>CABEDX010000185.1_pt1 | contig 17194 bp, 18 predicted proteins | sample 3132991 | NCBI WGS metagenome assembly CABEDX01 (sample SAMEA5534332, study PRJEB31848) | metagenome | biome: tundra; feature: field; material: soil | place: USA | collected 2013-05 | depth 0.15 m
GCGAATCACTTCGGCTGTCACACAGAGACTGAAGTAGCCCGCAGGCCAATCTGTCAGGCAGTGTTCTTCGCCAGGAAGACGGACTGAAGCGGCGGCACCTGGCTCAGCGCCATATCGCTGTCCTGTGCGCCCCATGAGTACGCATAGTCGAAGACCGGAGTGGGCACGACGGCCGCCCAGTCGGCCAGAATCGTGTCCTCCTGCGCTGCGGTCGGGAGCACCCAGTGTCCATCAGCGTCGTCCGTGTCCGTACCGCCGCCGAATGTCTGATAGACGGGAACGAGCGAACTCACCGGCCATCCCGCGGCTGTCGCCGCCGAGACACGCAGGCTGATCTCGGCGTAGTCCGGGCTGCTAAGTTCGGAGCGCACCGGATAGGGGTCAAGCCCGACCAGATCGAGGTCGGAGTTGACTGGGGTATACCAGCCGTAGGAGGGATCGACGGCCGCCGACTGGTTCTCAAGAACAGCGAAGGCTCGAGCTCCGGGTACATGGGAGTGAATCCAGTCGTCCTCAGCCTTCAGATTCGCCGCCGAGCACGAGGAGATGTCTGGTTCGTCCATCACGTAGAAACCGAACAACTTGGCATTACCGACAAAGGCGTCAACCGTTGAATCGAAGCTGCTCGTAGCTCCTGCGCAGGTGCCCAGCCAGACCAGACCTTGGACGCCCGTTGGCAGCGCGTTGACCTCCGCCAGCGAACTGACGTCGGCCAGGTTGAAGCCATCCGCCCCGGGCAAGTACTGCCCTGACGAGCTGAAGTTGCCATTGGCCGTGAAGTGGAGGCCGGTGACGGGCCATGGCGACGCCGTCGGCGTGGCGGAGGGAGTCGCCGACGGGGTAGCCGGCGCTGTAGCCGACGCTGTTGGGGTGGACGAGGGCAGCCCTGTTGGCGTGAGCGTCGCCGTCGGAGTCGATGTGGGTGACGGCGATGTCGTGGCGGTCAGCGTTGGTGTCGGGGTCGGGTGGCGATGATGCTGATGGGCCAACTGTGCCGAAGCCAGTGTCGGAGAACTCCCTGCGGCGAGGCCCACTGTGAGGCCGGCGACGACCAGCAGTACGCTCAGGCCAAGGATCCTGCGTGGGCTTCCTGTCATAGCGCTGTCTCCTTTAGGCGACCGCGAACGCACTGAAGCCGATGGGCTCATCACTGTCCCGGCGCTCATGCTGGTCACGTCCGCCGCCGCCCAACCTAGAGCGGTCGTGGCGTTCGGGCTCGCGGCGTCCCGTGCCGTGTTACGCCTCCGTTACCCAACCGCAACAGTCCATTCAAGCTGCGGTTACGATCAATCGACGCGGCGCCCGACATCCAGTCGCTGAATACCTAGATCCTCGCCAGACCGCCTGTTTGGCCAGAATGACGGCGACGACGCCACTGTGGCGCTGCGGAGCACGTCATCTTGGAGCAGACGGGGCTCCAAACGCCGTCGACCGTGCGCCGCTACACGGTTCGCCGGACTCGGTCCGACAGGAGCGGCGCAGCGCGCTTGGGGCTGTAATAACGCTCCAGAGGAGCCTCAACCCTCACCGCGCTTCGATGGTGATCCGCCTCCGGCGCCACCAGTCTCAAGAACCTCGTCCGTCGCTAATACAACCCCTGGCACCCGCCCGGTGAGACGTACACTCGCGCCGTTCAGGGTCCTGAGCTTTGAACGCAGCGCTTGAGCATCTCGCATCTGGTCCCGTAGGCTCCGCGCAATGATCGTGAAGCGGATCGGCTACGTCGGTATGCGGACAGAACACCTCGAGCGGATGACTTGGTTCCTCCGCGATGTCCTGGGTCTGCGCGAGGTCACGGTCGGGGAGACTTTCTCGATCCTCAACCTGCCGACCGGAGCCTTCGACTTCGCGGAGGTCTACTCCCCTGGGCACCACGATCAGCGGATGATTCCGGGCGGTGTGGAGGGACCGGTCGTCGCGTTTGTCGTCGAAAATCTCGAGCTGGCTCTCAGGGAGGTGAAGGAGGCGGGCCTCGAGGTCATCGGCGACGTCGTGTGGGCTGCCGAGGCGTTTGGGGCGCCGGCGATGGAAGGGGTCGGCTGGTTCTTTCTGCGTGCCCCGGATGGACGCGTGTACGTCATCGAACAGTCGGTCGATTGACACTCACGGCGATCGTGGAGGTGATCTCCCCCACGGGCCGGCTCCCTTACGCTGGCGCCACCAAACTGGACAACCTCGTCATTCGTTAATACGACCCCATCCGAAGCCGCCGAGTGAGATCAGTGTCGGCTGCACCACAGTCCTGTCCCTCCCTTCCTCAATGAAGATCAAGGGGCGACCCGTTGAGGTTGGAGCATGGAGCGATGAGCTCCCCACTTGCACGCTACGGTGAGGCGGGCTTCACTCGAATTCTGCCCTGGGTGCAAGTAGCGAAGTGTTCAATATTTTCAATGGTCCTGCCGACGGTGGTGCGGTCGCCGCTGACCTCGCCGTCGGGCGGCCACAACCTTGCAGAGCACCTGCCGGGAGCGCTTCCGGCGGTTGTCGAGGTGTAGACCGCCGTCAGCGGAGATATGGCCCAGCACCAATCGTCACGAGGGTGCGGGATGTACCTGCGACGGTCAACGTCCTACAACCAGATGGTCGAAAGCCACGTAGCGATCCCGGCAAGGGCGAGGAGTGAGCCATTCAGCCAGAGCGAGGCGACATCGCGCCGGCTGACGTGAAGAGCGGTGGCCCCGACCTGGAGCAAGACGAGCCCGATGGCCGCCGCAAGGGCGACGCCTGGCGCGATCCCGGTTAGCGGAGGGAGGATCAGTCCGAGCGCCCCGAGCACCTCCAGCACACCGATGGCACGTACGAGACCCAGTGGCATGATGTCGACCCACTCCATCATCGGCCGGAGTCGATCTTTGGGCCAGACTACCTTGATCCCTCCCGCGAAGAGATAGAGGAGGCCCAACACGCCGGCGACCACCCAATAAGCCACGGTCATACGGCTCTCCTTCAGTTACCACTTGTAAGTAGCCTCATTGTCGGTCAGTATTGGAGGGCTTACAAAAGGCACATGCGTGTGCGTCGCTATCAGCGAGGTGCGTCGTGTCCGGCTACGAGGATGTTTGCTTCATCAGGGGTGATCACGGCCGAGCGATCCGCGCCTTGCTCGATCGCATCGCCGACAAGTGGGCTCTTCTCATCATCGCAACGCTCCACACGCAGAGATTGCGATTCACCGAGTTGCAGCAGCGGATTCCGGGCATCTCGCAGCGGATGCTTTCTCTGACGCTGCGCAAGCTCGAACGCGACGGACTAGTGATTCGCACTGCCTACGCTGAGGTACCACCCCGCGTTGAGTACGAGCCCACTGAACTTGCTGTCAGCCTGATCCCACATGCGATCGCACTGGCCGACTGGGCCATCAAGCACAATCCCGACATCGATGCTCAACGCGAGGCGTATGACGCGCGGCAGCGCTCCGGTCCTCGCAAGTAGCGCTCGACCGTGCGCGCGAAGGACGCTTCATTCGCGGCTCCGTTCCTGAGCCGCTAGTCGGCATGGGCGGCGTACCAACGAGCGATCTCGAGGCCGGGTCGGTCCCATTTGCCCAGGGTGGCGGCCGCGTCGTAGGTGCTCTGGAAGAACGTCAGCAGCGCCTGGTCAGGATCGGGGGCGGCCCGTACAAACGCATACGGAAGGATGTACTCAGATCGCGCTGGGTGGGGCGCTCATCGCTGCCGCCAGGAACGTGATGGCAAAGCGACGGGCCGAGTGCCCCGCCGCGGAGGAGGGTCGGCAGTCTGAAGGGGGCTCGTTGTAGACCCCGACCCGGTCCACGGCCACCACGGCGAGGATCCCCCGCATCCGGAACCACAGCTCCTCGGGGGAAAGGTTCGGTAGGGCTCGCGCGAAGGCCTCCAGGTAGCGGTCACGGATCGCGTCCTCGGCCGGTCCGGTCCAGCTGCGCATCTCCTCGGCGGGGTCGCCGAAGATGGTCACCAACAGCCGCGACGCCCGGGCGCCGCCTTCGTTCCCGGTGGGCATCTGGTCGAACAGCGGCCCTGCGAACGCGGCCACCAGATCGCTGACTGGCGGGTCCGGGCTCTTCGCGAGCAGTCGGTCGAGCCCGGCGGCCTGGGCCGCGGTGATGGGTTCCACCACGCGGCGGATCACCGCAACCAACAGGTCGGCCTTCGAACCGAAGTGGTACCCGACCGAGGCCAGGTTGACCCCGGCCAGGTCGGTGATCGCTCGGACCGAGGTGCCGCGAAAGCCGTGGTCAGCGAAGAGACGTTCCGCTGCGTCGAGGATCTGGGTGCGGGTGTCGAGCGAAACCACTGGTGTAGTATACATACGTTTGAATAAAACGCACGTATGTATGAACCACGTCTGAGGAAAGGTGTCATGAAGCTGCTCGTGTACGGAGCCGGAGTTACCGGCAGCGTGTGCGCCGTCCGGCTGCACGAGGCCGGGCACGACGTGTCGCTCCTGGCCCGGGGCGAGCGCCTGGCCGCCCTGCGCCGACACGGCGTGCAGCTGGCGGAGGAGAACAGCCCGGCGGTCAGGCAGGTGCCTGTACGGATCGTCGAGCACCCCGCCAGCGGGTACGACCTGACGGCAGTCTTCGTCCGCGCCCATCAGGTCGACGAAGTGCTGGAATCACTCGCCGGTCTCGACGGCGAGGTCCTGTTCCTGCTCAACTGGGCGGCCGGCCCGGAGCCCCTGGGCGCGGTGATCGGCCCCGAGCGGGTACTGCTCGGCTTCCCCGCCGCGGGGGGGACGATGGACGGCGACGTGGTCCGCTACCGGGCCAGCACCTTCATGACCCGCCGGGTCCCCATCCCAATCGGGGAACCGGACGGCCGTATCACTCCACGGCTGGAACGGATCGCGGAAGCGTTCCGCGCCGCCGGCTTCAACGCCAAGCCCGAGTCGAAGATGGACGCCTGGCTGAAAACCCACGCCGCGTTCGAGGTGCCACTCGGACAGGCCGTGCACGCGGCGAGCGGGCCGGCATCGCTCGCCGACGACCCAGACGCGGTCCGCAGCATGATCCGCCAGATGCGACAGAACCTGGCCGCCCTGCCGACGCCGCCGGTCCCTCGTAGCTTCGTTGCTTTGCAGAAGCTCCCCGAACTGTTGCTCGTGCCGGTCCTGCGGCGTTTCCTGCGCAGCCCCACTGCCACCTACTCGGGACTCGCAAGCGCATCGCCGGCCGCGGCGGCCGAGCTACAGCGGCTCGACGAACAACTGCGCGACAACGCCAAGCCCGCGCTCTAGGTCGCCCAGGTTCGAGATGGCTTCCGCGTCTTCGCTACCAGGACCAAAGGCCCCTGAACCATCTCGCGCGGCGCAGTTCGTGTCGTGATTTCGGGGCGGTGGACGATCCCGATCCTCTCCGAACTCGCCGTCGGCGGATGTCGGTATCGAGTGCTCGGACGTCGCTGCAGCGACGACACCGAGCCGACTTCCCATGGCGTAGTGCCAGGGGCGCCTCCATGGTATCGCCCCCTACGCCAGCACCCGAACCCGGCGTGCCGAGTGGTGTGGCCGGTACAGCACCACCGCCTCTCCGGGCGCCAGTCCCTTGAGGGTGTTCGGGTGGACGCGGGCGGTCGTCCCCCAACTTGTCCAACGACTTGGCCGCTCCGCCGCAAGGGTCATTCGCGCACCCTGCCATGGGGCGAGGTGCTCTTCTTCCAGCGGTCACGAGCGTCGTAAAGGTGTCCCACCGAACCGGTGGTAGGGGATGGCCGTGCAGCGTCGGATAGCAGTCGGATACTCCGCCCGTCCTAGCCCCGAGGTGCGAAGAACTCGAGTGCGATGTTGTCGGGGTCTCGAAATGACAATGCCGAGTAGGAAGGTGCGTCCACGATGCCACCGTTGGGGATGCCGAGCTCGTTCAGGCGGATTTCCCACGCTTTTAACTCATCGCGGTTGGCACAGCCGAAAGCCAGATGATCGAGACCCGGCCGGCGCTCGTTGAACGGCTGAGTGCTGTTCAAATCAGGGAACTGAGTTAGACCGACGAGTGTGCCGCTCGTAAGCCAAGCGACACGCTGGAAAGGACCTGTGTCCTCGTCAAGGATCGGGTCCGAGCCGAACAGAGCCTTGTACCAAGGCACACTCCGTTCGAGGCTCGTAACCGTTAGCGCCACGTGAGTAATCGCAGGGAACTCTGGCATGTCTTTTCGGCACCTCGTGAAGGCAGCGAATGCCTCGTCTTTTGGCTGGCAACTCTCTGGGAGTAGAAGCTATCTGGCAGCACAAGGCCCCGTCGGTATGGAGCCGACGCATCGCCAACCTCCCCCTTTTGACCTGCCGTCACGGACAGATCCCCGCTCCGGACGGTAGCAGTTCAGCTCAGTGCTTTGCGCAGCCGTCCCTGCCACCTATGTGCCGGTCGGGGGCACCTTTCTCGGGTGACATTAACGAACCCTGCCATGACCCACGAGAGCCCCCCTTGCCCGAGACCAACTCGGCATGACCGGCTCGTGGCGCTGCGACTTCGTACGGCCCACCCGTCTGACGTCGTTGTTGCGCAGGGTATTGCTACTGCCTCGTCGCGTCGAGGTCGCAGCCTCATTGTCCCGCGCTATGCCGACGATCCACGCCCCGGATGGCCATTCCCTTTTCCCGCCGAAGAGCCACCCCCCATGCTGCCTGACGCCCTCGAATCCGACGTTGACGACTTACGCGAAGCCCTTCGGGTTCAGAAGACCGCCGGTGGGATCCACACGTAGCCTGCCCCGAGCCGCACTGGACAACGCGCAGGATCGGACAACGAATTCGAGTTCCCCGAGCGCCTTGCGGCGCCGGCTCCTAGAGGGCGGGAAGGGCGCCTACGGCTCCGTGATCTGGAGACTCACGTTGACGGTGGCCCCGTTGTTGACCGTCACGGTGGCGCTGTAATGACCCGGTTCCTCTTGCTGCGGCGCGGAGACGGTGTAGGTTCCGGGCGACACGTCGAAATCAAAGACGCCGCTGGCGTTCGTGGTTGCCGTGGCGGCCACCGTTCCATCGGGACGCGTTACCGTGATGGTCGCGTTCTTCTCCGTTTGCAAATAGCCGGAGGGGCACGGAGACTGTCCCATGCAGGTGGGAACGGGTCCCGCGGTGAGGGTGAAGGTTCCGTGAATGTGGCCCTGAGCCGTAAGTCCCGTCGACGGCGGAGTTGCAGTCGAGGATGGCGAGCTGGTGCACCCAGTGACCGCTATTGCTATGACGGCGAGGCTCAGCCGTAGGCGTTGCACTCGATAACTCCCTGACACGGCCCCACAACGGCCCTCTTTCCGATTATCGCTCAGTTCTTTGATCACGCCCCCATGCTGCGTGGGGCTACTCCATGGCTGCTTAGGCCGTGCACGCAGCACCGCTGCCGGCAAAGCTCCCGTCGTTCTCGTGATCGCAGAGTCGACGAATCCGCGCACGCCGCTGTGTGCTCGGCCTAACAACGTGTCCGTCTTACCGGGCACGCCCAGGCTTCAGCCGTGGACGGGGCCTCCTCTTTACGGCGACAACCTTGAGGTGTTGCCGCAGATCAGCGATGAATCCGTGGATCTGATCTGCCTCGATCCTCCGCTCAACTCGAACCGCTCGTACAACGTGCTGTTCCGGGGTCACGGTGCGGCCCCCTTCTGGTTCGGGTCAGCTCAGGGCTGGCCGCGGCCCCAGGCAGTCGCGACAGTCGCCGGGTCGACGACCAGGACCCCGGGCTTGATGCTGCCAATGATCGTCATGAAGTCGTTGAGGCAGTACATCTCGTTGTGGCTCGTCCAGTGGAGCTTCCAGTTCGGGCTGGTGCAGTCCCATGAGAAGGCCGTGCTCTGGTTGCTCGAGCCGGTCACGAGTTGGTAGAACTGGATGTCGTCCCACTGGTCGCCGATCTCGTTCTTGAGCACGCTGGCCCAACCGTACGGGTTCGTGTAGCGACGACCCTTGGTCGTGGTCAATGAGTAACACGGCAAGGTCTTCACGTGGCACTCCCCGCCGAGGACGTTGTCAGCCTGCTCGAACCACGGCGCCGTGATGGCGGATCGCACGTTGATCGCCGGCGTATAGCTGTACGCCCGGCCGTACGCGTAGCAGGTGCTCACGATGTTCGTCTGGATCGCGGTGGTGTAATTGTCGTCCGGGTAGGCGAACTCGCCCGAGGCCCGCGTGAATCCCTGGTTGGTGAAGTCGGAGAGCGCGCCGCAACTGTCCGCCTGCTGCTCGGCCGGCGTCTCCTGGGTGATGTTGTTGTGATTCAAGCCTTCGCTGATGACCTGGAACCCGTCGGTCGTGTTGAGGCTCTGCAGGTCAGCCCAGTCGGCATAGAAATCACCGCCGGTGCAGTCCTCGGTCGTCGTGCTGGCTCGATCGATGCTCACCGTGCCGACGGCCATCCTTCCCAAGGAGTGCAGATCGGTCACAGCCTGATCCAGTCGAAGGATGCCGGGGACCGGCACGCATCCGGGGCTCGTGTAACTTCCTTCGATCGAGCGACCGAACTGAATGGTGACGTAGGCGCTGCCGACGGCCGACACGGAGGCGGGCCCGGCGGCTCCCAGCGTTCCGGTCCCAGCGAGCACAGCGGTCACCCCCAGCATGGGGAGTGTTCTCAGGCGCATCGTGCTGTGAAGTATAGACGCCCCAATCGCGCCATACGTGAAGGCGAAGCCATTTGGTGAGCAGCTAGCTCGTGACGCGCCGCGCTAGCTAGGAGACTGCTGTCCCCTGGGCGGGCGTGGGTGCTCTCAAGCAGCGAAACCGGCACTTGGTCGCTACGTCAACGCAGCGCCCCGCTTCTTGACCTCCTCCGCGTTGTGCCAGGCCCAATCTGGCGTCGTTGCCAGGAGAGTTCTGGCGCATGAGTGTTGTGGATCTACTGGCCTGTGACGGTCGGGATCCGCGAGGAGGCTTCAGACATGCAAAGGCTCACCCTCGCGCCCGACAGGACTCCTCGTGCTTGCGGATCTCGGCGTCCTCCCCCTGCGCGGAGAAGATCCTCCGACCGACGAGCGCTCGCAGTAGATGGTGCGTCGCCGACTATCTGTGCACCGACCTCGGCAACTAGCGCTAGCTGGCCGTCCTCACCACGGGCTTCATCCAGCGACCGCGAAGGAGTTGGGGATAGCCATCACGGGCACTCGACTGAGGTCGACCAAGTGGATAACTGTTTCAGAACGAAAGACGAAGGAGATTCCCAATGAGTATTCGCTCCACGAGTATCCGTAAGAACCCGAGGACAGAGGCGCCGCTCGCGACCAAACATGCGGCGTGGAGTCACCGTTTGACGGGAGTGGTAGGCGCAGCCGCGGCGGTGGCCATCAGCACCACCGCAGCGAGCGCCGGCGGACCGTTGATCAGGGTCTCCCAGGCAAGCCCGTACGCGGCGTGCCACAGCCCGTCGCACGGAGCGACGGTATACACGAACGCCGAAACCTGGCCGCAGGTGGCTACGAATCCCGCAAATCAAAACAACCTCATCGGCGCCTGGCAGCAGGACCGCTGGACCAACGGCGGGAACCGCGGCCTTGTCGCTGGGTACTCCTTCGACGGCGGAAGGACGTGGAACCAGACCACCCTGCCGTTCAGCAGGTGCGCGCCGGGGGGGCTCAACTACGAGCGGGCCGCGGATCCCTGGGTGTCCATCGGGCCCGACGGCACCGCCTATGCGGTCAGTCTCTCGGAGTCGAACCCATTTAGCGGTCCGACCGCCATTGCCGCGGTGACGTCCAAGGACGGCGGGAGGAGCTGGGGCAACCTCCGGGTCATTCAGGCAGACACCAACGGCGCGGTGTTCGTCAACGCGAAGCCGTCGGTGACGGCGGACCCCACCCATGCCGGCACCGCTTACGTGGTGTGGGATCGCTCCCGTACTGCGCCCGCCGGCCACTTCCGGCAACCGGCGATGTTCTCCCGAACCACGGACTGGGGCCGGACCTGGAGCACACCACGTGCGATTGCGGCCACCGGAATGGACGAATACGGCACGGGCAATGTGATCCTCGTCAACTCGCGCACCCACCGGCTCTACGATTTCTACACGTTCTTCTTCTGCACCTGCGCCTCCACACCGGAGATTCAGTACGAAACCTCCGACGACCTCGGCACGACCTGGAGCGGTTCGCACATCGTCAACACGTTGGACGCGCTGGGGGTCACCGACCCGAACACCGGCCAACCCGTGGGGTCCGAGTTTTCCGCCACTTCGCAAGCCATCGACCCTGCGAGCGGCGCGATCTATATCGCCTGGCAGTCGCCGCGGTTTCACGGCGGCACCTACGACGAGATCGCCTTTAGCAGCTCGACGGACGGTAAGACGTGGACGCCGGAGGTGCAGATCAGCACGCCGACCGGGCTGCCTGCGTTCCTGCCCACCCTGGCGGTCGCCAATGGCGTCGTCGGCCTGACCTATTACGACTTCCGTAACCTCGCTCCGAACAACATCAGTACGCTTCCCACCGACCTCTGGTTTAAGAACTCCAACGACGGCGGTGCGACCTGGAGCGCGGATCAGCACCTCGCGGGCCCGTTCGACATGAAAGCGGCCCCGCTGGTGTCGTTCGGTTACGCGATCGGCGACTATCAGGGCCTCACTGGGGCCGGAAACGTCTTCGTCCCGTTCTTCGTGAAGACAAACTGCAGCGCTGCACCGTGCGATGCAAACCGAACCGACGTTTACGCAACCCGGTTGACCCCGGCGTAGCGGCAGAGATCCCGCGGCCTCGGACGTGTTTGTGCACGGAATCCGGGGCCGCGGCTCCTCACCCGAGTCGGCCCCGGAGCTGGCCGTTTGGTGGGTCCGGCCCGTGACGGATCGGAGCCCAGTCAGCAATACGGAACCGTTCGGCTGAACCTCCGTTTCCGCGCGCTGGAGATCTCGAACCTTCAGCGCCTGCTCGCGTGACGCTTCCATCAACAACACGACGGCGACACCTCGCACACAGCGGGCGAGCATATCGAGGGCAGTCCTAGGGTCTGTCCGGCGGCCGCGGCGGCCGGGTATCTGCGGAGAGTTGCCAGGTCGTCGAGTCAGCGGGGTCGTAGATGCAGAAGCCTCCAGTACGCACCGAGCGCCGAAGATGCCTTCCCAACCCGTGATGGACCTTTTCGAGGTGTGTGATTGCGTCATGTACTCGTTCTCTGACCGCTTTGCGGGCCCGCTCGGCAGGATCGAGGAGACGCCGGGAGCGCCCACCTAGGCCCACGGCTGCTCTGAGTTCGGCGAGCAGGAACTCGCGCTCGTCGCGGGCACGGCTCGCTCGCTCCGCGTCGTTGTTGGCCTCGTCCTCCAAGATCTCCGCCTCGAGATCGGCGAGGCGAGAGCGGTATTGCGTCCGCGCCTCAGCGTCGAGCGTGTCGCCGACACCCGCCTCCACCCCCAACCCAAGATCGGCAATTGCCGACAGTGAATGACCCGCGTTCCAGTGAGTTTCGCTGGCCAGATCGACGGCTGCGACTTCGCGCCCGGGCGTCGCAAGCAGCCGGGCAATGTCTCGTAGTCCCTTACTGTCCTTGAGGCGCACCACCACACCTTCGTACGTCAGCGACCAGAAGTCCCCCTCGCGGACGAACGTGTTCGGTGCTGGGCGTTGATCCATCGTTGCCGGTTCCTCACGGCTCAGCCTCGAATCCTTGCGACGCGTGACGTTGTACGCCTGGCCGAGGAGCAGAGCCAACAGAATGCTCGCAGCGGCTGCGCCGATGACCAGGCGCTGCGAGTCGAGGTAGGAGGCCTGGTTGTGAGCGATGAGGCTGGCTGTGTCCGCTTGGGTCATGCTGACCAGCTGGTCGGCATGGCTCTCGAGGTTCGTCACGACGTCCTGGTCCGGACGTAATTGACCATCGTAGGCGCTGTACTCTCCTGCTTGGTCCTTGGCGACGATGCTCGACACGGCCAGGCGGAGCTGGCCAAATTCCGACTGGATCTCGGTCAGGAGGCCCCTCTCCCCACGGGGCGGCACGTAGCCAAGGCTCGTAACGTCGGTAAAGGGACCAAGCCGGGTGAGGACCGATTGGATCGTTCCGTCGGTGACGGCCACGGCTGTGCCGTCGGGGGGTTGTTTGTTGGGATAGGCACCGCCAGCAAAGTCAATCAGTCTATTCCGGGCGGCGAACAGGCCGCCGAGCTGATCCGTGTCGAGCTGGAGTTCCCGGTAGGTTTCGATGCGCTGCGGCAGCTCCCCCAGGGACAGCACGCGGTCGTTCGACGCACTCAGCTCCCGGAGGCCGAGGACGCCGAGGACGACGAGGAGGCTCACGATACCGGCGAACGCAACCAGACGCTTGCGTCGGACCGTTGCCGGTACGCGCGCGACCGCGCGCGCCAGCCGATTGTCAGCCAGCCTGGACATGAGAGCGGTGAGGTGACGGCACGAGCCAACCCAGCGGCATTCGTGTGAAGCAGTCCATCAGCCTCGGCGCTTGTTCCCATGGGTCGCCGCAGGGTATGGCTGGAGCGCGAACAACTCGACGTAGGCTCATCGTTCCGCTTCTCGTAGACAACGGCATCGGCCTGTTGCGGTCGTGCCCGGCTGGATGTCCCGACTGACCGATGTGAATCGAGCCGGGGCCATGGACACGTAGAACCGTAGTAAAGAGCCGGATTCAGCTGGAACCCGGCGAGGGGTGCCACACATGAAGGACATGCTCATGCCAAACGGCGCAGCCGTCAATCTGTTTCCGGGTTTCCCGAGGCGGTCACTGGACTGTGATCTCGCCGGCAATGTGGGGAACGACCCTCATTCGGCGCCGCTGTGCGAGTCGCGCCGGATGCACGCTCAGTGTGTTAATTGCACGCTGGGGTGCGCGAGTGATTCCTCACGTGGTCGCAGGGCGACGATCGTGAACCTCGGCCTGCCAGCGTTCACCACCGTCGCAGCGCCAGCAGCGATCACCGCCCGGGCTTGAAAAAGGCGCCCCGGAGGGCGCCCTTTCATCGGCGGAGCGGAATTGTGGAGCGGTGGGTTAACGGCTCGACGCGTCCTGTATGATCTTATTCACTATTGAGCTATCTATATGATTCACCTTAGACTTGAGCCGGGCTCTGCGGTACCCGCCTACGCCCAGCTGGTCGCTCAAGTGAGGCGGGCGGTGCTTCGAGGGGTACTCGCTCCGGGGGATCGGTTGCCGGCGGCTCGCGAAGTGGTCAGCTCTCTCGCTATCAACCCCAACACGGTGTTGAAGGCCTATACGCAGCTGGAGCATGAAGGTGTCGCCTTCAGTCGCGCCGGGCTTGGGACCTTCATCGCCGACACCGCGCCCCCGGCGATATCGCAGGCGATGCAGCGAGATCTGGAAACCGCACTCGCGACGTGGGTTACACGAGCGAGAGCCTCTGGGCTGAGCCCAGAGGCTGTCTTCGCGCTCTTCGAGTACGTCGTGGATTCGTCATATCGCTCCGGCGCGGCATGAAGCCCGCGATCGAGGCTACAGGTCTTGGTAAGCGATACCGACGGGATTGGGCTCTGCGTGACTGCTGCGTCCGAGTTCCAGCCGGCAGGATCACGGCCCTAATCGGCCCGAACGGCGCCGGCAAGACCACGCTCCTCAAGCTTGCGGCCGGCCTTTTGGCACCGGACGCGGGTTCGATCGAGACTTTGGGCTGGTCGCCCCAGCGACAGCCGACGCTGGTTCTCGGGCGGGTCGGCTACGTGCCCCAGGATCGCCCACTCTACCCACGCTTTACCGTCGCCGACACCCTCCATGTGGGCCGCTCTCTGAACCCACGATTCGACGATCACGGAGCGCGCGAGCGAATCCTCAAGCGCGGCATCCCACTGGATCGCACGATCGGGAGTCTTTCTGGCGGGCAGCGTGCTCAGGTGAGCCTTGCGCTCGCTCTGGGCAAGCGTCCGGAATTGCTCCTTCTGGACGAGCCCGCAGCGTCGCTCGACCCGCTAGCACGGCGCGAATTCCTCACCGAGTTGGTCGATGCTGTCGCCGCGGACGGCACCGCGGTCTTACTCTCCTCTCACCAGATCGGCGACGTCGAGCGAGTCTGCGATTACTTGGTGATCATGGCTAAGGGCCGCGTGCAACTCGCCGGCGATATCGATGCGCTCCGAGAGGAGCACGTGCTCGTCGTCGGCCCGAGGGCTGCCCAGAGTGTCATGGATAACGACCCAGCGCTGGTCAGCGCTCGGCACAGCGAACTCGAAAGCGCTCTTCTGGTCCGCAGGCGCCGCCACACCACGAGTCCGGGCTGGCGCACAGAGCCCGTGAGCCTTGAAGAGCTAGTGATCGCATATCTGGAGAATCCAACAGCTGGGTGGCTGCCTGCCCCGACGCTGATCGAGGAGACCTCCGGATGACCTGGCTCACCTGGCGACAACACCGCTGGGATGCGGCGAGTGCGCTGGTCCTGCTGCTCGTGCTCGGTGCTGTCGTCCTGCTCATCACTATTGGCGGGGGCGGCCTCCTGGCCGGCATCGCTCGCAACTGCCAAGCCAACAGCCGAGGTTTCGTCCCTGCGACCTGTGGCTCTCTCCCCGCCCAGTACGCCACGACCTTTCAGCTGCAATGGTGGTGGATCGTCGTCGCGGGCACAGTGATCCCGATATTCGTCGGGATGTTCGTCGGCGCCCCTATGGTCTCGCGCGAGGTGGAGAACGGCACCCACCTTCTGATCTGGGCACAGGGCATCACGCGTCGCCGCTGGTTCCTCTCTGGGCTTGGACTGCTCGCGCTTGGCGCAGTGGTCGGCGCGGCGCTGCTCTCCGCCGTCGATCAGGGCTGGTTCGATATGCAGCGGAGCCTGGGGACAGCCGGGCCCTTGAGCCTGTGGGACGGCTTTGAGATTGGGCCGCCCGTGGTGATCGCATATACCCTCTTTGCGCTGGCGTTGGGGGCAGCGGCAGGCGCTGCCATCCGTAGAACGGTGCCGGCCATGGCCGCCACTCTCGTGGCTTTCATCGCCGCGAGGGTTGCGGTTGCCCTGCTCGCGCGGCCGTTCTATCTACCGCCGCTGACTGCGCGCGCCAACTTCACTGCTAGCCAGCTCGGGACATCCTTCGGCCCTGGTCTACCGGACCCCTCTTCCGATTGGTTGGTCGGGCCGAATGTCCTTACTGACGCCGCCGGGCATGCAATTCCCGCCGGGGGCTTTTGCGTCGGCGGCTCGGGCTGCTACAGCAAGGTCTTCGGGATCCAGCACTACCAGCCGGCGTACCGCTTCTGGCTGTTCCAGGGTATCGAGGCGGCCATCTTTGTCGTCCTGGCGTTAGTCCTCTTCGCGCTCGCCTACCGTTTCGTTATGCGGATTCGCTAGCGGCTCGAATCATTTTCCGAGCGTAGTATCGGCCCCCGTTTCAATTGAGTCGCTCGTACGCTCGGTCTGCTGGTTCCGTGTGACGTGCAAGCCGGAGATCCGGCTCAACACGCGCCAACGCGCGCCTCGAGAAGGCAGACCTCGGCGTCGTGACAGAGGCATGATGAGCGCCGCTGAACGTCAGTAGATGAAGCCCTCGACGTCGGTGAGCGATGAGATCAATCGCTGGTCGACGATCCCCAGGCCGTCGGCGTTGGCCTCGTCGACGATGAAGCTGGTCGAGTTCACCACCGACTCCACGTAGGCGACGTGCCCGAGCGGGCTGTAGCCGTTGCCGGGGCCGAAGACGACGATCGCGCCCACTCTCGGGATGATGCCCTCCTGCTTTCCCAGGGCCGCCGCCGCGATGAGCCACTTCCAAGCGTCACCGCCCCAGGTGACGTCGCGAAGCGATGCGACATACCACGTGCACTGGCCCCACGGGAAGTCATCGACGCGCGGGCCGTAGGCGAAAGGTGGCAGCGCTCCATCGATCGAGCCGACTCCGCTTCCCGCCGCTCCCAATGTCGCTGCCTGCGCCCCCTGGGCCGTCGCGAGCTGCGTGAGGACGTCCTCCAGTTGGTGCATCAGGGTCGCTGCCTGGCCGGTGAGCCGCGATGCCTGCTGCTGGTAGCGAGCCTGATCCTGCAGCGCCTGCGCCTGGAGGGTCTGCACCGCAGCGGCCTGAGCGGCGATCTGCTGCTCCTCATGCTGCTGCTGCGACTGCAGCTCCGTAAGTTGGTCCACGTTGGCGCGCACATCGAGCACCAGGGTGTTCATATTGTCGGTCACCTGCTCGTAACTCACCATCGTGTCGATTGCGTCCAAGAGTGTCTTGCTCTGAAGCAGCGTGGTGAGTGCGGTGCCGTTGGTAGTGACGATGTACCTCGCGACGATCAGCGCGGCGAGGCGGCTGCGGTCCGATTGCAGCGTTGCCTGCGCCGCCTGCGTGAGCCCGGTTGTTTTCGCGAGCTGCGAGTTGGCAGCGGCCAGCTCCACCTGCTCGGTGTCCAGCTGTGTTTGCGCGGCGGCGGCCTGCTGCCCAGCCTGCACGGTCTGCGCCTCGAGCGGCGCGGCCTGCATCTGCAGCGCCATGATCTGCTGCTCCAGTGCTTGCGCCTTCGACTGCAACTGCACGACCTCAGGACTTGGCGGGGAGGTCGGGCTCGGGCTCGGACTGCCGCCGGGAGTCGGTGTGGCATCGGCCCGTGCCGACATGCCGGATAGCGCGGCCAGGGCGCAAAGGCACAAGAGGGCCGAGGTCGGCCGGACGGGAATCAATGGGCAGGCGTGGCGTTCATGAGCGGCAGCGCAGCCAGTGCAACACGGTCGCCACGAGCATTTGGCCTACCGCAGTGTCACAACCCGGTTACGTAGGGGCAGAGCGTGTCATGCGACGGCCCAAGCAGGCTGGTCGGCGAGATCTGGATGGTTCCGTAGAAGGAGGCCGCACCGGCTCTCTGCAACGCCACGATCGCGGGCAACAGCGCCACCGCGAAGCCGTACTCGACCACCGTGTGGGCCGGTGCTGCCGCAACAAGCTCGGCCACGGTTTCGGGGTGGGCGTCCAGTCGGATGCCCAGCGGACGGAGCTTTGATAGCCCGATCCCGGCAAGAAACCACGCCCGACGCTGGCCAATCAGGGCACGCCAGTAGGTCTGTCGAATCCGGGGAGTCTGGGCTGTCGCTGAGGCGATCATCAGATAGAACGAGATCGCGGGACCTTTGACGGCACAAGAGGGTGGCCTCTGGCCCTGTTCGCAGTTATGGACCAGGCGAAGACTGGTGATCAGGAGGTGCCTACTGTGACGACCTCGTCGAAACCCTTGTGGTCAGGGTGGGGTAAACAGGAGTGATGCAACCCCGAAACCACAACCACCGTCGTGGAGTTGATGCAGGTGAGATGCAACCCCGAAACCAAAACCACCGTCATGGGTTGATCGCCATCTTGCCCTTAGCCCT
>CABEDX010000187.1_pt1 | contig 17154 bp, 16 predicted proteins | sample 3132991 | NCBI WGS metagenome assembly CABEDX01 (sample SAMEA5534332, study PRJEB31848) | metagenome | biome: tundra; feature: field; material: soil | place: USA | collected 2013-05 | depth 0.15 m
CACGCGATGTGCTCGATGCCGCGGGCATCGCATTTGCGATCAACCGCGACAGCGCCGTCCCGCCGGCGCCGGTCGACAGCCTGCTCGCCTGGACGGTTCGCGAGGGCGTCACCAACGTGTTGCGCCACAGCCGCGCGCATCACTGCGAGATCTCGCTCGAGTCGAGCAACGGCGCGTTCACGGTCGCGATCGTCGATGACGGCGTCGGCGGAGTCGCAAGCGCCGGAGGCAGCGGGTTGCACGGTCTGCGCGAACGGGTCGGTGCGGCCGGCGGCCGCGTCGAAGCCGGTCCGGGTGAACGGGGTGGCTTCCGCCTGCAGGCCTACGTGCCACGGGCGGCGACGTGATCCGGGTTCTGCTCGCGGAGGACCAGGGGATGGTCCGCGGCGCTCTCGCCACGCTGCTCGCGCTCGAGGAGGACATCGAGGTGGTTGCGCAGTGCTCTCGCGGCGATGAGGTTGTGACCATGGCTCTGGCCGCCCGCCCGGACGTGGCGCTGCTCGATATCGAGATGCCCGGGCTCGACGGGCTCAAGGCAGCGTCCCTCCTGCACCAGGCGCTGCCCGGCTGCACGATCATCATCCTCACCACATTCGGCCGGCCGGGCTATCTGCGCCGCGCCATGGAGGCGGGCGCGACCGGGTTCGTCGTCAAGGACGGCCCGGCAGACCAGCTCGCAGTGTCCATCAGGCGCGCGGTCGCCGGCGAGCGGGTGATCGATACGGCGCTCGCCGCTGCCGCCCTGAGCGACGGATCCAATCCGCTCACCCCGCGTGAGCGGGACGTCCTTCATGCCGCATCCGGAGGGGCAACCATCGCGACGATCGCGACCGCGATGTTCCTGTCGCAGGGAACGGTGCGCAACTACCTGTCGTCGGCGATCCAGAAGACCGGTGCGCGCAACCGTCTCGAGGCCGTTCGCACGGCCGAGCAGCACGGCTGGCTGTAGCCGGCCCGGGTCAGTCGACGTAGCGGGCGGTCAACCCCGCGCGGTCAAGTGCCGGACGCGAAAGCGCGAGAGGAACCGACAGCGCCAGCGCGCGCGCCGGGTCGATGACGACGGCTCCAGCAACGCCGAGGCTGTCGCTGGTGAGGACTCGCTCCCCGGCGGCGTCGAAGCCGGCCGCGAGGATGCGTGAGGGATGTGCGGCGTCTTCCCGACGCGCGGCGTAGAGCGCTCCCCGGCCAGCGTCGGCCACGACCCAGTCCGCATCGACGGCACCGGCATCCCCGCACGCGAGCACCTCGAGTGAGCCGATGCCGTGGAGTGGCAGGCGTCGTGAGTCGGCGATGCCGAGCGCGGCTGCCATACCGGCGCGAACGCCGGTGTACGTCCCCGGCCCGATGACGACCACGACCGCGGTGTCGACCTGGGCCAGCATTCGCCCCAGCACCCGGGGCAGCGACGCCGCGACCGGCTCATCGCGGATCACCTCGGCGTCGAGCAGCTCGCCCGCCGCCGACGCCACCACGCAAACAACCCGCGATCTTGACGAGGTGTCGATCGCGAGAACGCTCACAGCGGTCCGTGATCCGTCCAAGCGCCGGCAAGCCGCAGCGATGCGCCGGGCGGGGGACTGATCACCCGCGAGCCGTCGTCATCGATATCGATGCTGATGCTCGCGGATGCGTCCTGCTCGCGGCCGGCATGCTCGCCCCACTCGACCACGACCACGCCCCCTGATTCGAGCATCTCGTCGATATCGAGCAGCCGGATGTCCGCGCTGGGGCCAAGCCGGTACAGGTCGAGGTGGTGAAGGACCTTCGGATCGGCGCGGTAGACGTGGTGGAGCACGAAGGTTGGGGATCGCACCAGGGTCGGGTCGATGCCCATGCCCGCCGCGATCCCGCGCACCAGGACCGTCTTGCCGGCCCCGAGCTGTCCGCTCAGGAGGATGAGGTCGCCCGGCTGGACGCGGGTGCCGATGCGCTCGCCGAGGGCAAGCGTCTCCGCCTCGGTCGAGCAGCGCAGGGCAGCCGCGATGTCGCTCACGCGAAGTGCCGCGAGGTCGTTCGCGGGGGTGGGACCGATGCCCCTCCCTCCCGATCGAGCACGACGACGCCGGCTCCCTCACGCAGGCACCCGACAGCCGTGAGCGGCGCCAGGGTCGAGGGCCAGGAGTCGCGCAACGCCGCCAACGCCTCCCGCGGCAGGGTCGCGACCAGCTCGAAGTCCTCACCGCCGCCGACCGCGAGGTCGGGCCACGCCGAGCCGAAGTCGGAGACGAGAGCCGGTTCCACCGGGAGCCGATCGAGCCAGATCTCCGCGCCGCACCCGGACATGTCGGTGATCCGCTCCAGCTCGATGAGCAGTCCATCGCTGATGTCGCCCCCGCAGCGCACCCCCGACGAGACCAGCTGGAGCCCCTCGGCGATGCGAGCCACCGGCGAGAGCTGGGCGTCCACCCAGGCCTGTTCCTGCTCGGACAGCTCGCCGCCGTCGAGGAGCAGGCGCAACCCCGCGGCGGCTCGGCCGAGCGCTCCGGTGACCACCACCACGTCGCCGGCATGGCCGCTGTCGCGGCGGAGCACGGCCCCGGGCACCAGCGTCCCGCCGACCACGATATCGATGACCAGCGGCCCGTCGATGGCGCTGACGTCGCCTCCGGCGACCGCGCACCCGGCCGCGGTCGCGGCGGCACAGAGCCCACGCTGGATCTCGAGAACGTCCTCGAAGCCAGTGTCCGAGGACGCGCACAGCGTCGCCGAGCACCAGACCGGCGTGGCACCCATGCCGGCGAGGTCGGAGAGCGCAACGGTGAGCGCGCGGGCCCCGAGCCGGCGGGGGGTGATCCACCAGCGGCGGAAATCGACGCCCTCGACCAGGGCATCCTGGCTCACCGCCAGGTCTCGACCCGGCTCGGGGGACCAGACCGCCGCATCGTCGCCCGAACCGATCGCAAGCGTCGCCGGCGAGGTCCGCGCGATCTCGGTGAGCGCCCGGAGCAGCGCCTGCTCACCGGTGTCCGCAAGGGTCGGGCCACCCTGGTCGAAGGCTCGTTCGTGTGTCAAATCTGCTTCCAACGTCACACGTCTGCAATATACGTGGCGTGCCCGCGGGGTACGGTGTCGCGCGGATGTCCGGCTTGCGTTCGGACCCCTGGTGTCGCTATGGTGCCGCGGGGACACACCGACGGATGCCTGGTTCGGGCACCAGCGGCAGAGAACACGGAGGACGCCTATTTTGACGTGGAGCCGGAAGGTGGCCCTGACCGTCGCAGGCGTCATCACCCTTCTGGCCACCGGAATCGGAACCATCCCGAGCATTGAGGCCAACGGCGCGCATGCGCCGAGCTCCGCGGTCGCAGCGCTGCAGGCGCGGCGCGCGCAACTCATCGCAGAGCTCGCCGCGATGCAACCGAGCATCAGCGCTGCGGGTGGATCCGTCAATTCGGCGGAATCGTTGTTCAACGCCCAGCAGACGCTCGTGTTGAACGAGCGCAAACAGCTGGCGAAGCTGAACGCGATGTTGCTGACGTTGAGCAGCCAGCTCAACAGCAACGACGCCACCGCCGCGCAGGACAAGGCGCAGCTCGCCGGGATCACGCGCGCGACCTACGAGACCAGCGGCAACAACCAGGTGCTCGCGGCCGTATTGAGCGCGGGCTCCTTCAACCAGGCGATCGACGACCTGAAGGCGGCGAACCAGGTGTCGCAACAGGTTCTCAACCTCGTCGAGCGACTTGCCGCGGCCAACCACGCGATCGTCACCGAGCAGAATTCGATCCGTGGAGACGCAGTGTCCGCGGAGCATCTCGAAGGACAGCTCGCCGCACAGAGTGATCGATTCCTCACGTTGCTCGAGGACCGCAACACGCTCTTCGCGGGTCTCAACGGACCGGCGCGGCAGATCGCCGGCGAGATCGCCAACATCGACAACCAGATCGCCGCGCTCGAGGCCGGCCCGCGCATCGCATCGGGGAGCTGCGGCAACCACTTCGCCTACGGCTTCTGCACGTACTACGTCGCAACCCGGCGCTGCGTCCCCTGGCTCGGCAACGCGGGTAGCTGGTACATCGCGGCGGCGCAGATGGGATACAAGGAAGGCCGCGTGCCGGTCGCCGGCGCGATCGTGGTGTTCTGGCCGGGCGTCGACGGCGTCAGCTCCGAAGGCCATGTCGCCTACGTGGAGGCGGTCGGACCAGCCGAGGGAATCCCCGCGGGGTCCTTCAAGCTCTCAGAGATGAACTTCGCCGGCTGGAACCGCGTCGACTACCGCGTGATCAGCAACACCTCCGGCGACATCGAGGGCTTCATCTACGGGCAGTAGCCGCCTCGAGCGCCTGCCTGAGGCGCTCCTGGGCCGCCGGTAGGGCTTCGATCAGGTCGGACGCGAGCGCTCCGGCGCGTCCCCTGCGAGCCTGGACCATGAGACCGGCCTCCGCGTGAATGGTCACGCCGGCGATTGCGGCATCGCGCGCCGGCAGCCCCTGCGCAAGCAGCGACCCGATCAACCCCCCGAGGACGTCGCCGGTCCCGCCCGTCGCCAGGGCCACGACGTGATGCGTGTCGATGTGCGTGGGCTGACCCGACGCCGCCACCACTGTCTCAGCGCCCTTGAGCACGACCACCACACCGTGGTCCTGCGCGTAGCGTTCGGCGGTCCGGATCCGATCCGCCTGCACCGTCCTGGTGTCGGTACCGGCGAGGCGAGCCATCTCCGCGGGATGCGGGGTGACGACGATCGCCTGGTCGCCGCGCTTCAGATCGAACCCTGACGTCGCAACGATGTTCAGCGCGTCGGCGTCGACCACGGCCGGACAGGGCAATCCGACCAGCAGCTCGAGCAGCGCGGTCACCGTGTCCGGCGCGCGACCGAGCCCGGGTCCGATCACCAGCGCGTCCGCGCCGCCGAGACGGTCCCGCACGGTGGCGACGGCGTCCGGGTGGAGCACTCCCGTACCGGCGTCGGGCAGCGGCGTCGGCATCACCTCGAGACACCCCGCCGCGACGATCGAATGAATCGTCTCAGGGACACAGACCTCGACGAGACCCGCCCCGCCACGCGCCGCTCCCATCGCGGCAAGACGGGGCGCGCCGGTGAAGGCCTTCGACCCGGCGACGACCACGACCCTGCCGAAGGTGCCCTTGTGTCCGTCCTCGGGACGATCAGCGAGGACCAGGTCATCGGGCGGGACCGGCAGCTCGCGCCGGCGGCTGCCGATGTGGTTGATCGCCACCGCGATGGCGAGGCCTCCGTCGTGCGTGAGCGAGAGCGCGATCGGCGTTTCCTCGCCACGAATGTGCACGCGCGGCGGTCCCCCGCGACGCCGGACGACCTCGATCTCGCGGTACGCCGGCATCGCCTGTCCGGACGAGGAGCACAGCTTGCGCACCGCCTCCTTGGCGGCCCACCTGCTCGCCCATCGTTCGGCCTTGCGAGCGCTATACCGCTGCTCGCCATCGGTGTAGATCTTCTGCGCGAAGCGAGGATGGCGCTGAAGCGCGGCCGCGATGCGATCCACCACGGTCACGTCGACCCCGACCACCATCGTCATCCGACGACTATTCCACAGTCACCGACTTGGCGAGGTTGCGCGGCTGATCGACGTCGCAGCCGCGCTGCACGGCAACGTGGTACGCGAACAGCTGCAGCGGCACGACATTGATCAGGGGCGAGAGGACCTCCGAGCACCCGGGCACCGGCACCGGCGTCGCGAACCCTGAGTCGAACGGATCCTCGCCCTCGGTGACGAGTGCAATCACCGGCGCGTCGCGCGAATGCACCTCCTGCACGTTGCTCACCATCTTGGGGAGCGTCGCCGACCGGGTCGCGATCGCGATCACCGGAACGTTGGGCTCGAGCAGTGCGATCGGACCGTGCTTGAGCTCTCCGGCGGCGTACCCCTCGGCGTGCACGTAGGAGATCTCCTTGAGCTTGAGCGCGCCCTCCATCGCGATCGGGAAGTTGATGCCCCTGCCTATATACAGGGCGCTCTGTGTATGCGCGAAACGCTGACCGAGCTCGACGAGCATCGGCTCGAGCTCGAGCGCGCGGCTGAGCAGGTTGGGCAACCCCTGCAACTCCGCGACCAGGCGCTGGTGCTCGGCCACGTCGAGCGTGCCGCGCGCGTCACCGAGACGAAGTGCGAGGAGCAGGCCGCACACCATCTGGGTCATGAAGGTCTTGGTACCGGCCACCGAGATCTCCGGTCCGGCCTGCATGTACAGCGCGCCGTCTGCCTCGAGCGGCAACGCACTCCCGACAACATTCGTGATTGCAATCACCTTTGCGCCGCCCGCATGCGCCTGCCGCACCGCGGCGAGCGTGTCCGCGGTCTCACCCGATTGCGAAACCGCGATCACCAGCGAATGCTCGTCGACCAGCGCCTCGCCGTAGCGGAACTCGCTCGCGGCCTCGACCTTGCAGCGAATCTTGGCGAGATGCTCGATCGCGTATCCCGCAACCATCGCCGCATACCACGCGGACCCGCAGGCCACCAGCACGACCTCGTGCACCTTGGCAAGCTGGTCGTCACTCATCCCCAACTCCGGCAGCACGACCATGCCCAGGTCATCGATCCGGCCGCGCAGCGCGTTGCGCACCGCCTCCGGTTGCTCGTGGATCTCCTTGAGCAGGAAGTGCGGGAAGCCGTTCTTCTGTGCCTGTTCCGCCTCCCAGTCGACGGTCACGATGCGCGCCTCGACAGCGGTCCCATCGAGCTGCTGCACCGTGATCCCGTCGGGAGTTGCGGTAACGACCTCACCTTCACCGAGCAGTGCGATCCGCTTGGTGTACGGGATCAGGGCGGTGATATCGCTGCTCACGAACACCTCGCCGCGCCCCAGCCCGACCACCAGCGGCGCATTCATTCGAGCACCGACGACGCGGTCCGGCTGATCGGCGGAGATGACCACCAGCGCGCACGCGCCCTGCATGCGATTCAGCGCGCTGCGCACGGCGGCCGCGAGGTCTCCGTGAAAGGCATCCTCGATGAGGTGGGGAACGACCTCGGTGTCGGTCTCGCTGAGGAACTCGTGTCCGCGCGTCATCAGCTCGGCGCGCAGCTCGCGGTAGTTCTCGACGATGCCGTTGTGGATGACGTGAATCCGCCCGGTGCAATCCTGGTGCGGATGCGCGTTCTCGAGCGAGGGACGTCCGTGCGTCGCCCAGCGCGTGTGTCCGATACCGACGGTGCCGGCCGGGGTGCCCTTGGCCTCGACCTGTCGGGCGAGGTCAGCGACCTTGTTGGTGTTCTTGACGGTGGCGACGTCGCCATCCGGGTCGATGATCGCGATCCCGGCCGAGTCGTAGCCCCGATACTCGAGCCGCCTCAGGCTGTCGAGCAGGATCGGAGCCGCGGGACGGGGGCCGGCGTAGCCGATGATGCCGCACATAGGACCTCTCTGGAACGGACGTGGAGGGAAGCGGTTACGGAGGTGACGGGCTCGGCGTCGGCGTTGGCGTCGGCGTGGGTGTCGGTGGAGGCGCCGGGAGCGTGCTCATGTCGATCGTGACCGTCACCTTGCTCACCGAGAGGGTCACGCCGGCCGGGGCGACGAGATTGACGGTCTGCGTGTAGTCGCCGACGATGCCGCCGATCGGGATCGGGACCGTGCTGATGTTGACGAGAGAGTTGAGCAGGTCCTGTGGCCCGGTGACAACGACGGTGAAGGGCGTGTACACGATGCCGACCATGTAATGCCCGGTGGGTGGGCTCCCGGCGAACTTCGGTGCCACCGCCACGGTGATAGTTGTGACGTGTGCCGCGATCGCGATGCTGACGTTGACCTGATCGGGACCGGCGACCAGGTCGGGGATCCGCTGGTTCCTGGCGTCGTAGACGTAGACGGGAACCTGCGCCTGGAAGTTTGCCTTCTGGTTGCTGAGGTTGACCTCGACCCACGCCTGGATGCCTGAAAGCTCGTGTTCCGGCCCGCGGACCGCCACCGTTGATGGGGACGCCTGCTGCAGGCCATACACATAGCCCACCGGTGGCGTATTGGTGATCTTGATCGTGACCGGCACGGACACCGACGCGAACTTGTCCACGTCGACCTGCAGCGACGTCGGCGGATCGATGAGCTCGATCTGCGCATCGCTGTTGACGATCGACATCGGGATGGAATAGGTGCCGACGCGATTCACCGCCGCCCAGTCCACGTTGGCGGTGAGCACCGCAGGATTGAGCGAATCAAGGGTGTTCTGCGAACCGCCCACACGCGCCTGCGCGTTGCTCACGGGGTTTACGAGCACATACCCGGCAGGAAGGCTGAGGGGGCTCTGCGCGATCAGAACCGAGACCACCCTAGTCTCGGGGGGGTTGCCCGCGTACACCACGCCGACCCAGGTCACGAACGCGATGAAGGCGCAGAGCACCTTCAGCTTCCAGTTCCGCCGGACGAAGCCCGGGACTCTCACGGGTGCGAACGACGCCTCAGGGTGCGGAGCGTGCCCACTCGCTGCAGCGGGCGGAGCATCGCGGAGCGTCCTGAGCCGCCCTCCGTCGCCAGCAGCGTGACCACCATCTCGTGGAGCTTGGCCTGATCGAGACCGCGGTAGATCTTGCCGTCGTTGGCGATGCTGATCAGGCCGGTCTCCTCGCTGACGATGAGCACCACCGCGTCGCTCTGCATGGTGAGGCCGAGCGCGGCGCGATGCCGCGTGCCCATCCGGCCCACGCCGGGGAGCGTCTCCGCGAGCGGGAGCACGCAGCCGGCCGCGATGATCCGGCTCTCCCGGATGATCACCGCTCCGTCGTGCAGTGGGGAGCCGGGGATGAAGATCGTGGCCAGCATCTCGGCGGTGACGTCGCCGTTGACGTGGACGCCGGTGGCGGCGAGATTCTCGAGCCCGGTCTCGCGCTCGAAGACGATCAGCGCGCCGACCTTGTGCTCGGCGAGCGAGGCGGCCGCGCGCAGCACCTCATCCACAGTGCGGGCGTAGGCCATCTCCGGCTGTCGGCCGAGCACGGCACGGACGGTCCCGAGCCGGCCGACCTGGTCAAGAGCGCGGCGCAGCTCCGGCTGGAACAGGACGATCGCGGCGATCACGATCGCCTGGGTCCCGTTGTTGAAGATGAACTCGAGCAGGCGGAGATGCAGGAGCTGCGCAGCCCAGCCGACCGCGAAGATCACGCCGAGACCGAGGAGCAGTTGCACCGCCTGCGTGCCTCGGATCAGCTTCAGGAGCTGATAGAGCAGGAAGGCGACCACCAGCACGTCGAGGCCATCGCGCCAGCTCAGGCTCTGTAGGAAGAAATGGACGTTGCGCAGCAGGTCGCTCATGCCGCGGCCTCGTAGCCGTCGCCCGCGTAGATCAGGGCAAGCAGCGCCTGCTGCACCCAGAGCCGATTCTCCGCCTGGTCGAACACGACCGAGTGGGGCCCGTCGATGACGGCGTCGGTGATCTCCTCACCCCGGTGGGCGGGAAGGCAGTGCATGACCCGGACACGCGGCGGCGCCAGCCCGACCAGGCTGTCGTTCACCTGGAGGTAGGCGAAATCCTCGCGGCGGCGCTGCTGTTCGGTCTCCTGCCCCATGCTGGTCCAAACGTCGGTGTAGATGATTTCGGTATCGCGCAGCGCCGGGGCGGCCTCGTGGGTGATCTCGAAACCCGTGCCCGGGGCGCGCAGCCGCGCGGCCCGCTCGACGACGACCGCCGGGGGCTCGTAGCCCGGCGGGCAGATCACCCGCAGGTTCACCCCGAGCAACGCCGCCGCGTAGATCCAGGACGTGCAGACGTTGTTCCCGTCCCCGATATACGCGACCGTCGCGCCGGCGAGCCGGCCGGTGACGGAGCGCACGGTCATACAGTCGGCGAGCACCTGGCAGGGATGTTCGGCGTCGGTCAGGGCATTGATCACCGGGGACGACGCGGCTCCCGCGATCGTCACCAGGTCCCGGTGCGAGACCAGGCGCGCCACGATCCCGTCCGCGTAACGGTCGAGGATGCGGCTGATGTCCGCTGCCGACTCACGCTCGCCGAGCTGGACCTCGGGGTTGAAGAGCGCGATCGGGTGACCGCCGAGGCGGTGGATCGCCACCTCGAATGACACGCGGGTACGGTTGCTCGGTCGCTGGAAGATGAGCGCGAGCGAGCGGCCCGCGAGCGGGCTGCCGAGATCCCGCCCCGATTTGGCCGCGTCGGCCAGTTCGAGGACGGCGATGATCTCGTCCGTGGTGAGGTCCGCGATGCTCAGGAGATCGCGGCCGGCGAGCGAATGACCCATTGACTCATATGGTTGCACCGCGGCGTCGATCGCGCGTCGCACGCGCAATCCCGCGCGCAGAGCGTCACACGCTATACCGTTCGGCCGTGGACATCGCGGTGGTTGTGAACGGCGGAATGGCCGAAACCCTGCAGACGACTCCGCTGCTGCGCACGCTGCGCGCGGGCCACCCGACCGCACGGATCGTCCTGGTCTGCCCCACCACCGCGGTCGAGTTGGCCGATGGCATTCCGCCCGTCGACGTGGTCGTACCTCTCGCCGGGCTCCGGGGTCGGCGAACCGGCGGCCTCCATCTCTGGGCGACGCTGCGAGGCCTCCGCCTCGACTCGGTGTTCCTCTGCACCTCGGGCTCCGCCCCTGCCACCGCTGCGTACTTTGCCGGCATCCCCCAGCGAAGCGGCGTGGGCGGCGGCATCGGGTTGCTCCTCACCGGGCGCGTGAAGCCGAGGCGATCCGAGAACCAGGCGGAGACGTGGCTGCGCCTCGCCGAGGTCGCCGGCGTCCATCAGCAGCTCCACACGCCGGTGTACGAGCCGGGACCGGAGGCGCGGCGCCGGGCCGTGGACGTCCTCCACGGCAGCGGACTCGGCGACGGACGTCTCCTGGTAGCGATCGCCCCGGGTGCCGGCTACGCCGAGAGCCCCGGTGCGGGCGCATCCGAGACGGTCTGGGACCCGGAGCGGTGGGCCCATCTCGCCAACCTGCTGGCCCAGCGCCACGGAGCTGGAATCCTGCTGGTCGGCTCGGCGCACGACCGCCTGGCCGCCGAGCACATGAAGGTCGATCTGCGGGCGGCCGCGACCGACCTCGTCGGCGAGGTCGACCTGGGCACCCTCGCGGGGGTGATCGCCCGCTGCGACCTCCTGGTGGGCAGCGACACCCCGCTGCTCCAGCTCGCTGCCGCTATGGACACGCCCACCGTCGGGCTGTTCGGTCCCACCGACGGCGCTCGAGGCGGCGGGTACGGTCCGGCGCACCGGGTGGTCCAGGCCATCGCCCCTCCCCGCTACGAGGACGGGATCGCGAACGTGGCGACGATGGACCAGATCCGCGTCGAGGACGTGCTCGCCGGCATCGAGGCGTCGATCTGACCCGTCAGCGGATATACATCAGCGCGCGCTTGAGGACATCGAGGTTGTCCAGCGCGTAGCCGGTCCCGCGAACCGCGCAGAGCTGTGGCTGGCTCTCGCGGTGGACCTCGATCCCCGTGGCGGTGGCGATGGCACTGTCCAAGCCTTCGAGCTGAGCGCCCCCGCCGCAGAGCAGGATCCCCTCGCGCTTGATGTCGCTCATCAACCGCTCCGGCGTATCGGCAATCACCGCGTCGATCGCTGCAACGATGGGTCGCACGTGCGCGTCGAGGCAGGCGTTCAGCTCGGTCGACGTGATCGTCAAGCTCGCCTCCCCTCTTTCGCCTTCGCCGATGACATCGAGGCGACGCTCCTCGTGCGGACCGACTCGCGCGAGCGACGCGATCAACTCTTCGACGGTTGCGGAATCGACGGTCACGCCGTGCTCCTGGTGGACGTGCTCGGCGACGGACGTATGCAGGCGCATGCCGCCGTGGCCCGCCAGGCAGCGACCGCTGACCGTCCCCTCGAGCGCGAGGGCCGCGATATCGGTCTTGCCGGCGCCGACATCGACGACCAGGTGGCCGTTGGGTCCGCTGAGGCGGATGCCCGCACCCATCGCCGCGGCGAGCGGCGCATCGAGCAGATACGCAGTCCGTGCACCTGCGAGCGCGGCCGCCTCGAGGAGGGACCTGCGCTGCCCGCCGGGTAATGACGACATCACCGCGATCACCACGTCGGGCTTGAAGATGCGCTGCCGGCCTGCGGCGCGAATCATCGCGTGGTTGACGAGCCAGCGCGCCGACGCGGGGTCGGCGATCTCTCCCCCGGCGATCGGGCGGCGCAGCTGGAACTCCGGATCCTCCGCGGCGGTCTCGAAGGCCGACTCACCGAACACCGCCGTCTGCATCCCGCCGTCGCGGATCGCCACCGCCGTCGGTTCGCTGGCGATCATGCCCTCACCTTTGACGATGATCCTCGTCGTCGTCGTGCCGAGGTCGATGCCGACCTTCTTGCCCAGCACTGCTTTCGATGGCCTCAGTCGCCGACCACGCCGGTGAGGTCGCGCACTTCGGTACCGGGCTCGTCGGTGACGAGACGTTCGATGTCCGCGCCCAGACCGGCGAGCTTGGTCTCCAGGTCGTCGTAGCCGCGTTCGAGGTGAAACACCCTGTCGAGCTCGGTCGTGCCCTCGGCGCAGAGGCCGGCGATCACCAGCGCAGCGCCGCTGCGGATGTCGGGGATGCTCATCCGAGTCCCATGGAGCCGCGCCGGACCGTTGATGACCGCGCTGCGCCCGTCGATGGCGATGTTCGCACCCATCTGCTGGAGGAACTCGACGTGGCGAAACCTGTTCTCGTACAACGCTTCGCTGATCACGCTGGGACCGGTCGCCTGGGTCATGAGCGCGCAGAACTGCGGCTGCATATCGGTTGCGAAACCCGGGTGCGGCCACGTGGTCATGTCGACGCCGCGCAGGTGCGAGCAGGTCACGCGCACGTGATTCGCGCCTTCGACGATGTCGCACCCCGCCGAGCGGAGTTTGCTGAACAGCCAGCGCAGGTCGCTGGGTCGCATGTGCTCGACGACGACGTCACCGTACGTCGCGGCGGCCGCGATCATGTACGTGCCCGCCTCGATGTAGTCGGCGGTGATGTTGTGCGTCGTGCCGTGCAGCAACCCACCACTGCCTTCGATGACGATCAACTCGGTGCCGACGCCGGTGATGTGCGCACCCATGCCGATCAGGCAGCGCGCGAGGTCGTAGACGTGCGGCTCGCGAGCGGCGTTGCTGATCACGGTGATGCCCTCGGCGAGCACCGCGGCCATCATCAGGTTCTCGGTGCCGGTGACCGTCGGCATGTCGAGCGCGATGCGCGCACCGTGCAGGCGGCGAGCGCGAGCCACATAACCACCCTCGCGCTCCTCGACCTCGGCGCCCATGAGGCGCAGGCCCTCCAGGTGCTGCTCCACGCGGCGCATGCCGATGTCATCGCCTCCGGGCTTGGCGATGCTTGCCTCCCCCGCTCGTGCCACCAGGGCACCGAGCAGCAGGAACGAGCCGCGCATCCGCCGGCTCAGGTTGGGATCGACCTCGGTGGTCCGCAGCTCCGCGGCGTGAAGCCGCCAGGTGTTGGTGTGGGGATGCTCGACCCTGACCCCGACGTGCTCGAGCATCGAGGCCATGGTGGAGATGTCCTCGATATCGGGAACGTTGCCGAGCTCGACCTCCTGATCGGTGAGCAGCGCCGCCGCCATCACCGGCAGGGACGCGTTCTTGCTCCCGGAGATCGCGACGCTCCCTTCGAGGCGAGGGCCGCCACGGATACGGAGGAGTTCCATCTGCGCCTACCGTACCCGACGGCGACCGCTGACCGGGCAGTTGCCGACGGGGTAGATTAGAGAGCGGCATCCAGTCGGATCGGCGACACATAACGGAGACGCCCATGGCAACCGCAACGCTTTCCACCACTGACACCGTCGAACAGCTCCTCGGCGAGGACGCCGCGTCCCTGCTCGAGCATGAATGCGAGACGGTTCCCCGGTCTGCGCTGCACCTGCCCGGCCCCGATTTCGTCGACCGCGTCTGGACGGGCACCGACCGCTCCAATCGGGTGCTCCGCAACCTCTCGTCGCTGTATGAGCACGGCCGGCTCGGGGGCACGGGCTACATGTCGATCCTCCCCGTCGACCAGGGCATCGAGCACTCGGCAGGCGCGTCGTTCGCTCCCAATCCCGAGTACTTCGACCCCGGCAAGATCGTCGAGCTGGCGGTCGAAGGCGGGTGCAACGGGGTTGCCTCGACGTTCGGCGTGCTCGCCGCCGTGTCGCGGCACTGGGCGCACCGCATTCCGTTCATCGTCAAGCTCAACCACAACGAGCTGCTGACGTACCCGAACAAGTTCGATCAGATCATGTTCGGCACCGTCAAGGAGGCCTGGAACCTCGGGGCGATCGCGGTCGGGGCGACCATCTACTTCGGCTCTGACGAGGCGGACCGCCAGCTGCAGGAGGTCTCGGTGGCGTTCGCCCAGGCTCACGAGCTCGGTATGGCGGCGATCCTCTGGTGCTACCTGCGCAACTCGGCGTTCAAGAAGGACGGGGTCGACTACTCCCTGGCCGCCGATTTGACGGGCCAGGCGAATCACCTCGGCGTGACCATCGAGGCGGACATCATCAAGCAGAAGCTGGCGACCACCAACGGCGGGTTCACGGCGCTCAATTTCGGCAAGACGGCGGACGCGGTCTACACCAAACTCACCTCGGATCATCCGATCGATCTCTGCCGCTATCAGGTGCTCAGCTGCTACTCGGGGCGCGTCGGCCTGATCAACTCCGGCGGTGAGTCGATCGGCGCGGGCGACCTCGCCGCGGCGGTGAAGACGGCCGTCATCAACAAGCGTGCCGGCGGGACGGGGTTGATCAGTGGCCGCAAGGCATTCCAGCGGCCCATGCGCGACGGCGTGGACCTGCTCCACACGGTCCAGGACGTCTACCTGAACGAGAAGATCACGATCGCGTAGGGCGCATGGACTACGAAGAGATCCCCCGGACCGGCGACGAGCGGTCGACGCTGCTGGCGTTCCTCGAGTGGCAGCGCGAAACGCTCGCCCGCAAGTGCGCGGGGCTGGAGCCGGACCAGTTGCGCATCCGGTCGGTGGAGCCTTCAACCCTGTCGCTCCTCGGACTGGTGCGCCACATGGCCGACGTCGAACGGGGCTGGTTCCGGCGAACACTTGCGGGCGAGGACATCGCAGACCGCTACTCGTCGCCGGACGACCTCGATGGCGATTTCGACAACGTCGATTCCGCTGATGTTGACGAGGCATTCGCCTCGTGGCGGGACGAATGCGAACGCGCTGACGACATCGTCTCGCGCCGCGCCCTGGATGCGACCGGGCGCCACAGGACCGGCCGGGAGGTCTCGATGCGCTGGATCCTCAACCATATGATCGAGGAATACTCACGTCACAACGGTCATGCGGACCTGCTGCGTGAGCGAATCGACGGCGCGACGGACGCGTAGCTCGACCGCGCTGGTCGGGGTCTAAGCGCGACGCTCAGCCACCACAGGAGACCCAGACGACCTGATGCCAGCCGCTCCCATTGGGGTAGGTGATGGGTACCCACCCGAACTTGATGGTGACATCACGCGGGGTACCGGTCCACGCAAGGCACGGTGCCGTGCCGTCTTGACGCCAGCTTCCGTCAGTCCCCAACCAGGCCACGTCCGTCGGGATGCCATACCACAATCCGTCGGCAAAGGCTGACGCCACGCCATCACCGACGTGCACGTAGCCACTCACGACCGTGACGGCCGGATTGTGAGAACCGACGAAGAAACTGCCAGCCGTCAGCGCACCAACTGCCACGACCGTGGACACCGCCGACAATCCCACCCGGTTTCGCATTCGCACGCCGGCATCATCGCACCGGCCTCTGGGCTCATTCAATGGCCCTCAATCTGGGCATTGCCCGAAGTGGCATTCCGCCAACGGATCGTTTCTCCCGTGAGCAGGGTCGTGACTGCCTCGCCGCGGCCAATGGGAGTGCGCTGACCCATCCTGAGGACACTGGCGTGCGTCCAGCAAATTCAGAAAGGAGCGGCGTGGCAGATCCGGGCGGCAAGCCGTCGGCCTTGGTGCCGGCAGGTGAGTGGCGACGGCGACCCCTCCTGAGCTGGGGGCTTCGAGCGCTGGTCTTCGCCGTACCCGTCGGGTTCTCGTTTGGCGTGGCCCTGCTGCTGAGTCGAACGTTGCCCCGGGCCCACAGTCCATGGACCGCCGCGTTGTGGGTCAGCGTCGCCGCGATCGGATCGCTCCTGACGCTTGTCGTGTTCGAACGCGCTGCTCGGCGGCTGCTGCCGCTGGCAGCGCTCCTGAACGTGTCATTGCTCTTTCCCGACAAGGCGCCTGCGCGGTTCGCGGTCGCACGGCGTGCGGGTACCCCGCGCGAGCTGCGCGAACGTATGGAAGCGGCCCGCTCATCCGGCCAGGTCGATCATGCGCAGGACCTGGCAACGGTCATCGAGCTGGTTCTGGCGCTCAATGTCCACGACCGAGCGAGCCGTGGACATTCTGAGCGTGTCCGGGTGTTCACCGATCTGCTCACGACAGAGCTACGGCTGCCGGAGGAGGATCGTGTGCGCCTCCGGTGGGCCGCTCTCCTCCACGACGTCGGCAAGCTCGAGGTGCCCGCGTCGCTCCTCAACAAACCGTCGGCGCCGGACGAAGCGGAATGGATTGTTCTGCGTCGCCACCCCGATGATGGCGCCCGAATGGTCGCGCCACTCCTTCCGTGGCTGGGCGAGTGGGGTGCGGCCGTCGTGCAGCACCACGAGCGATATGACGGCACCGGCTATCCACGCGGTTTGAAGGGACACGACATCTCGCTCGGGGCGCGGATCGTCTCGGTGGCTGACGTGTACGAGGTGATGACCGCTCCGCGACCGTACAAGCGACCGATGAGCGTTGTGGCGTCGCGGCAGGAGCTCATCCGGGTCGCGGGCACCCAATTGGATCCGGCAATCGTCCGCGCCTTCCTCAATATCTCCACTGGAAACCTGTGGCGGACCATTGGAATCGGCGCGTGGATTGCTCAGATCCCCACACTGGGAGATCTCTGGTCCGGCCTCGGCAGTTGGCTGGGGACGGGTGTGGCGACAATCGGGGCCATTGGTGTCATCGCGGTCGGCGGGATCCTCGGCGGGCTCGGCCCAATAGTGCCCCATGGAGGATTCGGGATCCTTCCGCCGGCGCACGTGATCGTCGGCTCGATAACTCCGGCGCCGAGTGCGACCCCCACCGCCGCACCGAGCGATCCGCCTGTCACACCAGGTGCGACGTCAACGCCGACAAGCCGGCCATCACCCGCGGCAACGCCGAGGCCAACTCCCACGGCCGCACCAACCC
>CABEDX010000189.1_pt1 | contig 17146 bp, 11 predicted proteins | sample 3132991 | NCBI WGS metagenome assembly CABEDX01 (sample SAMEA5534332, study PRJEB31848) | metagenome | biome: tundra; feature: field; material: soil | place: USA | collected 2013-05 | depth 0.15 m
CGCCAAGTCCACAAGCGAGGACGGCGAGGTCGACATCTTCCGCGTGATCGACGAGGGCGACCTGCTCGTTCACCACCCCTACGAATCCTTCGCGAGCAGCGTCGAGGCGTTCATCGACCAGGCCGTGAGCGATCCGGACGTGCTGGCAATCAAGCAGACGCTCTACAGGACCTCAGGCCCCGACAGCCCGATCGTCCGCTCCCTCATCCGCGCCGCCGAGTCCGGCAAGCAGGTGGTCGCCCTCGTCGAGCTCACCGCCCGTTTCGACGAGGAGGCGAACATCACCTGGGCAGCCGAGCTCGAGAAGGCCGGCGTCCATGTCGTCTACGGCGTCGTCGGCCTCAAGACGCACGCCAAGGCGACCCTGGTGGTCCGGCGCACCGGCACCGGGATCCGCCGCTACTGCCACATGGGCACTGGGAACTACAACTCCCAGACGGCGCGGCTCTACGAGGACATCGGGCTGCTTTCGTCCGATACGGAGCTCGGCGAGGACCTCACCGACCTCTTCAACTACCTCACGGGGTACAGCCGCCAGCGCCAGTACCGCCGCCTGCTGGTCGCCCCGGTCACGCTGCGCAGCGGGATCGTTGAGCTCATCCGCACGCAAACCCACAGGGACGGCCGGATCATCATCAAGTGCAACCACCTGATCGACCCTGAGGTCATCGAGGCGCTCTACGCGGCGTCGTCTGCCGGGGCGCGGATCGACCTGATCGTGCGCAGCTCCTGCGGAGTGCGGCCCGGGGTCAAGGGGATGTCCGAGAACATCTGGGTGCGCTCATTGGTTGGTCGCTATCTCGAGCACTCGCGCATCTACCACTTCGGTGACGACCGCTGGTACATCGGATCCGCGGACCTGATGGGGCGCAACCTGGACGGGAGAATCGAGACCGTGGTGCCAGTGATCGACCCCCGCCTCCAGATGCGGCTCGCCGAGGTGATGGACGTGCTTCTCGCCGACGACGTGCTCGCTTCCGAGCTCAACCCCGATGGAAGCTGGCACAAGGTGCCCACGGTTCGCCATCTCGACGCACAGCAGGAGCTGCACAGGCTGGCGGTCGAGCGAACCGCGCTGTGACCGCCGCGGAGGGGGTGGAATTCGGACGCGCACTCCGTCTCGAGGTGCCGATAACGTTCTCGCCCGAGCCGCTCGACGGCATCGACCAGTCCGCGGCGGTGATCGCCCAACCGGCTCGCAAGCTCCGGACCACGCACTGGGACACCGCCGAGCTCCGCCTGGCTCGCTGGGGGGTCTCGCTCGAGTACTCGGCGGGCGCGGGGTGGGTGCTGCGCCTTCCGCCGACCGGCGAAGGAATGGCCGCGCCGGACGGCGCCGAGCTGCACTTCGACGGCGCCCCGGATCTCCCCCCGGACCAGGCGCTGCACCTCGTGCGCGTTTACGCACGCAACGCGCCGATCGAACTGGTGGCCCGACTGGTCACGGTGACCCTGGAGACGGTGCTGCTCGACGCCGGCGGGGCGGTGCTCGCCCGCCTTGTCGACGACACCGTCTCGGTGTATTCGGGCCCTCGGATCACCCAGCGCTTCCGGGAAATCGAGCTGTTCAGCGATAGCGGTCCGCTGCTCGACCTGATCGCCACGCGGTACCAGGCCGCCGGAGCCCAGCCGTCGCGCCCGCGCGCGCTGGTCGCCAGAGCGCTCGGCCTGGTGGGCACACCGCCGCCGGAGATCGGCTCGGTCACACTCGGCGGTGCGGCCACAGCGGGTGACGTCGTCCGCCGGTCGTTGAGCACGTCGGTGATCCGCCTCATCCGCCATGACCCGAGTGTGCGGCTGGGCGTTCATCCCGAGGACGTTCACCAGGCTCGGGTGGCAACCCGGCGGCTGCGCAGCGATCTGCGGACCTTCCGTGCGCTCCTCGATGAGTCCTGGGCGGAGGGACTCCGCGACGACCTCCGCTGGCTGGGCGGCGAGCTCGGAAGGGTTCGAGATGCCGAGGTCCTGCGTGACCGTCTGCGCGCCGCGGCGGGGACGCTGCCACCGGCTGACCGGCGCCCGGCGCTGGCAGTCGTCGCGCCCCTGGGCGCCCAGGTCGGATCGGCGCGTCGGCACCTAGTCAACGCCATGGACACCGAGCGCTACATCGAGGTGATCGACCACTTGGTGGCGGCAGCCCGCATGCCGGTCCTCACTGCGATGTCGGCATCGCCGGCACGCGAGGTGCTCCCCGGCCTGGTCCGCAAGCCCTGGCGATCGCTCAAGTCGGGTGCCCTCGCCGCGCGGGGCGACGTTCCCGACGAGCAGCTCCACGATCTGCGCATCAGGGCCAAGCGCTGCCGCTATGCGGCCGAGGCGGCGGCCGCGGCAACCGGCAAGAATGCCGCGAAGTTCGCCCGGGAGGTCGCGGCCCTCCAGGAGGTGCTCGGGGAGTTGCACGACGCGGTGGTGGCCGAGGCGTGGCTGCGTGATCGATCGGCTGCGCCACGCGTTCACGAGACGGCCCTCTTCGCCGCCGGCGAGCTGGTCGCTCAGCAGCGAGACGCGGCAGCTCGAGCCCGTACGGGCTGGCCGGCGGTGTGGAAGCGCGTCGAGGAGGGCTGGTCGCGTGCCTGGCGATGAAGCGACCAGCTACCTCGTCCGCCATGCCAAGGCAGGGTCACGCGAGCGCTGGACGCGTCCTGATCGCGAGCGACCACTGACCGAACCGGGGCGCATCCAGGCCGCCGCGCTGGCGCGCGTTCTGGCTCCCACCACGCGGAGCGTCGTTTCCAGCCCCTACGTCCGCTGCGTTGAGACGGTCGCTCCCCTGGCTGACGCTGTGGGGCTGCGAGTCGAGGAGGACGATCGGCTAGGGGAGGGCGCCGACCCGTCCTGGGCGATGGGCCGGCTCGCGTCGGCTCCCGGGTCAGTGCTCTGCACCCACGGCGATGTCATGGCTTCGATCGTGACCAGCCTCGCCGACGCCCGCGTGCCCATGACCGGCGGGATGCAGTGGGCCAAGGGAGCGACCTGGGCGTTCAGCGTCGCGGGCGGCCGGATCGCCGGAGGCCGCTACCTGCCGCCGCCTGACTGAGGTTCCCAGGCGAGACCGTCGCGGTCACCGGCAACGCGGATGAGCACGCAGGTCCACGTCCGGAAGGGGCGCCAGGCCTCGGCGAGGGTCGCAAGCTCGGCAGGGGTCGCGGGCTGCTTCAGCCCGTAGAAATGGCGGACGTAGAACGGGATGCGTGGCTCGCCGAGGGTCAGGATGTCGGTCGCGCCCGTCGAGCGGAGCAGGATCAACCCGGCGTAGGTCGGACCGATCCCGGGCAGCTGCAGCAGTGCGGCCATCGCAGCGTCCGACGGCATGGCCAGCAGCCTGGCCGGGTCGAGCTGCCCGGCGAGGGCTGCCCGGGCGATCGCGTGGAGGCGCTCGATGCGCTGCGGCTCCAGGCTCGGAAAGCTGTCGATCTGGAGCAGCTCGGAGGGAGTCGGGAACGCTTCGCGCTCGCCGCCGGGAAGCTGGAACACCCGGCCGTGCGCCGCGGACAGGCGTTTGCGAACCGCGGTCGCCTGGGTTCGATGCCTGCGCTGGCTGAGGATCGCCCAGGCTGCGGCCTCGTAGGGTGAGTGAAACAGCACGGGACGGAGACCTGGCAATTCCGATTGGAGCCGGCCGATCACCGGATCTCGGGCGCCGACCTCTGCCCACGCCGAGCCGGACTGGTCGAGTGACAGCACGCGGCGCACCTGGGCCACGACGCGTTCGGGTTCGGCATCGCCGTAGATTCGGCAGTTGAGAACGCCGTCTGCGTCCTGGGTGAGGTAGGCGGCCGCGTGATGCGCCAGATCGTCGGCGACGAACGCCAGCGACATCGAATCCCCGTCGGGCGTGGGACGCCCCGTGTTGGGGCCGAAGCCGAAACTCGCCGCGGCGGCCAGGGAGAAGGCCCCGTCGGGCGTGATCGTCAGCTCCCTCTGCGCCTCGGACACGTCCCGCTCGGCTACTGACGAAGACGGAGGATCAGGTTGATCACCACTGTCAGGACCACGCTGACCACGATGCAGAAGGCCACCGGGAAGAAGAACGAGAAGCTCCCGTTGCTCACCGAGATGCTGCCGGGCAGCTGGGTCACGCCCGCGCGGGTGAGCAGGATGAGGACACCGCCGATCACCAGGATCACCGCGCCCACGATCAGGAGCAGCTTGCCCACGTCGCCGAGTGCCATGCCAACACTCTAAGGTAGAGTCCGCGAAACGCATCCACTTCAAGCAGGTCCGGAGAGGCCGGCAAGGGATCGCGGCGCCGCTGCGCGGCCGCCCTTGCCCGAACCTGTCCGGGCTGGAGGGCGAAGCGCCATGACGGCAACAACCGCGCGGAACCGGATGCTCGGCCACGTGATCACCGCCGAGCAGTTCGATCGCGATCTGCTCGACGTCCTCTTCCGGCGCGCCACCGCCCTTGCCGGCGTTCGCGACGACCGCCTGGCGCACCGCGTGATGGCGACGCTGTTCTACGAACCGAGCACGCGCACGCGCCTGAGCTTCGAATCGGCGATGCTCCGTCTCGGTGGCGCCGTGATCGGTACCGAGGCGGCGCGCACCTTCTCCAGCGCGATCAAGGGGGAGACGCTCGAGGACACGGTGCGCATGGTGTCGACGTATGCCGATCTCATCGTGCTGCGCCATGACGAGGCCGGGGCGGCCGCGCGAGCGGCGAGTGTCGCATCGGTACCGGTGGTCAACGCCGGGGACGGTCCGGGCGAGCATCCGACCCAGGCCCTCCTCGACCTCTACACGATCGAGCGCGAGCTCGGCCACGTCGAGGGGGTGCGGGTCGCCTTCTGCGGGGATCTTCGCTTCGGCAGGACCGCCCGGTCGCTCGCGCTCCTGCTCGCGCTCTACCCGGGGGTGCGGATGACCTTCGTGGCCCCACCGGTCATCCAGGTCGGTGGCGACATCCTCGCCCGCCTCGAGGCACGCGGCGTCGAGTGCCGGCTCGCCGAGCAGCTCACCGACGTGCTCGACGATGTCGATGTCGTATATCAGACGCGCGTCCAGAAGGAGCGCTTCACCGACCCGCTCGAGTACGAGCAGGCCCGCACCGCAATCCGCATCGACGGCGCGATCATGCGGCAGCTCCCCGCAACCGCGATCGTGATGCATCCGCTGCCCCGGGTCGACGAGATCGCGCCCGAGGTCGATGCCGACCCGCGGGCGGCGTACTTCCGGCAAGCGGCGAACGGCGTCGCCATCAGGATGGCCCTGCTCGAGATGCTGCTCGCATGACGGTGTGTTCGTGAACGGCCTCGCCCAGTCGCTCGACGACAGCCCACAGCTGCTCGACGCCGGTGCAATCCAGCGCATCACAGTGCGTCTCGCTCACGAGATTGCGGAGCGACACCCGGCGCTGGAGAACGTTGTCCTGGTGGGCATCCCGACCCGGGGTGTCCCGCTGGCTCGCGTTGTCGCCCACCAGCTCGTGTGCCTCGGGCACGCTGCCCTGCCGGTGGCGACCCTTGACCCGAGCGCGCACCGCGATGATCGACCGAGGCCGGCGGCGCCGCAGCCAACGCTGTACGACGTCGATGGAGGCTCTCCGCCACGCATCGATGGCGCGGTGGTGATCGTGGTGGACGACGTGCTCTACACGGGACGCACGCTTCGTGCGGCCCTCGACGCACTGGTGGACTGCGGGCGCCCGGCGGCCGTCGAGGTGCTGGCGCTCATCGACCGCGGGCATCGCGAGCTGCCGCTGCGGGCGACCTACGTCGGCAAGAACGTGCCCACCGCGTCCGGCGACCGCGTCTTCGTGCGCCTGCGCGAGGTGGATGGCGTCGACGGCGCCTGGCTGCGCCGGAGCACCCTGCCGTGAACGGGATCCTCCGGGGGGTACGTGTCATCGACCCGCTTGGGCGCCTGGACGCCGCCGGACAGGACGTCTGGCTGGACGGTGGAAAGATCCTGGCCATCTACCACCACATCGAGGCGGCGGGTGTCCCGGTGGTCGACCTGACGCCGGCGGAGGGCGACGAGCCGTGCGTCCTCTGCCCCGGGTTCATCGACCTGCACACCCACCTTCGTCAGCCCGGTGACGGCGAGGCCGAAACCCTGGCGAGCGGAGCGCGCGCGGCTGCGGCCGGTGGGTTCACGCACATCGTCGCAATGGCCAACACCACACCACCGATCGACACGCCGGAACGTGTGGCCGAGGCGCGCCTCGCTGCGAGCAACCTGCCGGTCTCGATCCTGCAGATCGCCGCGCTCACCCGCGGGCTCGAGGGCGAGGAACTGGTCGACATTCGCAAATGCATCGAGGCGGGCGCGGTCGCGCTCGGCGACGACGGCCGCAACGGCGTGTCGCCGCGCCAGCTGGCCATCGCGCTGGCGGAAACCGCGCATCTCTCCCGCGCGGTGTTCGTGCATCCCGAGGACGAGGAGATGATCGCCCAGGCCAACGCGACCCAGGGGCCGGTCACGCGCAGCCCGATCCGTCCAGTTGAAACCGAGACGCGCGCCGTGAACCTGGCGATTCGCGCACTGTCACATGCGCGCTCCGGTCATCTGCATCTGCAGCATCTGTCCGCAGAGGGATCGGTCGCCTCACTGCGGCGCGCGCGTCATCAGGGGCTCGCGGTGAGCGCCGAGGTGACGCCGCACCACCTCTCGATGTGGCTGCCGGTCGCGGAGGAGCCGGACCCGCAGTCGCTGCGCAAGATGAACCCGCCGTTGCGCGCCGAACGCGACCGGGTGGCGCTCGTGCAGGCGCTGCGCGAAGGTCTCATCGAGGCGGTCGCGACCGACCACGCACCCCACCCCGCGTCGGAGAAAGCGCTCGGCTACGATGAGGCGGCGCCGGGCCTGATCGGACTCGAGACCGCGCTCGCCACCTGCATCACCATCGGCGGCATGGGGGGTGAGTGGCTGGCGACGCTCGTCGAGCGTTTGACGGTTGGGCCGCATCGGATTCTCGGGCCTTCGTCGGGAGTCCCCGAGCCGCGGCTGAGGATCGGCGAATCAGCGACGTGCACACTCTTCGATCCGAACACGGAGTGGACAGTCGGCGAGACGCCACTGCATTCGCGCTCGCGCAACACGCCGCTGCTCGGCGCGAAACTGCGCGGCACCATCCTGCTCACCATGGCCGGTGGTCGCGTCATCCATCAGAACCCGGCGCGCGTGCCGATCATCTCGGAGCAGGTCACCAATGTCTGACCTTCGCGGGCGTCTCGCCCTCGAATCCGGTGCGACGTATGAGGGAATCCTCTTTGGCGCGCCCCTGGAGCACGCCCAGAACGGCGAGGTCGTCTTCAACACCTGCATGACCGGGTACCAGGAGGTGATCACCGACCCGTCCTACGCGGGTCAGGTGGTGGTGATGACCTATCCGCTCATCGGCAACTACGGCTGCCGCGACGACACCGCCGAGTCCGACCGTGTCCAGTGCCGCGCGCTGGTGGTGCGCGAGCTCTCCGCGGACATCGGGCATCCGCGCGGCGAGCGCACCCTCGAGGAGGAGTTGCGCCGCAACGGTATTCCTGGACTCCGCGGTGTCGACACACGCGCGCTGACGAGGCATCTTCGCGACCACGGCACGCTGCGCGGCGTCATCGCGGCGGCGTCGGCGATGACGGCTGCCGAGCAGGTTGAGGCGGCGCGATCGGCGCCGTTCGTGAGCGACGAGGACCTGGTCGGCATGGTCTCGATCGACGAGCCCTGGCGCGCGTTCACGGAGCCCCTCGATGTGACGCTGCATCGCGGCGTCATGCTCGCCGGAAGCGAGAACGCGTGGACGGGCACGCGCGTGGTGGTCGTCGACTACGGCGTTAAGCTCAACCAGGTGCGTGCGCTCCGCAGCCGGGGCGCCGAGGTGATCCTCGTCCGCCAGGACGCCAGCATCGAGGACGTCCTGCGCCACGATCCGCACGGGGTCGTCCTCTCCAACGGACCCGGCGATCCTTCGCGACTACCGCATGCGGTGCAGTTGTGCCGCGATCTCCTCGAACGACGCATGCCGTTGCTCGGCATCTGCCTCGGGCATCAGATCATCGGACAGGCGGCCGGCGCGTCCACGTCACGCCTCGGGTTCGGGCATCATGGGGGCAACCACCCGGTGCGCGACGCCGAAACCGGCGCGGTGTACGTCACATCGCAGAACCACGAGTTTCAGGTCGATGGCGCGACGTTGCCGCAAGGCTCAGGCTGGTACGTCAGCGAGCGCAACCTCAATGACGGCAGCGTCGAAGGACTACGACATCGTGAGCTGCCGGCGTTTTCGGTGCAGTACCACCCCGAAGGCGCACCCGGACCTCAGGATCGCGCTGGATTGTTTGACGAATTCCTGCGATTGTGCAGCGCGGGGCGAGCAGGGGGTGGGGATGCGCTTGCTCAGACAGCGCTCCGCGGTTCGCCCTCGCGCAACGTCATAGCATCGCGCTCTGTCGGACCGCTACGCGAACTCGCCACGAATCCCCACCCCCTGCTCGCCGAGGCCAACGGAGGCAACAGCACCAGCCCGACGAATGCGCTCGGCGTCGCCGCCACTGACAGTGGCGGGACGCCGGATCTCTCGGCGGGGGGACCGGAGCTGCCGAAGTGTGTGCTCGTGATCGGCTCGGGGCCGGTGATCATCGGGCAGGCGGCGGAGTTTGACTATGCGGGGACGCAGGCTTGTCGGGCGCTTCGGGAGGAGGGGATTCGCGTCGTGCTGGTCAACAGCAATCCGGCAACGATCATGACTGACGATTCGTCGGCGGATGCGGTGTACGTGGAACCGCTGACCGTTGAAGTTCTCGAGCGGGTGATCATCGCGGAGCGGCCGGATGGGTTGCTGGCGACGCTGGGGGGGCAGACGGGGTTGAACCTGGCGGTGGCGCTGGATGATGCGGGGGTTCTCGACCGGCACAACGTGCGCGTGCTGGGGACGGGGCTTCAGGCTATCAGGACGGCGGAGGACCGCGAGCGGTTCAAGGAATTGCTCATGGAGATCGGCGAACCCGCGCCGGAGTCGGCGACGGTGGCTTCGCTTGCGGAGGCGCGAGCGTTGCGTGAACGCATGGGATTGCCGCTGGTGGTGCGTCCGGCGTTCACGCTGGGAGGGACCGGCGGCGGGCTGTGTGAGACCGAGGAGCGCTACGCGGAGACGGTGCTTGCGGGACTCGCGGCGTCGCCCATCAGCCAGGTGCTCGTCGAGCGGTCGGTGGCCGGCTGGCGCGAGATTGAGTACGAGGTCATCCGCGACGCGTCAGGCACGTGCATCACCGTCTGCAACATGGAGAACCTCGATCCCATGGGCGTGCACACCGGCGATTCGATGGTCGTCGCACCGGCGCAGACGCTCACGGATCGCGAGCACCAGCAGTTGCGCAGCGCGGCGTTGCGCATCATCAATGCGCTCGACATCCAGGGCGGCTGCAACGTGCAGTTCGCGCTCGCACCCGATTCGCACGAGTACCACGTCATCGAGGTGAATCCGCGGGTGTCCCGCTCATCGGCGCTTGCGTCCAAGGCAACCGGCTATCCGATCGCGCGCGTCGCCGCAAAGATCGCGGCGGGGCGGCGACTCGACCAGATCCCCAATGCGGTGACCGGCAAGACCTGCGCCGCATTCGAGCCGGCGCTCGACTACTGCGTCGTGAAGATCCCGCGCTGGCCGTTCGACAAATTCCCGGAGGCAGACCGGCGGCTGGGGACGCAGATGAAGTCCACCGGCGAGGTGATGGCCATCGAGCGCTCCTTCGAGGCAGCCTTCAGCAAGGCGCTCCGCTCGCTCGAGCAGTCGCAACCGGATCCGGCGGTGATGCACGAGCCGGTGCTCATCGATGTGGCCAACGACCGCCGCGCGGCGGCGTTGCTGGAAGCCCTCCGCGGCGGGGCAACGCCCGAGGAGTTGAGCCGACGCAGCGGCATCTCCTCGTGGTTCCTGCGCCGTCTCGGCACCATCGTTGCCTGCGAGGAGCGGTTGCGCTGGAATGGACTCGACGACGAGGCGCTCGCCCTTGCCAAGCGCGCTGGCCTGACCGACGCGCGCATCGGAGCGCTCACCGGTATCGCCACGGAAAAGGTTCGCGAACGCCGGCAGAGCGCGGGCGTGCGCCCGGTCTTCAAGTGCGTCGACACCTGCGCCGCCGAGTTCGAAGCAGCGACGCCGTACTACTACTCGACCTACGAGACCGAGGACGAGGGACCCGCCGCATCGGCGCCGGCGCCCAACACCGTGGTTGTGCTGGGCAGCGGCCCGATCCGCATCGGTCAGGGCATCGAGTTCGACTACTGCAGCGTCCACGCTGCGATGGCACTTCGCCGGCAGGGCGTGGACGCGGTGATGGTCAACAGCAACCCGGAGACGGTGAGCACCGATTTCGACTGCAGCACACGCCTCTATTTCGAGCCACTCGACGAGGAGGCGGTTGCCGCGATCATCGAGGAGGAGCAGGCGTCCGGCGTGGTGGTGCAGTTCGGTGGCCAGACCGCTGTCAACCTCGCCGAGCCGCTGGCCCGGGCCGGCTTCACCATCCTCGGGAGCAGCATCGCGAGCATCGATCTGGCAGAGGATCGCCGTGCATTCGAAGCGTTGATGCGTTCGCTGTCGATCGCGCAGCCTCAGGGCGCTGCCACCACGGACCTCGACGAGGCACTGGCGATCGCCGATGACATCGGCTTCCCCGTCCTGGTGCGGCCGTCGTACGTGCTGGGCGGGCGGGCGATGGAGATCGTGCACAGTCGCAGCCAGCTGCAGCGATATCTCGAGGCGGCCATGGCGGCATTGCCGGCTGAGGGCGGACGCCGCCGTGGTGCTGTGCTCATCGACCGGTACCTCTTCGGCACCGAGGTGGACGTCGACGCGATCAGCGACGGCGAGACGGTCGTGATCCCGGGGCTCATGGAACACGTCGAGCGCGCGGGTGTCCACAGCGGCGACTCGATGGCCACCTACCCGGCTCGCATCCTCGGTGACGACGTGCGCACGCTGATTGTCGATGCGACGGTGCGCATCACCCGCGCGCTCGACGTGCGCGGCCTGTGCAACATCCAGTTCGCGGTGCACCGCGGAATACCCCATGTGCTCGAGGTGAATCCGCGCGCCTCGCGCACCGTCCCGTTCCTCAGCAAGGTGACCGGGGTCCCCATGGTCGAGCTGGCCACGCGTGTCATGCGCGGTGCCACGCTCGCCGAGCTGGGATGGTCGACGGGCCTCGTCCCGGCGCGCCCGCTGGTGGCGGTGAAGGCACCGGTGTTCTCCACCGTCAAGCTGATCGACGTCGACACCGCACTCGGCCCGGAGATGAAATCGACCGGCGAGGTCATGGGGATCGATACGGACCTCGGCGCCGCGCTCGAGAAGGCGTTCGTGGCCGCGCTCGGCGAGATGCCGTCCAAGGGCGGCGCCCTGTGCAGCGTTGCCGATGTCGACAAGGCTGAGGCGCTGCCGATCGTCGCTCAGCTCAGCTCGCTCGGCTTCACGATCTACGCGACGGCCGGCACCGCTGCCGCGCTGGCGAGCGCGGGCATCTCCGCTGTCTCGGTGGGCAAGATCGGTCACGGGCGCCCCAACGTCATCGACGTGATCGAGGACGGGCGCGTGTCACTCGTCATCAACACGGTCTCCAACTTCAGCACCGACGAGCTCGACTTCCGTTCCGACGGTGGCGCTGCCGCGGCGGTCGGGCGCACCGTGAAGGATGGCTATCGCATCCGGCTCGCCGCCGAGCAGCGCCGCATCCCGTGCTGCACGTCGCTCGACACCGCGGCTGCGCTGGTCGACGCCATCGGCCGGCACACGTCTGGGAAGAGCGTCCGGGTCGCGACCGTGCGCGAGTACCGCGACGGCGTGGTGCAGGCGGTGTCGTGACCGCGGACCTGAGCAGGACGGCCCTCGAGACCGGTGAGGTGCTGGTGGTGGAGCGGCTCGGGGGTGGTCTGCTGGAACTGGTCGCGCGGCTTCCCCACCTCGCCGCGACGGCGACACCGGGAACGTTCGCGCAACTGCGATGCGGAGAGGGGACGACACCCCTGCTCAGGCGTCCGTTCAGCGTTGCCTGGACCCAGGACGACACCTGCGGCTTCGTCTTCGAGGCCGTCGGGGTGGGAACCCGGCTGCTTTCGGAGCTGCAGCCCGGCGATCGGCTCGACACGCTGGGGCCGCTCGGACACGGGTTCACCGTGGTGAACGGCGGGCCGGTCATCTGCGTCTCGGGCGGCCTCGGGTGCGCGCCCTTCCCGCTGCTCATCAACGAGTTGCGCCGCCGTGGTGTTGAAGACATTCTTGTCTTGAACGGCGCGCGCACCGCCACCCGTCTCTACCCCGCGGAACGGTTCGCCCGTCCGGCCGTCCCGGTGGTTGCGGAGGCCACCGACGACGGCACCCGCGGGCACCATGGCCGGGTGACCGACCTGCTCGGCCCGGCGCTGGCCTCGCGTCCCACCGCGCTCTATGCGTGCGGGCCCAACCCCATGCTCGGCGCGGTGATGCGAACGCTGCTCGAATCGGGGGCCGACCTGCCACCCACGCTCGAGGCATCGCTGGAGGCGCCGATGGGGTGCGGCTTCGGAACGTGCCTTGGGTGTGCGCTGCCGGTGCGCGCCGAGGATGGCAGCAGTACATGGAGACTCTGCTGCACCGACGGGCCGGTCATGCCCATGCGCGACGTCGACTGGGAGGGGCTCAGCGCGCTCCCCGGGGCCGACGTCGCGTGACCGACGACGGATTCACCCCGGTCGACCTCGGACGCGGGCTCACGCTGCCCAATCCCGTGGGTCTCGCCAGTGGCACCGCCGGATACGGTTTCGAACTGGACCAGCTCATCGACATCAACCGGCTTGGTGCGCTGTACACGAAGGGCACCACCGTGCGCGCACGCGAGGGCAACCCGCCACCTCGAGTTGCCGAGACCGGCGGAGGGATGCTCAACAGCATCGGGCTCCAGAACCCCGGGGTCGACGCGGTTGCGGCCGGCTACGCTCCGCGATGGCGTGGATGGGCGATTCCAATCATCGTCAATGTCGCCGGTGGCTCGATCGATGACTATGTGCATTGCGCCACAGTCCTCGAACCGGTTGCGGAGGTGGCCGGTATCGAGCTCAACATCTCGTGCCCGAACATCGCCCAGGGGCTGGATTTCGGCCGCGATCCGCTTGCTGCCGGTCGCCTCGTGGCCGCGGTGCGCAGGGTCACCGAGCGCTGCGTGATCGTGAAGCTGAGCCCCAATGTGACCGATATCGCTGCGGTCGCCCGTGCGGTCGAGGACGCCGGAGCGGACGCGGTGTCGGCGGTGAACACCTACATCGGCAGGAAGATTCACCGCGCCAGCGGGCGATCCGTTCTTCCACTCGGCACCGGCGGTCTCAGCGGCCCCGCGATCCAACCGCTGGCGCTCGCTGCTGTGGCCGCCGTCTGCGATGCGGTGCACATTCCGGTGATCGGCGTGGGCGGCATCATCGATGCGGCGTCGGCGCGCGACTTCCTGATCGTCGGCGCCTGCGCCGTCCAGGTCGGGACAGCGACGTTCGTCAACCCGGAGACCGCCCTGCAGGTGCTTGACGGTCTCCGGGGTTGACTCACCACTGACTGGCGGCGGACCTCAGACTCGCGAGCCGGCCTCCACCGGCGTCGGGCTCAGGTGGCCGTTGAGCGACATGACCTCCTCGGGTGGCTCCATATCGATCGCCACCTCGCCGTGGAGCAGGAGATCTCCAACCTCGAGTTCCCTGTCGGTCATGCGCAGCGGCACGATGAGTCCGACCAGCTTGATGACGACAAAGGTCGCCACCGCGTCGTACACGATGATGAAACCGAGGGCGAGCGCCTGCAGGCCGAGCTGCTTGGCATTGCCGTAGACGAGGCCGGTCACGGCGACCGACGCGGTTCCCGCGGTTCCGACGTACACGATCATGTTCGGCGATGCGAGCACGCCGGTCATCAGGCCGCCGAACGCTCCCGCGACGCCGTGGGTGTGGAAGACGCCGAGGGTGTCGTCGACCCTGCCCGTGAAGAGCTTGGTCTTGCCGAGCAGGTTCATGGACAGCCACGGGAGGACTCCGGCGCCGATGCCGATGATGAATGCCGCGTAGGCATTGACATACCCGGCTCCGGGGGTGATCGCGACCAGACCGGCGATCATGCCGCTGATCATTCCGAGGATGGTCGGCTTCTTGAGGAAGAAGATGTCCATCATCATCCAGGTCAGCAGCGCGGTTGCCGTGCACAGGTGCGTGTTGAGCACGGCAGCGGATGCGTCGGCGTTTGCAAAGTACGGATCACCGCCGTTGAACCCGCTCCACCCGAGCCAGAGCAGCCCGCCTCCGGCAACGGCCAGCATGATGTTGCTCGGCGTGTTGTTCTGGCGATCCTTGAGCAGCCGCGGCCCGATCACCGCTGCGGCGACGAACGCTGACACCGCTGCTGCAACGTGGATGACATACCCACCGCTGTAGTCGACCGCTCCGAGAGCACCCAGCCAGCCACCACCCCAGAGGCTGAAGGCTCCAACCGAGTACACCAGCGTGATCCAGAGCGGGACGAAGAGGGCCCACGCGCGGAAGCTGATGCGTCCGAGCAGGGCGCCGCCAAGGATGATCACCGTGATGGTCGCGAACACGAACTGGAAGTACACGAGCGATGACATCGGGAAGCGCAGCGCCGGGATCAGCCCGGTGAGCAATGGAATGCTCGCCTGCTGTTCGAGGTCGGTCGCACCGGCGACCGGGTGGGGTATGCCGACGAATGTCGTCGCAGCTCCGCCGATATGCAGCGGGCTGCCGAAGCTCATGTCATACGCGAAGAACATCCAGATGACCAGCGTCATCGCGAAGGCATAGACCACCATCAGTGCCGAGTTGACGGCGAATTTGCGCTTCATCAGCCCTGCGTACAGAATCGCGAGGCCTGGGATGCTCATGATCCCAACCAGCGTCGCCGACGTGAGCTGCCACGCGGTGTCGCCTGAATTCAGCCAGGTTGGATCCGGGTTCAGGGCCGACAACATACTTCTACCTCACCTCTTGACGCTGCTAACTCTGCCGCTGGGCATGTATGACGACATGCGCGTTGGAGGCAACTTTGTCAGAGGCGGGCGCGTTGTTCTTCGGCCGTCACGCACAGATCGGCGACCGCGGGTCTGTACACCGCGCACGACTCACAGTGGTCGGGATGCACAGGACAGCCGCATCTCCGCCGTCGGTCAGACGGCGGTTCGGAGGTACTTCGGGTAGGTATCGACCGGCTCGGGCGTTGCCACTCGGAGCGAGGGGATCGCCGCCGACTTCGCAAATTCCGGGGCAGGCACCGGCCTCCCGGTGAAGTAGCCCTGCGCACGGTCACAGCCGAGCAGGGCGAGCAGCTCGAGCGTGGCCAGCGTCTCGATCCCCTCGGCGACGACAAGCAGCCCGAGCGCGTGCCCGAGCTCGACCGTCGCCCGCACCAGCTTCATGTCCTGCTCGCGGCCGGTCGAGCTGAGCCCACCGATGAAGGTGCGGTCGAGCTTCAGCTCGGTGATCGGCAGGCTGCCGAGATATGCAAGCGACGTGAACCCGGACCCGAAGTCATCGATCGAGACACCGACGCCGAGCGAGCGAAGCTCGTCGATGGCCGTCTTGCACGCTGCGAAGTCGCGAATGATCGTGGTTTCGGTGATCTCCAGGATCAGGGAGGCGGCCGGTACGCGGTGGCGGCGAAGCGACGCACGCACCAGCTCGATGAACCCGGCATCGAGCAGGTTCGACGATGAGACGTTCACCGACATGGCGATGCGTAAACCGGCGGCACGCCACACGGCGCATTGAGCAAGTGCCTGCTCGAGGACGAGTTGCGTGAGCGGTCCCATCAGGCCCGCCTCCTCCGCAAGGGGCAGGAACTCGAGCGGCGGAATCAGACCGAGGCGCTCGTGCGGCCAGCGCACCAGGGCTTCGGCCGCGACCATCTCGCCGTTGCGGAGATCGACCTGGGGCTGATAGTGGAGGACGAGCCGTGCACCCTCGACGGCAGCGCGAAGCTCCTCGACGAGCGCGAGGCGGTTGCCGCCATCGTCGATCGACGGGGTGTAGATCTCATATGACTGATGGGCGAGCTTGGCGCGATACATGGCGACGTCGGCGCAGCGCATCAGGGCGATGCTGTCGCGCGCGTCGGCTGGCGCGACCGCGATGCCGATGCTCGCGCTGATGCGGACGCTCACCCCGTTGAGGATGAAGGGCTGCTCGAGCAGCGCGGTCAGGCGCCGGGCGAGCCCCGCCGCGTAGTTGGGGTCGCTGTCCACGAGGACGGCTCCGAGCTCGTCGCCGCCGATCCGCACGAGCACGTCCGAGGCGCGCAGCGAGCTCAGGAGCCGTGGCCCGAGCTGTTTCAGCAACTCGTCCCCCGCTGAGTGGCCGAAGGAGTCGTTGATCTCCTTGAAGTGATCCAGGTCGACGAAGAGAAAGGCCAGGCTCCGGGAGGGAGTCGACAGATCGGCCAGGTCCTCGAAGTACGCGTCGAGCAGCGTGGTCAGCTGGCGGCGGTTCCCCAGCCCCGTGAGCTCGTCGGTCACCGCCTGCCGGTGGCGCTCCTCGGTCAGCGACCGCAGGCCGCGGACCGACAGGGCGAGGCGCACCCCGACCACGACGAGCGTGGCGGTGGCGAGAGCGACGGCAACCTGGATCACCTGGTGCTGCATCGCGCCCAGGAACAGGATCACAAGCCCGGCCAGCGCGCCCGCACCGGGGAGCACGAAGCCTGGGAGCTTGCCGCCTTCGAGCAGCTCGCGACGCCCCGGAGGCACCCAGACCGAGAGGGACATCAGGGTGATCGCGATCGGCCACGCGATCCCGTTGAACACAACCCCGACCTGCGCGGTCGACCCGAACAGGTTGAACGTGTCGCCGATGCCGTTCACACCGCAGGCGGTTGCGAACAGCAGCCAGGGCAGACGGCGTCCGGGGAGGACGGCGGTACCGCCCACCACAAGAGCAAGGAGGAGCACGTCACCGATCGGGTAGACGAGGTCGACGGCCACCCCGATCGGCGTCGCGTCGCCGCCGAGGGACCTGAACACGGCGTGGAAGGCGAATGCGGCGCAGACAGCCGCAGCGCCCAGCCCTGCGATGGCTCCGTCCAACCATGTCGCCGGCAGCAGCCGCCTGATCTCGCGGCGGAGCATGAGCACGATCGCCGCGTAAGCGAGTGGGTAGAAGCCGATGTAGAAGGCGTCGGCAAGAGACGGGGTCCCAA
>CABEDX010000190.1_pt1 | contig 17062 bp, 22 predicted proteins | sample 3132991 | NCBI WGS metagenome assembly CABEDX01 (sample SAMEA5534332, study PRJEB31848) | metagenome | biome: tundra; feature: field; material: soil | place: USA | collected 2013-05 | depth 0.15 m
GGAGAAGATCGTCTCGCTCAACCGGGTCGCGAAGGTGGTCAAGGGCGGACGTCGTTTCTCGTTCAGCGCGCTCGTGGTCGTCGGTGACGGCAAGGGCCGTGTCGGCGCCGGACTCGGCAAGGCCGGCGAGGTGCCGGACGCGATCCGCAAGGGTGTCGACGACGCCAAGAAACACATGATCACGGTGCCGATGGTCGGGACGACCATCCCGCACGAGGTGCGCTACAAGCTTGGCGCCGCCAAGGTGATGCTCAAGCCGGGCGTCCCGGGCACGGGCGTCATCAGCGGGAGCTCGATGCGCGCCGTCGTCGAGGCCGCGGGGATCAAGGACATCCTCACCAAGAGCCTGGGCACCGACAATCCCATCAACGTCGTTCGCGCCACCGTGTCGGCACTCGCAAGCCTGCGAACCCTGGCGTCGGTCGCCGAGCTTCGCGGGCGGACCCCGGAGCAGATCGTCGGCAGCCGCAAGATGGCCGACCGCATGCTCGGCCGGACCCCGGCAGTGCCCGAGATCCCCGCCGTCGAGGTGGTGCCATGAGCACGGTGCGTGTCACCTACCGCAAGAGCTCCATCGGCTACGCCTGGGATCAGAAGGCGACCCTGGCGGCGCTCGGCCTGCGAAAGCTCAACCACACCGTCGAGCACGAGGCCACCGCGTCGATTCGCGGCATGGTCCACAAGGTTCGCCACCTGGTCGCCGTCAACGGCGAGCCGGCCGACTCCCCGGCGGGCGTCGCCCTGCTCCAGGAGCTTGCAACGGAATCGGAGAACGCGGCGTGAAGCTTCATGAGTTGAGCCCTGCGAAGGGCAGCCGTCGGCCGCGGAAACGCGTCGGTCGCGGCCAGGGCGCCGGACAGGGCAAGACCAGCGGTCGTGGCCAGAAGGGCCAGGGCTCGCGCTCCAGCGTCGGGCTCCCCACCGGCTTCGAAGGCGGTCAGATGCCGCTCAAGCAGCGGCTTCCGAAGCTTCGCGGTTTCCACAATCGCTGGCGTCACGAATACGTCGTGGTCAACCTCGGCAAGCTCGTTCGCTTCGAGAAGGACACCGTGGTCGACCCCGATGTGCTCAGTGAGGCGGGATTGATCCCGCGCGTGTCCTCACCGGTGAAGGTGCTCGCAGCCGGCCACCTCGGACATGCGCTGACCCTTCGGGTGCATCGGATCTCGGCAGCGGCACGCACTGCAGTCGAGTCCGCCGGTGGCTCCGTCGAGCTGCTCGGCCCGCAGCCCCCCGCCGAGGGCGCGGAACCCGTCGGCAAGCGCGAGCTGCGCAAGGCCGCTGCGGTGGTCGCCCGCGCTGAACTGCTCAGCCGCCCGTCCACGCCGCGCGAACCGGTCGCCAAACCCGACGGCAAGAAACGTGCCAAGGGAGCAGGCAGCGAGGCGGCAACCCAGCCCAAGCCCGCGCGCCGCGAGCGGGGCGGTAAGAGCCGAGCTGTCAGCGACGATACCGGCGCGGCGCCCGAAGCCGAGCAGGACGCACCCCAGGACAACGAGGCGGAGACCGAGGACACGGAGTGAACCTCCTCGAGGCGCTCGGTCAGGCGATCCGGATCCCGGAGCTGCGGCGCAAGCTGCTCTTCACCCTCGGATTGCTGGGCGCCTTCCGGATCCTCGCGGCCATCGCCATCCCCGGGACGAACCCGGTGGCGCTCGCCAAGCTCTTCTCCGGGAACACGCTCCTCGGTCTGCTCAACCTGTTCAGCGGTGGCGGCCTGCAACGATTCACGCTGGTTGCGCTCGGGTTGAACCCCTATATCAACGCCACGATCATCATGCAGCTGATGACGGTCGTCTCCGTCCGGCTCAAGGAGCTGAGCAAGGAAGGCGAGATCGGACGCAAGAAGATCACTCGTTACACGCGCTGGCTCACGGTTCCGCTGGCCATGCTCCAGGCGTTCGGATATCTCGCGCTGTTCACCAACCCGAGCACCGGCCCGATCATCTCCAACCCGACTCCGGCAACCGAGATCAGCATCATCCTCACGCTGACCGCGGGCACGATCATCGCCATGTGGCTCGGTGAGCTGATCACCGAGTACGGCGTCGGCAACGGCGTGTCGCTGATCATCTTCGTGGGCATCATCGGCCGGCTTCCGGCGGCGATCGTCGGCTACGGCGGTACCGGCGGCACCGGGCACATCATTCAGATCGTGGTGATGGCGATCATCGCGGTTGCGGTGACCGCCGCGGTCATCGAGGTGCAGCAGGCACAACGAAAGATTCCGGTGCAGTCGGCGCAACGCGTCCTCAACGTGCGCACCGGTCAGGCATCACAGGGGCGGCGCAACTTCCTGCCACTGCGAGTCAACGCCGCGGGGGTCATCCCGATCATCTTCGCGATCTCGATCATGACCTTCCCGACCATCTTCGCCAACCTCTTCCAGAGCAGCGGCGGATGGACAGAAACGGCTGCCCAGTGGATCACCAACAACTGGCAGGCGACCGGCGGGAACATCTTCCTCAACGTGGTGTACAACGCCATCTACTTCCTGCTCGTGATGGGGTTCACCTACTTCTACACCGCTATCGTGTTCGACCCCGTGGACGTGTCCGACAACCTCAAGAAACAGTCGACGTTCATCCCGGGCATACGCCCCGGGCGGAGCACCGCCGAGTATCTCGGCAAGGTCATGGGGCGGATCACCCTCGCCGGCGCGCTCTTCCTGGCGATGATCACGGTGGTGCTGCCGCTGTTCACCGCCGTCCTCACCGGCGTCCCCTCGACCAGCCTCTACCTCGGCGGCACGGCCATCCTCATCGTCGTCGGCGTGGCCCTCGACACCATGAAACAGATCGAGACCCAGCTGCTGATGCGCCAGTACAAGGGATTCATCAAGTGATCGCCAGATGATCGCCTTGATGTTCGGACCGCCTGGGAGCGGCAAGGGGACCCAGGCATCGCGCGTCGCGGTCCGCCTCGGCATCTCGCACGTCGCAGCCGGGGACATGCTGCGCGATGAGGTCGCTCACGACACGCCGCTCGGCCACGAGGCCAAGCCGATCATGAACGCCGGGGGGCTGGTGCCCGACGACCTGGTGGTCAGGATGATCGAGAGCCGCCTCAACGAGCCCGATGCCGCCCAGGGCGTCCTTCTCGATGGATTCCCACGGACCGTGCCCCAGGCGATCGCGCTCGACGCCATGCTCGCCGCCCGGAAGGACCGGGTTGCCTGGGTGGTCGCCCTCGAGGTCCCCGACGAGGAGCTCAAGACGCGGATCCTCAAGCGCGCCACGACCGAGGGTCGCAGCGACGACACCGCCGAAGGGTTGGCCCAGCGCCTGATCGTCTACCGCCAGGACACCGCCCCGGTGCTCGAGCACTACCGTGCCGAAGGCACCCGAATCATTGCGATCAACGGCGTCGGTGACATCGACGCGATCACGGGACGGATCATGGAATCGCTCAGCCACGACGGCGCGGCGGTGAAGACGGCTTGAGCCCGCACGGCGTGGACAGCTTCCGCCTGAAGCGACCCGATGAGATCGAGAAGATGCGGGTCTCGGGGAAGATCCTCGGGGCCTGCCTCGCGCAGCTGGCACGCTCGGTCCGAGCCGGGATGACCACGCTCGACCTCGACCGCGAGGCGGAGACGTTCATCCGGGATCATCACTGCATCCCCGGCTTCCTCGGGTACGACGGATTCCCCAACTCGCTCTGCGTCTCCATCAACGACCAGGTCGTTCACGGCATCCCCGGTCCCCAGGTGATCAACGAAGGCGACCTGGTCTCGCTCGACTGCGGTCTGATCCTGGACGGATGGTGGGCCGACAGCGGGCTGTCGGTCGGTTGTGGCGAGGCGTCGCCCGAGGTGCAGCGTCTCATCGACACCACTCGCCAGGCGCTCGACCTCGGCATCGCAGCGGCCCGGCCGGGCAACCACATCGGTGACATCGGTGCGGCGGTCCAGACCTTCGTCGAGGCCAGCGGCTATTCGGTGGTCCGCCAGTACGTCGGCCATGGGATCGGCCGGGACATGCATGAACTCCCTCAGGTGCCCAACTACGGGAATCCCGGAACCGGCAACCTCATCAAGCCCGGGTACTGCATTGCGATCGAGCCGATGGTGAACATCGGACGTCCGGAGACGCGCGTCCTCGACGACGACTGGACGGTGGTGACCGCCGACGGAAAGCTGTCCTGCTACTTCGAGCACACGGTCGCGATCACCGAGTCCGGCCCCGAGGTGCTGACCCTGCGCCCCGACCCGGTCCTGGCGGACGTCCAGTGATGGGAGGCGTCGATTTGCCTGCTGGCCAAGGCGGGGTTTATACTCATTACCTCGGGCTCTCGCATGAGCCTGGTTCGGCGCGCACGCATCGGGGTACCGCCGGCACCAGCGTCACGGATCGCCCCCGGGACGCATCGAGCATTTGCCATCGGCTCCCTACGCCGCCAACCATGAGGAATTCGTACCAGGATGAAGGTCAGAGCATCGGTCAAGCGCCTGTGCGAGCACTGCAAAGTCATCAAGCGCCACGGGGCGGTGCGAGTGATCTGCGTGAACCCGAAACACAAGCAGCGGCAGGGGTAAGCGACAGGTAATGGCACGTATCGCCGGCGTTGACGTCCCTCGAGACAAGCGTATCGAGATCGCTCTGACCTACATCTATGGGATTGGCCCGACCACCGCAAAGCGAATGCTGTCGCTCGCCGGTGTCCCGGCAGATACCCGCACCAAGGATTTGAGCGACGCCCAGGTCGGCAAGCTGCGCGACGTCATCGCCAAGCAGCTCCAGGGTCGGGTGGAAGGCGACCTCCGCCGCCAGATCGCGCTCAACATCAAGCGGCTCACCGAGATCGGCACCTACCGTGGCCTCCGCCATCGGCGCGGGCTCCCGGTTCGCGGCCAGCGCACCCGGACCAACGCACGCACGCGTCGCGGTCCGAAGAAGACGGTCGGTGTCCGCCGAAAGAAGGCGACCAAGTAAGTCATGGCCAAGAAGAAGAAGGTCGTCCGAACCCGCCGCCGCGAGCGCAAGAACATCGCGGTCGGTCAGGCGCACGTCCTGGCGACATTCAACAACACCATCGTCAGCCTCACCGATCCCGACGGCAACGTCATCGCCTGGGGATCGGCCGGTGCGCAGGGCTTCAAGGGCTCGCGCAAGAGCACGCCGTTCGCGGCGCAGGTCACCGCTGAAGCGGCGGCGCGCCGCGCGATGGAGCATGGCCTCAAGTCGATCGAGATCTTCGTGAAGGGTCCGGGGGCCGGCCGCGAGGCGGCCATTCGGAGCCTCCAGGCAAGCGGGCTCGACGTCAGCGCCATCTCCGATGTCACCCCGATTCCTCACAACGGCTGCCGCCCCCCCAAGCGGCGCCGGGTCTAGGGGATTCGATGGCCAATCAAGCGGGTCCTGTCTGCCGTCTCTGCCGCCGCGAGGGCGCCAAGCTCTATCTCAAGGGCGCCAAGTGCGTGACCAACTGCACGTTCGACAAGCGCAGTGGTCTGCTCCCTGGACAGCACGGGCTTGCCCGTCGCCGCAAGCCGAGCGACTACGGCATCCAGCTCCGCGCCAAGCAAAAGGCGCGCCGCATCTACGGTGTCCTCGAGACCCAGTTCCGGCGCTACTTCGAGCGCGCCGAGGGCGCTGAAGGGGTTACCGGCACCGTGCTCCTGCAACAGCTCGAGCGCCGCCTCGACAACATCGTCTACCGGCTCGGGCTCGCCAGCTCGCGCCGCGAGGCACGCCAGCTCGTCAGCCATCGCCACTTCAAGGTCAACGGCCGGGCGCTCAACATCGCGTCAGCGCAGCTCCGCCCCGGGGACGTGGTCGAGGTCCGGGAGCGCAGCCGCAAAATGCTCGTGCTCGAGAATGCCCAGTCGCTGGTGTCCGGCCGGCAGGTTCCCGACTGGCTGACCCTCGATGCCGCGGCGCTCCGGGGAACGGTCACACGTTTACCCGAGCGGCATGAGATGGAACAACAAATCGAAGAGCAGCTCATCGTGGAGTACTACTCGAGATGACCATGCTCCGCGCCGGGATCGGCGCAACGTCCCTGTTCCCTGTAGAGGAGTCCTGAATGGCAATTGACATGATGACCACCCCCGCGGTCAAAGAGATCGAGAGCAGCGCCGATTACGGCAAGTTCGAGATCGAGCCGCTCGAGCCCGGGTTCGGGGTCACGCTCGGCAACTCGCTTCGCCGCGTGCTCCTGTCGTCGCTCCCCGGCGCCGCGATCACCTCGGTCTCGATCGAGGGCATCGCCCACGAGTTCAGCTCGATCGAGAACGTCAAGGAAGACGTCACCGAGATCCTGCTCAACATCAAGGAGATCAACGTCCTCTCCCACAGCGCCGACCCGGTGCGCATCAGCCTTGACGTGCACGGCCCGCGGGACGTCACCGCCGGCGATATCGAGACCACCAGCGACATCGAGATCCGCAACCCCGGCCAGCACATCGCCACCCTGGACTCGCCCAAGGCGCAGCTGCGCATGGACCTGATGGTCGAGCGCGGCAAGGGCTATGTCACCGCCGAGCGCAACAAGAAGGAAGGCCAGGCGATCGGGGTGATCCCGATCGACGCCATCTTCACCCCGGTGCGCAAGGCGAACTTCTTCGTCGAGAAGACCCGGGTCGGCCAGGAGACGGAGTGGGACAAGCTGGTCGTCGAGGTGTGGACCGATGGGACGCTCGCGCCCGTCGAGGCCGTCAGCCGCGCCGCCGGTCTCTTCACCGACCACCTCGGCCTCTTCGTCCGGTTCGGCGACAACCTCGCCGCTCCGCAGCAGCGCCAGGCGCGCGGCAACGATCTTCCCAGCCGCCTCGCCGACGTGCCGATCGAGGATCTCGAGCTCAGCGTGCGCGCGCTCAACTGCCTCAAGGCGAACGACATCACCAAGGTCGGCCAGCTGGTCGCGATGAAGCAGGAAGAGCTGCTGACCCTGCGCAACTTCGGTCAGAAGTCGCTCGACGAGATTCGTGAGAAGCTCGTGCAGCGCGAGCTGGTCACCCCCGAAGAGCTGGACACGCTGTTCCAGCCGATGGCGAGGTAACCGGAAACACTCATGCGACATCGCATCGCTGGTCGGAAGTTTGGGCGCAGCGCGGCGCATCGCCAGTCGATGACGCGCAACCAGGTCACCTCTCTGCTGCGCTACGGACGCATCACGACCACCGAGGCGAAGGCCAAGGAGTTGCGCCGTTGGGTCGAGCGCGTCATCACCGACGCCAAGCCCGACGACCTCAACGCACGCCGCAAGGTCGCGCTCTACGTCAACGACCGAGAGGTCTCGAACAAGCTCTTCTCGACGTACCTCGAGCGCTATAGGGAACGGCCCGGAGGCTACACCCGGGTCGTCAAGCTGCCGCCGCGCCATAGCGACGCTGCCCCGATGGCGATCATCGAGCTGGTCGAGTAGGAACGAGTCACTCGTGCCCACCTACAGCTTCACCCTCGAGTACGACGGCACCGACTTCGCCGGCTGGCAGATCCAGCCGAGCGTGCGGACCGCCATGGGCGCGTTCAGCGACGCGCTCCGTGCTCTGACTTCCGAAGCGCCCGCGCTGACCGCTGCGGGACGCACCGACTCCGGCGCACATGCGCACGGACAGGTGGTCGGATGCACGCTCGAGCGAGCGTGGGCACCCGATGAGCTACGCAATGCGCTCAACGCGACGCTCCCCGCCGACCTCGCGGTGCGCAATGTCGCGATCCGCACCGTCGGGTTCGATGCACGCCGCGACGCGGTCGACCGTACCTACCGCTACCTGATCGTCTGCAGAGACGGCCGCTCGCCGGTGATGCGCCGCAACGCGTGGACCGTACGCGGACCGCTCGACATCGACGCGATGCGCCGTGCTGCTGCTCACCTGGTCGGCAAGCATGATTTCGCCGCGTTCGGGAGCTCGCCCCGCGTCGATGGCAGCACCGTCCGTCAGGTCACCTCGGTAACCATTGAACACGCGGCGTTCGGCAGCGATGAGTCACAGCAACCTGGTGAGCCGGTTCTCGAGAGCATCGCCATCACCGTGCACGCGGATGCGTTTCTGCGGGGCATGATGCGGTCGTTCACCGGCGCGCTCGTGAAGATCGGCCGGGGGCGCGCCACCCCGGAGTGGCTCGCCTCGCTCGTCGATACCGCGACCTCGCGCGATCCGTCCGTCTCGGTGGCACCGGCACGCGGGCTGCACCAGTGGTCGGTTCGCTATGAGCCGACCTCGGACCAGGAGCTCGCGGCATGACCAGCATCCTGACCTACCAGGCCAAGCCCGCAGAGCTCGAGCAGCGATGGTTTCTCGTGGACGCCCGGGGGCAGACACTCGGACGCCTGGCGGCCAACATCGCGCGTGTGTTGCGCGGCAAGCACCGCCCGGAGTTCACCCAGCACATCAACACCGGCGAGCACGTCATCGTCATCAATGCGCGCGACATCGTGGTCACGGGGCGCAAGCGCACCCTCAAGAAGTACGACCGCTACTCGGGATATCCGAGTGGACGGCGCGTGCGTACCTTCGACGAGGCTATGGCCGTCGACGCGACCTTCCCGATCATGCACGCCGTCCGCGGGATGCTGCAGCACAACACCCTCGGTGCCGAGCAGCTCACCCATCTTCGCGTCTACGCGGGCTCGGAGCACAAACATGAGGCCCAGCGACCGCAGCCGATCACCTTCGGCGAGCTAGGGGAGATCATCGTTGCCCGCACCAGTTGAGGCATACAAGCAGGCCACCGGCCGCCGCAAGACGGCGGTCGCACGCGTGCGCATCGTCCCCGGTGATGGTGTCATCGTTGTCAACAACCGTCCACCCAGCGAGTACTTCGGCCGGCGCGACCTCGAGACCGTGGTCACGCAGCCTCTCCGGGTCACCGACACGACCGGACGTTTCGAGGTCTCGGTCAAGGTCTTCGGTGGCGGTATCGCGGGTCAGGCCGGCGCGGTGTGCCACGGGATCGCCCGTGCGCTGATCGCCGCCGATCCCGAGCTGCGCCCCGTGCTCAAGGCAGCGGGCTTGCTCACGCGTGATTCGCGGGAGAAAGAGCGCAAGAAGTACGGACTGAAGCGAGCACGGAAGGCGCCGCAGTACACCAAGCGGTAGCGTGGAGGCCCCGCCCGCCACGCGGACGACGGTGCGGGCTCGTGTGCTCGGATGCCCGGTCGACATAGTCGACATGGCCACCGCCGTGCAAACGCTCGTGGAGATGGTGGAACGGCGCCGCGCGGATGCGACGTCGCATCCGGCGGTCGTGATCACGCTCAACCCTGAGATGGTGATGATGGCGCGACGCAGCCCGGCATTCAGCTCGGTGCTCGAGTCCGCCGCGCTGGTGGTGCCCGATGGAATCGGGCTGGTTCGCGCTCTGCGGCGCCGTGGTCATCCCGAGGCCGAGCGTGTCGGCGGCGCCGACCTGATCGGCTCGTACCTTCCCGAAGCCGAACGCCACGCGCACCGCATCGCCCTGGTCGGCGGTGCTCCGGGCGTCGCCGGTGCGGCGCGTGACCGAATGGTCGAGACCCATCCCGGGCTCCAGGTCGTCGCGGTGAGTGACGGTCCGCCTGGCGGGACCACTGCCTCCGAGGTGGAGGCGGCGCGGCCCGAGATTGTCCTGGCGGCCTTCGGCGCCGGCCGCCAGGAGCTGTTCCTGGACCGCTACCTCGGCCCGATCGGCGCGGCGACCGGTATCGGTGTCGGGGGGTCCCTCGACTACCTTGCCGGGCGCGTGCGGCGAGCGCCGTCGCTGGTGCGCCGGGTCGGCCTCGAATGGGCGTGGCGGCTGGCGCTGCAGCCCTGGCGCGTGCGGCGGCAGTCCGTGCTCCCCGTCTACTGGTGGCTCGAGCGCCGCGAGGCCGCTGCCCTGCGCGCCAAAGCGTGAGCTGCGGATGCTGAGCATCATCGTTCCGGCATACAACGAGGACCAGCGGCTGCCCGCGACGCTCACCCGTATACGCGCATACCTCGACGGCCGCGACGAGCCCTACGAGGTCCTCGTCGTCGACGACGGGAGCACCGACAACACCCTGACGATGTCGCGGAACATCGCGGAGGGCTGGCCGCAGCTCCAGGTGCTCGCACTGGAACGGAACACCGGCAAGGGCGCCGCCGTGCGCCTGGGCATGCTCACCGCCAACGGCGAGCATCGCGTCTTCAGCGACGCCGACCTCAGCACGCCGATCGAGGAGGTCGAACGGCTGCGCGCGCACCTGCACGGGAACTGTGCTGTGGCCATCGCATCACGAGCGCTCCCGGGATCGCAGATCGACGTCCATCAGCCCGGGCGACGCGAGGTGATGGGTCGCACCTACAACCGCCTGCTCCGGCTCGCGGCGCTCCGTGGCCTGCACGACACGCAGTGCGGGTTCAAGGCGTTCACCGCCGACGCCGCCGTCGCGTGCTTCGAGCCTCTGCGCACCCTGCGCTTCGGATTCGACGCAGAGGTGCTGCTGCGCGCCCGCCGGCTTGGCTGGACGGTCGCGGAGGTACCGGTCCGCTGGGAGCACAAGGAGGACTCGCGGGTGAGCGCCCTGCGGGACTCGGTCGGCACTCTTTACGATTTGGTGCGTCTACGGTTCATTGTCCGGCGATAATCGGTAGGTGAGAACCGCCCAGCGAGCCATGACGTCGGGTCACATCGACGTTCGGGTCGCCGGCGCCCCGATTGTCGGGCTGCGGTTTCACCTCGACTCCCGCGCCGCCGATCTCGACGAACGTGCCGACGAGCTGGAGCGCCGGCTGATCGAGGTCGGCGTCCAGCGCGCCAACCTCATGGTCCGGCTTCGTGGTGTCGAGGAAGCGCGGCAGCAGGCGCTCGAGGTGCTCCCCGGCATGCGATCGCCGGCCATCCTCGCCGAGATCGCGGCCACCTTCGCCGAGGGTCTCGAGATGAGCACCGAGCTCACCCGCCTCGAGACCCGCGCCGAGGGGATCCGCGCGCGGCTCGGAGACGTCACCTCGGAGCAGGCGGTCCTGCGCACCATGAGCCGCCAGCTCTCCCAGGTGCCTGGGGAGTCGGTTGCCGATCCAAATCAGCGCGCCAGCCAGTACAGCCAGGCCGCCCGCCAGATCTATGAGATCGCCGATGTGGAGCACGCCGAGACCGCACGGCTCATCCTCGAGGGCCCGATGCAGCGCCTTGCGGATGCCGCCCTGGAGGCGGAGCTGATCGGCAGAAGCCTGGTCCGTGAACCGGCGACGGCGGTCGGCGCCAGCTCACGGTGCCGGACCGCTGCGGCCGAGGCCTCGGAGCAGCTCAGCGAGGTCATCGCGGGACTCCTGCCGCTCGCGGAGGAGCGGGGGCTCGTGGGGGCCGTACGCGACCTCCTCGCCGGATGGACCGATCGAGGGACCGTGCTCCTCCATATTCTCGGGACCGAGCGCCGGATGCCCTCGCTCGCGGAGATCACGATGTACCGGATCATGGAGCAGGCGATCGACAACGCCCTGGCGCATGGGCGTCCGCAGCGGGTGGACGCGATCATCTCGTTCCTTCCGCGCCTCGTCGTCGGGGTGGTGAAGGATGACGGCGACGGATTCGACGTCACTGCCACCGACGCCCGGATGGGACGCACAGCGGGCCTCGGTCTCATTCAGATGCGCGAGCGAGCGCTGGTGGTCGGGGGTCGGGTCCAGGTGCGCAGCGGGCTCGGGCTCGGCACCGAGGTCCGCGTCACCATCCCTGACAGCCGCGCGACGACCTAGCGACGGGGGCGATGCGCGGGGAATCGCCGGGTAGCATCGCGGTCATGTCCTCGACGCAGCGAAACTTCCGCCTCACCACGTCCGCCGGCAAGACAGTCGTTGCAGCGGTCGCGATGGCCGACACACCGTGGCAGCGCTTCATGGGCTTGATGGGCAAGCACGAGCTCGCCGCCGACGCAGGCCTCTGCCTGCGCCCGTGCAGCTCCATCCACATGTTCTTCATGCGCTTCCCCGTCGATGTCGCGTTCATCGACGCCGACGGGAAGGTCGTTCATATGTACAACGGGCTCCGACCCTGGCGGGTCTCGCGGATCGTGCGCCGCGCGAAAGCGGCGATCGAATTGCCGAGCGGTGCGCTGGCGCGCGCGGGCGTCGGTGTGGGAGACCTCCTGACAATGTCCTGATTCGGTACGGTCGCCTCCGCCACAAAGCGTGATTGGAGGAACGACGTGTACCAGGCATTGCTTGCCGAGACCGTGACCGTTGTTGGTCACAACGACGACGAGATCGGCGCGTACCTCGCCAGGCCGCTCGGCCCAGGACCGTTTCCAGGTGTGCTGGTGATCCACCATGCCCCCGGCTGGGACACGGCGACCAAGGAGATCGCTCGGCGCTTCGCTTACGAGGGGTACATCGCGATCTGCCCGAACCTGTACCACCGCTTCGGCCCGGATCTTTCGCCCGACGACGCCGCGGCCGCGGCCCGCGCCGGGGGATGGGTCACCACCGAGCAATTCCTCGCCGATGCGGCCGGCGCGTTGCGCCATGTCAGGGGCCTGCCGGTGAGCAACGGCAAGGTTGGCGCGATCGGGTACTGCTCGGGAGGGCGGCAGTCGTTTCTGGCGGCCTGCGAGCTCCCCGTCGACGCCGCGGTCGATTGCTACGGAGCGTTCGTGGTCAACGGCTCGCCACCCGAGATGCCGCTCAGGATGGAGCCGGTCATCGATCGCGCACCGAAGATCTCCTGCCCGATCCTCGGGCTCTTCGGCGTCGAGGACACGAGGCCGTCACCCGACGAGGTGGCGCAGATCGACGCGGAGCTGACCCGGCTCGGCAAGGAGCACGAGTTCCACTCGTTCGAGAATGCGGGCCACGGGTTCTTCGCTGTCGATCGGACCATGTACCGGGTCGAGGCCGCCGTCGAGGGTTGGCGGCTCATCCTCGATTTCTACGGCCGCCACCTGGCCTGAAGGGGAGATTCACATGTGCTCATATGTCGTTGAGAAGACCGCGCTGACCGGGAGTGCCAAAGCAGGAGGCACCTGGTCGCCGATCAACACCGCCGTCGTCTCCGTCGACCATCCCTTCCACGCACCCGTCGAGCATGCGCTGATCGTCGATTTCACCAAAGCGGGCCGGCCGGTGAGTGAGCGGGTCGCCCTGGAGCTGAGCGTCGCCTCGGCGCGGGAGTTGATCGCGTGCATGCAGACGGCGCTGGACGCGTTCGGGGAAGGCGTTTAGCGGCGGCGAGCCTCGTGTCGTCGCACTCGGGAGGCTTCTCGCGCCGAGTTGTCCCGCGGGCGTCCCCGATGAGCAGGCATACCTGCACGAGTGCTCGCCGCGCTCGCCCGGCTCCTCCTCGACGCCGTCGCCCCCAGGCGATGCGCCGGGTGCGATGCCGTCTCCGATCAGTCGATCTGCGCGAACTGTGGCGCCGCCATGTCCGCGATGCCGGTCCCGCCGGTTCGGCGCATGCGCCATGGCAGCGGGTTCGCGGCGTTCGAGTTCGTCGAGCCGGTCCGAGCAGTCCTGCATCGGGGCAAGTACGGCGGCGATCGTCAGGCGCTGTCTGAACTGGCCGCGATGACTTCGCGACGGCTCGGCGGCCCGCGGCTGTTCACCCCCGACGCGATCGTCGCCGTCCCACTCGGTGATCGCCGGCGCCGGCAACGTGGATACAACCAGTCGGAGCTCATCGCTCAGGCCGTCGCCGACGCACGAGACGTCCCCGTCCTCGACAACCTCGTCAGGATCCGCGATACCCCACCCCAGAGCGCCCGCGACGAGGCGACCCGGCGAGACAATGTGGCCGGCGCGTTCGCCTGGACCGGAAGCGGTCTCGCCAGCGCCTACCTCTGGCTCGTCGACGACGTGCTCACCACCGGCGCCACCGTGGAGGCGGCGGCGGCCGTGCTCGCCCACGCGGGAGCCTCGCTGGTCGACGTCGTGGTGGTGGCCGCGGTTTCGTGAAAGGCGAGGGCTGCCACAATGGAGGGGAGTATGTCCATCTTCCGAAAGCCGATCAACAAGGTCCTCGGCGACCCCGTGAAGCGCGAGATCAAGCGCTACCAGGGGGTCGTGGACCTCATCAACGAACTCGAGGCCGAGATGTCGGGGCTCACCGACGAGGAGCTCCGGGAGAAGACCCGCGAATTCCGGGAGCGCCTCGGGATTGAGGGAATCGACATCACCCACGGTCAGTCCTTCACGGCCGGTCTCGGTGAGGAGACCGAGGAGATGGCCATGGAGCGGATCGAGGAGCAGGAGCGAGACGCTGCACGCCGCCAGGCGCTCGACGACCTCCTGCCCGAGGCCTTCGCGGTCGTCCGCGAGGCGTCCAAGCGCACCCTCGGCATGCGCCACTTCGACGTTCAGCTGATCGGTGGCATCGTGCTCCATCAGGGCCGGATCGCCGAGATGAAAACCGGTGAAGGCAAGACGCTGGTGGCGACCCTCGCGCTCTACCTCAATTCGCTCGAGAGTCGTGGCGCGCACCTCGTGACCGTCAACGATTACCTGGCGCGACGCGACGCCGGTTGGAATGCGGCGCTGTACCACTTCCTCGGGCTGTCGGTCGGTGTCATCGCCGGGCAGGACCTGTCCTACGTCTACGACCCGGACTTCGTCGACGACACGCACCCGGATCCGCGTCTGCAACATCTCCGGCCGTCCACCCGTCGCGAGGCGTACGCCGCCGACATCACCTACTCGACCAACAACGAGCTGGGCTTTGACTACCTGCGCGACAACATGGCGCAGAAGCTCGACCGATGCGTGCAACGCCGCCTGCGCTTCGCGATCGTCGACGAGGTGGACTCGATCCTCATCGACGAGGCTCGGACGCCACTGATCATCAGCGGGCAGGCGAGTGAGGCAACCGACAAGTTCTACACGTATGCGCGACTGATCCCGCGGCTCGTCGCCGAGGACGACTACACGATCGACGAGAAGACCAAATCGGCGACGCTCACCGAGGAGGGCGTCGACAAGATCGAGAAGTGGACCGGGATCTCCAACGTCTACGAGATGGAGCACGCCGCGGAGGCGCATCAGATCAACCAGGCGCTGCGTGCGCACGCGCTCTGGCTCCGCGACCGCGACTACATCGTGCGCGACGGCGAGGTGATCATCGTCGACGAGTTCACCGGGCGCACGATGCCGGGACGCCGCTGGTCTGATGGTCTTCACCAGGCGATCGAGGCCAAGGAAGGCGTTGCGGTTCAACAGGAGACGGTCACCCTCGCGACGATCACGTTCCAGAACTTCTTCCGCCTCTACGACAAGCTGGCGGGCATGACCGGTACCGCGCTCACCGAGGCCGAGGAGTTCCACAAGATCTACACCCTCGAGGTCGTGCCGATCCCCACGCACCGGCCGATGGTGCGTCTCGACGAACCCGACCTCATCTACAAGGGTGAGGAGGGCAAATATCGCGCTGTCGTCGATGAGATCGCGGAGCGGTACAAGAAGGGACAGCCGATCCTCGTCGGGACGACGAGCATCGAGAAGAGCGAGCGGTTGAGCCGCCAGCTCGACAAGATGGGTGTCCAGCACTCGGTACTCAACGCCAAGCTGCATGAGAAGGAAGCGGACGTCATCGCCAACGCCGGCCAGCGGGGGAGCGTGACGATCGCGACCAACATGGCCGGGCGAGGTACCGACATCGTGCTCGGTGAGGGTGTCGCCGATGTCGGCGGCCTGTACATCATCGGGACCGAGCGTCACGAATCGCGGCGCATCGACAACCAGCTGCGCGGCCGCGCGGGCCGTCAAGGCGATCCCGGGGAGTCACGCTTCTTCCTGTCCTTCGAGGACGACCTGATGCGCGTCTTCGGTGGCGAGCGCATGCAGGGCTTCATGGGCAAGCTCGGCGTCGACGAGGACACGCCGCTCGAGTCGAAGCTCGTGTCGCGGCAGATCGAAGGAGCGCAGGCGCGCGTCGAGGGACAGAACTTCGACAGCCGCCGTCACGTCGTCGAGTACGACGACGTCATGAACAAGCAGCGCGAGATCATCTACGGCGAGCGTCGCAAGATTCTCGAAGGAACCGACACGCGCGCGAACTTCATCTCGATGGTCGAGCATGTGGTGACGGCTGAGGTGCCGACGTTCTGCGAGGGACGGCATCGTGAGGCCTGGGATTTCGAGGGTCTCTGGACGCAGATGCGCATGTTCGCCGCAGGCCTGCCGCCGTTTTCCGAGGTCAGCATGGACAGCCTCGGGAATTCCGTCGAGGAGGTCACCGAGACGCTCAGCGGCGAGTTGATCGGACTCTACGAGGAGAAGGAGCAGGAGTACGGCGCGGAGTTGCTCCGCGAGGTTGAGCAGAGCGTGATGCTCCAGGTGATCGACGCTCGGTGGCTCGCGTATCTGACCCAGATGGATCACCTCCGCGAGGGCATGGGCTTCCAGGCCTACGGTCAGATGGATCCCCTGGTCGAGTACAAAGCTGCCGCATTCACCGCATTCCAGGACCTCACCGAGGACATCCAGCGCGAGATCGTGCGAGCCCTGCTCAACGTCCAGATCCGGCGTGTGGATCCCAACGAGACTGCGTTGCCCGACGACGCCGATGCTGGTGAGGCCGCGGCAATCCCGGCACCCACCGCCGGGGCTGCTGAGGCGACTGCACCGCCATCGCCGCGGGCGGATCGACCGGGTGGCGCCACCGACGGTGCCCAGGTGCCTCCGGCGCGGCCGGCTGCGGCGCTCGCAAGCGGCGCACTGGCGCGTGCCACCGCGCCGCGGGTGTCCGCGCCGGTGGTGAGCAAGCCGATCGTGCGCAACATCGTCGAGTCGTCCTCGGAGGGGACGCGACGCGCGGATGGCAGCAGCAACGGTAACGGCGCGACCAACGGGGCGAGCCGGATGCCGCAAGGCAAGGTTGGGCGAAACCAGGCGTGCCCCTGCGGGTCCGGGAAGAAGTACAAGTACTGCCACGGGCGTTGACGGGCGGCAACTACCGCGCGTGGTGGGCGGGGTGGAGACAGCCCGGCCGTGTTGAGGCTGCCGGGTCGCGGGTCGCACATACACAACTCCGTATAGGCAGCAATGCCAGCCCACCACGCATGCCGCAACGCTCCGCCCTACCATCAGTCGCACGCCACGCCGGCGAGGAGCGAGCGGTTGACAGACCGGCCTGAGGAGGTATCCCGATGTCGATCGACCCAGCCAAGACTGCTGAAGCCGCCCGGTCCG
>CABEDX010000003.1_pt1 | contig 16731 bp, 12 predicted proteins | sample 3132991 | NCBI WGS metagenome assembly CABEDX01 (sample SAMEA5534332, study PRJEB31848) | metagenome | biome: tundra; feature: field; material: soil | place: USA | collected 2013-05 | depth 0.15 m
ACGCCGCACCCCTCGCCGCTGCCGGCGCCCGACCGGGAACCCGCGCCCGGCTCGAGGCCGCCGGTGCTCGCGCCGTCGGACCTCACGATTCCCGCCGTTGCTCCGGTGAGTGCAAGTGGCTCGGGGGGTGTGGGCGCGGTGGGGGTGATCGCCCTCTCCACGATCCTGGTTGCCGCGACCGTTGCGGCTGTATCCCTCGTGCTGATGCGCCGATCCAGCTGAGGGACATCCATGAGAGGGGTCCGATGGTTGACGGGCATCTGGCGAGGTGCCTCGTTCTCGTTGAAGTTCGCAGCGGTGATTCTCGTTGCAGGGATGACCATCGCGGTCGTGCCGCTGATGCTCGCCGAAGCGAGCGCCCGCACGCAGGCCGAGAACAGCGCGGCCGACAGGGTGTCGATTGCAGCCAACCTGATCGACGGCCAGCGTTCGTCACTGGCGGGCTTCATCGCCGGGGTCGGGCGGCAGCTCGCGACCGACCACGATGTCGCCACGCCCCAGGCTCTTCGGGCGACGCTCGTCGCGGACACATCGGTGATCGGAACCGGTGATGTGCTCGGGGTCGTGCCGCCTGATGGCGAGGTTGTCGCTGTGCAGGGATCGAGCGCGCTCTCCACGGCATCGGCGTATCCCATCGTCAGCGCGGTATCGGCGAGAGCCACCACCGCGGTGGGGCCTGGCGGCCAGGCATGGCTCGTCGCCGAATCGACAATCCCCGGAACCAGCGCAACCGCCTTCGTCGCCCGTCCCCTGACGGCCGGGTTTATCACCGCCATCGCGCACAACATCGCGACTGCGGTCGACCAGGTTGGCATCCTCCTGGTCGACGGCAATCGCACGCTCGCGGCAACCGGTAGCGTGACGTCGCTCACCCCGGCACTCGCCGTCGCGATTGCCAGGCCGGTGCCGGACGTTGTGCCGCTCCACGCGCACCAGTTCGCCGTCGCATCGACACCAATCGGCTCCGGACTCACGTTGGCGGTGGACACTCCGTTCACGGGTCCGCCGATCGGATGGCAGTCGATCCTGCTGCTGGTGGCGGTGATCCTGGTCGCGATGCTCTTCATCGTGATCGTCGTGCAGATCGATTTGCGCCGTCCGCTTCAGCGGCTCGACGCCGCGGTCGCGGCCCTGGGAAGCGGAGACTTCGACCATCCCGTGCACACGGATTCCGTGGACGAGATCGGCAGGCTGGGCTCGAGTTTCGAGGCGATGCGAACGCAGGTCCGATCAACCGTGCGCACGGCCGCGACACGAGCCGCGGTCGCGATGGAGCTCAGCCTCGCGCAACCACTGGAAGGAGCGCTTGCCAACGTCTGCGCGGAGTTGCGTCGCGCGACCGAGGTCGACATGGCGATGATCGTGGTCAGCGGTTCCGAGATGAGCGATCCGTTCGCGGTCGCCGACGGCGGCCGTCGGATCACCTTCGATGGCTTTCTCGAAGGTCGCGGGCCACTTGGCGAGGGGTATCGGTACGCCGGCCTCGGGGCGATCATGCTCGGCGCAACCGCTACCGCACCCGAGGAGAGGCTCCTGGTGCGCGAGTTCTGTGTTGCTCCGCTCCGTCTCGGCAAGCACGTCCACGGCGTCCTTGCGGTTGCCGGTCAGGACAGCGCGTTCACCGCCGGGGACGCCGACCTGGTCGCATCAACGGCTGAGCAGATCTCGCTGGCGCTCGAGCGCTACCGCTTTCTCGCCGTGGTGCAACGCCAGGCTAGCGTGGACGACCTCACCGGCCTCTACAACCATCGCTTCCTCATCGACTCGCTCGGCCAGCAGGTGGCGCTTGCCGAGCGGTTGGGCACGTCGCTCGCCATCCTCATGCTCGACATCGACCACTTCAAGGCGCTGAACGACACGCACGGTCACCACGCCGGCGATGTGGCGCTCACCACCTTCGCGAAGACGGTGTTCACCAACGTCCGGCGTGCGGACCTGGCCGCGCGCTACGGTGGTGAGGAGTTCGTCGTGCTGATGCCGAACACCTCAACCGACGAGGCGTTCGTGGTTGCCGAGAAGATCCGCGCCGCGGTCGCGGCGACCGAAGTCGAGCTTTCCGAGCGCGCCCGCGTGCGCCTCACCGTCAGCGTCGGGGTCGCCGCGTACCCGGAGGACACGGACAGCGCGGCAGAGCTGTTCGGGCTTGCCGACGAAGCCCTGTACGAGGCGAAACGCATGGGTCGCGATCAGACGTGCCTGGCATCGCGAGCTCGCCCGTCGATGGTTCAGGATGCACGGGTGACCAACAGCGAGAGCAGTGCCGGTGCCAGGCATCATCGATCTTCGGAGTGACACGCTGACCGTTCCCGACGAGGGAATGCGTGTGGCGATGGCGCGCGCCGAGGTCGGTGACGATGTGTGGGGCGAGGACCCGACGGTGAACCGCCTAGAGGAGGACATGGCGCGGCGCCTCGGCAAGGAGGCCGCCGTCTTCGTTCCGAGCGGGACCATGGGCAACCTGGCATGCGTCGCCGCGCAGACCCGACCGGGCGACGAGGTCATCGCCGACGCGCAGGCGCACCTCGTCTTTTACGAGGTCGGCGGCACCGCGATCGTGGCCGGCGTCCAGCTCCGCATTCTCGACAGTCTCGACGGTGTACCCGATGCGCTGGCGGTCACCGAGGCGGTTCGCATCGTCGATATCCATCAGCCGGTCTCCACACTGCTGTGCATCGAGAACACGCACAACCGCCGAGGCGGCGGGGCCGTCGATGCGGACCGGGTCCACGCCGCGTCCCGCGCGGCCCATGAGCTGGGACTCCGGGTGCACTGCGACGGAGCGCGGCTGTTCAATGCCGCCGTCGCGCTCGGCGTGACGCCCGCCGAGCTCGTTGACGAGTGCGACACCGTGACGGTCTGCGTGAGCAAGGGTCTCGGCGCGCCGGTCGGATCGGTCGTCTCCGGCGACACCCCGACCATCGAAGAGGTGCGGCGGTGGCGCAAACGTCTCGGCGGGGGAATGCGGCAGGCCGGCGTAATCGCTGCGGCCGGACTGTATGCGCTCGAGCACAATCTCGAGCGGCTCGCAGAGGACCACGCCAACGCCAGGGTCATCGCCGAAGGCGTCGACGGGACTCCCGGCGCGACGCTGCGCAAGCCGGCGGTTCCCACCAACATCGTCATGTTCGATACCCAGGCTCCCGCCGCCGCGCTGGCGGCCAGCATGCGCGACGAGAACGTGCTGGTCAGCACGATGGGGCCGCACACCATGCGCTGCGTCACCCACCTGAACGTCGATGCCGCCGGCGCTCGCCATGCCGCCGCCGTGGTCGCCCGCGTATTGAGCGACTGAGCCGACACAGCGCTCGCCATCGCTCCGCGCTGGGTCCTCGGTGTCGCGGTGACCTGACATGAAGAAGGCCCCCGGCACGAACCGGAGGCCTTCTGACTACGAAAGGTTGGAAGCTGAGTCTTGCCGGCTCAGCTCGGTGTGGTAGCCATTGGCGCCGCAGCGGGAGCGGCGGCGACGGGCTTCGCGCGACGGGTTACCGGCTTACGCGCCGTGGTCTTGCGAGCGGCCGCCGGCTTGCGGGCCGTGGTCTTGCGCGCAGTGGTCTTACGGGCCGTTGTCTTGCGAGCAGCCGCCGGCTTGCGAGCCGTGGTCTTGCGCGCGGTTGTCTTACGGGCCGTGGTCTTACGCGCGGCCGGCTTGCGAGCGGTGGTCTTGCGCGCACTGTTCTTACGGGCCGTGGTCTTACGGGCCGTGGTCTTCCGTGCGGTGGTCTTCTTGGCGCCGGCACGCTTGGCGGTTGCCCGCTTGGCGGTCGCCCGCTTCGCAGTCGCACGCTTCGCAGTTGCCCGCTTGGCGGTCGCCCGCTTTGCAGTCGCACGCTTCGCAGTTGCCCGCTTCGCGGTTGCCCGCTTCGCGGTTGCCCGCTTGGCGGTCGCGCGCTTCGCAGTCGCGCGCTTCGCAGTCGCCCGCTTGGCGGTCGCCCGCTTCGCGGTGCCGCGTTTTGCGGTTGCGCGTTTGGCGGTGGTGCGCTTGCTACCGCGAACTGCGGTCGACGCGCGCTTGGCTGCACCGCGGAGGCTCACTTCGAGCCGCGCGACAGTCTTCTCGAGGCCCGCAAGTCGCTTTTCCAGCTCGCCGACGGGCAATGCCTTCACGAGGTTCTGCACTGCCTTCACGAGATCGCCACCAGCGGCGGGTGCACGACGGCGAGCAGTCGTCCCTACGCGCCTCACGGTGCGTTTGACGGCCTTCTCGACGCCGCCTCTCCTACGTCTGGTCCTGGCCATATCCTATGGGCCTCCTTGTTGTTTGTGACAGGAGGTGTCCAAAACCTCCTTGTCGATCGCGCATAGCATGCTGGTTGTGATCGCGATTGTCAATGATTGTGCACAGCGTTGCTGCCAGGGCAGGCAACTACACGTCGTGTCGGAGTCCTAATCCGGGGTGTCCGGACCGTCCTAAACCACTGGCTAGTTGCGTATAGTGCGGCCTGCGCATGTCCGGGACCAATCAGCGCTCCGCCCTGACCATTGCTCAGAGGCAGTTCGACGCAACCGCCGACGCCATCGGGCTTGACGACTCGGTGCGGGCGGTACTGCGCGAGGTCAAACGCGAGCTGGTGGTGCACTTCCCGGTGGAGATGGACGACGGATCCTTCCGTGTGTTCACGGGCTTTCGCGTCCAGCACAACATCGCTCGTGGGCCAGCAAAAGGAGGCCTGCGCTACCACCCGTCGATGACCCTCGACGATGCGCGAGCCCTGGCGATGTACATGACCTGGAAGACGGCGGTAGTCGACGTCCCGTTTGGCGGCGCCAAAGGGGGTGTCATCTGCGACCCGCACGAGCTCAGCATCACCGAGCTCGAGCGGCTGACCAGACGGTTCACCACCGAGATCTCGCTCATCGTCGGTCCTGATCGCGACATCCCGGCGCCCGACCTCGGCACCGGTCCGCAGGTGATGGCGTGGATCATGGACACGCTGTCAATGCATGCCGGTTTCTCGGTGCCGGCGTCGGTCACCGGCAAACCGCAGGCGATCGGTGGTTCCGAAGGTCGCTTCACCGGACCGGGGCGCGGCATCACGATGATCACCGTGCTCGCGATGCGCGATGCGGGAATGGATCCGTCCGGTGCGCGTGTCGCCATCCAGGGCTTCGGCAAGGTCGGCGGGGTGTGCGCAGAGCTCATGTCGGCCGAGGGAATGACCGTCGTCGCGGTCTCGGACAGCACCTGTGGTCTGTACCGCGCGGACGGGCTCGACCTGACTGCACTGCGCCACCTCAAGGAGGAGGGCGGCCATTTCACGGATTACGGCGGAGCCGAGCAGATCGACCGTGAGCAGCTGCTTTCGCTCGACGTTGACGTGCTCGTCCCCGCCGCCCTGGAGGCTCAGGTCAGTGAGCGGAATGCCGACCGCGTCCGCGCCAAGGTGATCGCCGAGGGTGCGAACGCGCCGCTCACCACCGAGGCGGACGAGATGCTCGAGGCTCGCGGCGTCCTCATCCTCCCCGACATCCTCGCCAATGCCGGCGGCGTGGTCGTCTCGTACTTCGAGTGGGTGCAGGACATCCAGGCGTACTTCTGGGGCTCGGGTGAGGTGAACTCGCGGCTCCGCGAGGTCATGACCCGGAGCTACCAGCAGGTGCGCTCCGAGGCGCAATCCCACGACATCACGCTCCGCAACGCCGCGTTTCGCATCGCGGTGACCAAGGTCGCCGAAGCCACCAAGGTCCGAGGAATCTACCCGTAAGCGACCACCAGATGTGGTGGGTACCCTGCTGCTGGTCCACAAGATGGTGCGATCCCAAGGCCGGACACCCCCCTTCCTCCTGTAGAATCTCCAGATGGAGTTCGAGTTGGGCAGAGGCAAGCGGGCCCGGCGCGCATATGGGTTCGACGAGGTTGCCCTGGTCCCCGGTCGCGTGACGGTCAACCCTGCGGAAATCGACGTGTCGTTCGCGGTGAACGGGACCACGCTGGAGATCCCTTTCCTCGCCGCCGCGATGGACGGCGTCGTCGACACCCGCTTCGCGGCGGAGATGGGACACCTCGGCGGGCTTGCGGTCCTGAACCTCGACGGCGTGCAGACGCGTTACGAGGACCCGGCCGAGGTGCTGGCGGCGATCGCCGAGTCCCCGGTCGACCAGATCAACACGCTGCTGCAGAAGATCTACACCGCTCCCGTGCAGGATGGCCTGATCGGCCAGCGCATCGAGGAGGTCACCCGGTCCGGTGTCGCCTGCGCGGTCTCGACCGTTCCGGCGCACGCCGAGCGTCGCGCGCCGATCGTCCAGGAGGCCGGCGCGCACGTGCTCGTGGTGCAGGGCACGGTGCTCACCGCCCGGCATGTGAGCAAGTCGTACAAGCACCTCTCGTTCTCCGAATTGACGCACTCAGTCGACATCCCGGTGGTTGCCGGCAACTGCGTCGACTATGCGACGGCCCTCGAATTGATGGACACGGGGATCAAAGGACTGCTCGTCGGCGTCGGTCCGGGAGCGGCCTGCACGACGCGCGCGGTCCTCGGCGTCGGCGTTCCGCAGGTGACTGCCACCAGCGACTGCGCTGCCGCGCGTGACGACCACTTCCGCCGTAGCGGCGAGCGCGTCGCGATCATCACCGACGGCGGAATGCGTCTCGGCGGCGACGTCGCCAAGGCTTTCGCCAGCGGCGCTGACGCGGTGATGATCGGCTCGATCTTTGCGTCCGCCACCGAGGCCGCGGGACACGGCAACCACTGGGGGATGGCGACGCCGGACCCCAACCTTCCCCGCGGCACGCGCATCCGGACCGGCATCAAGGGGACGCTGCGCGAGATCCTCTTCGGCCCGGCGCATGTCGATGACGGCAGCATGAACCTCGTGGGAGCGCTGAAGGCCGCCATGGGCGTGTGCGGCGCTAGGACGATCGCCGAATTCCAGGAAACCGAGATGGTCATCGCCCCCTCGATCAAGACCGAAGGCAAAGTGCAGCAGCGCGAGCAGCGTGTCGGGATGGGGGTCTGAGGAGCGGTGGAAGGAAGGTGATGACTGTCGCGACCGATGCAGGCGCGGTGGCGCGCTCGCCTGCGCAGGTCGCCCAGGACACGATCCTCGTCCTCGACTTCGGGAGCCAGTACAGCCAGTTGATCGCACGTCGCGTGCGCGAGGCGAAGGTGTACTGCGAGCTCGTTCCCGGCTCCATCAGCGCCGAGGAGATCCGCCGCCGGGATCCTCGCGGCATCATCTTCAGCGGCGGACCGGCGTCGGTGTTCGAGCCCGGAGCACCACACCCGGACCCGGCGCTCTACGACCTCGACATTCCGATCCTCGGTATCTGCTACGGCATGCAGCTCCTCGCGGTGAACCTCGGCGGCGCGGTGGCGCCGGCGGAGCGCCGGGAGTACGGGCATGCATCGGTGACCGTGGACGAGGAAGCGGGGCTCTTCGCGAAGCTTCCCTCGGAGCTGGCGGTGTGGATGTCGCACGGTGACGTCGTCACCGAGCTTCCCTCCGGTTTCCGGGCGATCGCGCACTCGCTCAACTCGTCGTGCGCGGCGTTCGTCGGCCCTCGCCGCCGTTACGGCATCCAGTTCCATCCGGAGGTGGCGCACACGCCGCTCGGGCGCGACATCCTCCGCAACTTCCTCCTCGATGTCTGCGGCTGCGCGGGCACCTGGCAGGCGGCGTCGTTCATCGATATGACCGTCAACGCCCTGCGTCACCAGATCGGCGACGGCAAGGTCATCTGCGCGCTCAGCGGCGGTGTGGACTCGGCGGTCGCGGCCACGCTCGTGCATCGAGCCGTCGGCGATCAGCTCACCTGCGTGTTCGTGGACAACGGTCTGCTCCGTCGCGGTGAGGGCGACCGGGTCGTCGATGTGATGCGCACTCAGCGCCACATCCACCTCGTGCACGTCGACGCGACCGACCAGTTCCTCGACGCGCTCGCCGGGGTCATCGACCCCGAGGAGAAACGCCGGCGCATCGGTGCGACCTTCATCAGAGTCTTCGAGGAGCAGGCGGCGCGCCTCGGGAACATCGATTTCCTGGCGCAGGGCACCCTGTACCCCGACGTCATCGAGTCGACCTCGCACGACACCCACAACGCGACCAAGATCAAGACCCATCACAACGTCGGCGGGCTTCCGGAGAACCTCCGGTTCGAGCTGGTCGAGCCGTTGCGGTACCTGTTCAAGGACGAGGTTCGCAATGTCGGTCTGGCGCTCGGGCTTCCCGAGGACATGGTGTACCGCCAGCCGTTCCCGGGCCCCGGGCTCGCGATCCGGATCATCGGCGCGGTCACCCGCGAGCGCCTCGAGACGCTCCGCGCCGCGGACTGGGTGGTCATCGACGAGATCAAGCGCAGCGGCCTCTATCGGAAGGTGTGGCAGTCGTTCGCGATCCTGACGCCGATCTCGTCGGTCGGTGTCATGGGCGACTACCGGACGTATGGGAACGTCGTAGCAGTCCGCATCGTCGAGAGCGAGGATGGCATGACCGCAGACTGGGCGCGGGTCCCGTACGACGTTCTCGGGTTGATGAGCCGGCGCATCGTCAATGAGGTGCCGGGAATCAACCGGGTCGTGTACGACATCTCGAGCAAGCCGCCGTCGACCATCGAATGGGAATAGGGCGAGTCCTCATCGTCGGATCCGGGGGACGCGAGCACGCGCTGGCGTGGGCGTGCCTGCGCGACGCGCCCGGCCTGTCCGTGATCGTCGCGCCGGGCAACGGCGGCACCGCCGGGATCGCCGAAAACATCGCCGTCGATGTGATCGACGCGCGGGCAGTCGCTCGGCTTGCGGCCGAGCGCGAGGTCGACCTGGTGATCATCGGCCCTGACGCCGCCGCTGCGGCCGGGGTTGCAGACGCCTGCGCTGCGGGAGGCATCCCGGTTTTCGGACCGACTGCTGCTGCGGCGCGTATCGAATCGTCCAAAACGTTTGCGAAGCGGGTGATGGAGACGGCGCGGATCCCGACGGCGCGCTGGTCTGCCGGTGGCGTCGAAGACCGCACGCGCCTCAGCGGGTTCATCGCCGAACTCCGCGGGGCGTGCGTGGTGAAGGCCGACGGCCTCGCTCTCGGCAAGGGAGTGATGGTGTGTGGTGATGTCGCTGAGGCGGAACGGGCCCTCGACGAATGCTTCGGCGAGCTGCGCTTCGGCGATGCGGGACGCCAGGTCGTCGTCGAGGAATTGCTCACCGGCCCTGAGGTGAGCGTGTTCGGGCTCAGCGACGGAGAGCGCGTTCGCACCCTGGTCCCCGCCCGCGACCACAAGCGCATCTTCGATGGCGATCGCGGTCCCAACACCGGTGGCATGGGGGCAGTGGCGCCGCCGGACGGCGCCATGGACGCTTTGGTCGACGAGGTGTTGCGCACCGTGCTCGACCCGTGCATCGCAGCCCTGCGCGAGCAGGGAAATCCATTTGTCGGCTGTCTGTACGCGGGGCTGATGCTCACCCCCGACGGTGTGCGCGTCCTCGAGTTCAACGCTCGTTTCGGCGACCCGGAGACGCAAGTGGTGCTGCCGCTGCTTGACGAGTCGCTGCTCGACATCCTCACCGCCTGCGTCCGGGGCGAAGTCTCCGCCGGCGTTGCGCGTGCCCGACCCGGGGTCGCAGTGGGCGTCGTTGCCGCAGCCGAGGGATACCCCGGCGACGTGCGCCGTGGCAACGTTATCACCGGCACCGACGCGCTCGACGACGACGTCCTGTGTTTTCACGCGGGGACTGCACGGGATCCCGGTGGCACGCTGCGGACCGCCGGCGGCCGGGTGCTCTGCGTGACATCGATGGGACCCGACGTGGAGGCCGCACGAGCCCGCGCGTATGGCAATCTTGCGCGCGTGCACTTCGACGGTCTGCAGGCGCGCAGCGACATCGGGCGACCCGTTGCCGCGGGTGCGCGCTCATGACTGCACCCGTGCGCGTCGGCATCGTGGTCGGCAGCGAGTCCGACCTGCCCGTGATGAACACCTGCGGTGAGGTGCTCGATGGCTACGGGATCGGATGGGAGATCGGCGTCATGTCGGCGCACCGCGCCGGCGATGTGGTGCGTGCCTATGCGCTCGCCGCTCCCGAGCGCGGCCTGCGGGTGCTCATCGCCGGAGCCGGCGCCGCCGCGCACCTTCCCGGTGTGCTCGCCTCTCTGACCACGCTGCCGGTGATCGGCGTTCCGCTGGCCGCGACCCCGCTCGCCGGCTTCGACTCGCTGCTCTCGATCGTGCAGATGCCGCCCGGGATTCCGGTGGCGACCGTCGCCGTCGGCCCGATGGGTGCGCGCAACGCGGGTCACCTCGCCGCCGAGATCATCGGTCTGTTCGACGACGATGTCGCCGCCCGTATCAAGGAGGAGCGCGCGCGGATGCGCTCGAAGGTGCAGCTGCCCGAGGGATTCACCTTCAAGTAGCGGCTAGAATGGCCGGCTGTGCCCCGCCTCGAGTTGGTGGAGACGTCGCTCCGCCATGGGCAGCAGTCGCTGATGGTCAGCAGACTGCGCCTCCGCCATGCTCTGCCGGTCGCCGAGACCCTCGATCACTGCGGCTTTGCCGCTCTCGACGTCTTCGGAGGATCGACGTTCGAGGCGTCCCTGCGTTTCCTCGCCGAGGACCCGTTCGATCGGCTTCGCGCGATCCGTGCCGCGGCGCCGATCACGCCATTCCTCGCGGTGATCGCCGGCCAATCACTGGTCGGCCATCGCCAGGTGACCGACGACCTCGTCGACGCGTTCATCGAGACGTCGGCTGCCGCCGGTGTCGACATCTTTCGCTGTTACGACCCCCTGAACGATGTCCGCAATCTCGAGCGCTGCGCGATCGCCATCGCCGCGACCGGGAAGCAGGCGGAGGGGGTCATCGTCTACAACGAGGTGCCGGGTCGCGGCCTGGACGGGCTGGGTGACGTGGCCCGCCGGCTGGTCGACGCCGGGTACCCGACCATCTGCCTCCACGATCCGCTCGGAGTCCTCGGCGCATCAGCGGCCGCGAAGGCGGTCAAGGTCATCCGGGAAGCGGCGGGAGTCCCGGTGGCGGTATCGATCTCCGCGCAGACCGGGATGTCTGCCTTGGCGTGCTATTCCGCCGCCGGAGCGGGAGCGTACCGAGCCGACTGCGCGCTGTCCCCGCTGGCCGGCGGGGCATCCATGCCCGCCGCTGAAGCGCTGATCGCCGGGTTCTCGGGAACCGAGGTCGATTGCGGCCTCGACCTCGAGCGGGTCGCCGCAGCCGCGCTCGTTCTCGAGCACGCATTGGTGCATTACACCGAGGTCATCGATCCGCTGGCGGCCCGTCTCGACACCTCGGCGCTGCGCGGGCTGCTCCCCCCGTCGGCGATGGGACATGCGATAGCCGAGCTGCGCGAGCGCAATGCGCTCGGCCGGCTTGCGGAGGTGGAGGCGGACGTCGTCCAGGTCCGGGCTGAGCTCGGGTACCCGCCGTTGATAACGCCCCTCACCGAGATCATGGCGACCCAGGCCGTGTACAACGTGGTCGAGGGGGATCGCTACGCGACCATCAGCCAGGAGATCAAGGATTACTGCCTCGGCCTGTACGGTGAGCCGCCGGAGCCCATCGACCGCGAGGTGCGCCGCCTCGTCAACGGGCGCGAGGAACCGATCACCTGCCGGCCCGCCGACCTGCTCGAGCCGGTCATGGAGACAACCCGTCGCGAGCTCATTCGCGAGGGCTATCCAACCCCGGACGCCGCCGCGATGGTCACGTACGCACTCTTCCCGAATGCATATCTCAACCTGGTCCGCGGTGATGCGGTTGCCGAGCGCCTCGGGGACGAGCCCGACCTACCCGCTCCCCCAGCGGCATCCGAACCGGTCGCGGAGGCCGACGTCGCCGCCGGTGAGCCGCAGGGAGAGGAACCGGAGCTCCCGGTGCGGGAGCTCACCGTCGAGGTGGATGGGCAGAGCTATGCGGTGCGGATCATCGGCGGCGTCGATCCCGGCGCGGTAGCGGTCGCCCCGGCCAAGCCGGCTGCGCCGACCGTTCGCGAAGGCACGGTCGTCTCGCCGATGCAGGGGTTGCTGCTCAAGGTCAACGTGAAGGTCGGCGATCACGTCGCACTCGGCGACGTCGTCTGCGTGCTCGAGGCGATGAAGATGCAGAACGACATCACCGCGACGCGCGCGGGCACGGTCACCGAGGTATACGTGACCGAGGGAACCGTGGTGGCTCCGCGTGCCCCGCTGATCCAGATCGGCCCATGAGCGCGGGCTGACAGCGGTCATGTTCGACAAGGTGCTGATCGCCAACCGTGGCGAGATCGCGCTCCGCATCATTCGCGGGTGCCGCGACCTGGGCGTCAGCACGGTCGCGGTGCACAGCGACGTGGACCGCACCGCCGCGTTCGTGCTGCTCGCCGACGAGGCGGTGGAGATCGGCCCCGCGCCGGCGGCGCAGTCGTACCTCGTCATCGACCGCATCATCGACGCGGCGCGCTCGACGGGGGCACAGGCGATCCATCCCGGATACGGGTTCCTCAGCGAGAACCAGCAGCTCGCCCGCGCGTGCGACGAGAACGGGATCGTGTTCGTCGGCCCGCCGCCCGCTGCGATGGCGGCGATGGGCGAGAAGGTGCCCGCGCGCGAGCGGATGCGCAACTCGGGCGTCCCGGTCGTGCCGGGGACGGGTGCGCTCGGGGACATCGACGAAACTGTCGCCGCGGCCGCACAGATCGGGTATCCGTTGCTCATCAAGGCGAGCGCGGGCGGCGGTGGCATTGGGATGCGAGTGGCCCGCGACGAGGCGGAGCTGCGCGCCTCCTTCGATACAGCGAAGAGCACCGCACAGCGCGCCTTCGGCAACGACACGATCTTTCTCGAACGCTACCTCGAGCAGCCGCGTCACATCGAGATTCAGGTGCTCGCGGACATGCATGGGAGCGTCATTCACCTCGGCGAGCGCGAGTGCTCGGTCCAGCGCCGGCACCAGAAGATCGTCGAGGAGGCGCCGTCGCCGGTCATCGACGCCGCGATCCGCGCGCGCATGGGTGACGCGGCGGTGACTGCCGCGAAGGCTGTCGGATACGTCAATGCGGGCACCGTCGAATTCATCTATCGCAAAGGCGAGTTCTATTTCCTGGAGATGAACACGCGCCTGCAGGTCGAGCACCCCATCACCGAGCTCGTGTACGGCATCGACCTCGTGGCCGAGCAGTTGCGCATCGCGTCCGGCGAGCGATTGTCGCTGACCCAGGACGATGTGATTCCCCGCGGCCACGCGGTCGAATGCCGGATCAATGCGGAGAACTACGCGCGCGGATTCCTCCCGTCGCCGGGGCAGATCACCGGGTACCACGAACCGGCCGGTCCGGGTGTGCGCGTCGACAGCTCGCTGGTCAGCCCGGGTCTCGTCTCTCCCAACTACGACCCGATGATCGCCAAGCTGATCACGTATGCGCCCACCCGTGACATGGCGCTCGACCGCATGCGCCGCGCCCTGCTGGAGTACGTCATCACCGGGATCCACACCAACATCGCATACCACCTCGCGGTGATCGACGACCCCGACTTTCGCGCCGGCGACTACAGCACCGCGTTCATCGAAGAACACCCGGAGCTGGTTGCGGCGGCAGATGAGTGGGCGAAGCGTCAGGAGCCGTTGCGCCGCATAGTGCGCGATCCGGCGCGCGCCGCGGCCATCGCCGCCGCAATCGCCGTGTCCGGGTAGCCGCCGTGGAGCCGCGATATGGGCGGCTGTACGCGCGCGCGGTGCTGCGACCGCTCGCCGAGCAGGTGGCGGACGCGCTCGATGTACATCAGGGCGACGCCGCCTGCGATCTCATGTGTGACGGCGGGACGTTGGGCGTGCCGCTCGGCTCCGCTGCCGGAGGGACGGGACGGGTCGTGCTCGTCGACTCCGACGCGGAGTTGCTCACCGCCGCGATGGCCGACGTGTCGGCCACCGGGTGCAAGGTTTCCACGCACCTGGTGTCGGGACCTACCTCGACGCTCGACGACGCGTCGTTCGACCGCGTCGCGTCGCTGTGCACCTACGGGTTCTGGGAAGGCGGCTCGATGCTCGACGCCGCGGAACGGGCTTTGCGTCCGGCTGGTCGCGCCGCGGTGCTCACGTGGGAGCTGGCCCATCCTCCCGCGCACGAGGCCGTGCTCGTCGATGCGCTGCGCGATGTCGCCGGGATCGAGTCGCCCTTCCTGTTCCGCTGCCTCGCGTCCCCTAATGCAGAGCGGTCGCTGCTTTGGGAGGCCGTCGGTGTCCACGACGTCGTGCGCTTCGACGGAATCACCGAGTACTGGGCGGCGATGGTCGTTGATCGACCGGTAGTGCGAGAGCTGGAACACCAACCCGACGGTGTCCTGGCCGCATTGCGCGACGCCTGTCAGCGTTCGCTGATACCCTGGACCGCCGCCGATGGGACGATGCGCATCCCGGTGCGCGCGCGGCTGTGGTGCTCCCCCGGTGGAGGCCCTTAGGAGCTTGCGTCGACCGTCGTGACGAAGCTGTTCGCGAGCGCCTGCCCCTCGATGTCGGTGAGTGTCGTCGCGATATCGAGGGTCAGCGTACCGCCGGGAGCGTTGGGGATCGTTACCGTGGCAATGCGCGTGTCGGCGTTGTAGACGGTTGTCGATGCGAGGGTTGCGTCCGATCCGGACATCGCCGAGATCGCGGCTGCCACGGTGTTGCCTTTGAGGTCGCTGTCGAACGTCACCAGGAGCGTGGTGACTCCATTCGCGGTGCTCGATGTCACCTGCACGATGTGGGGCCCTGCCGACTCATCGCGGAGTGCGGATGTGTCCACCGAGTTGACCAGATACCCGCTGGGTGAAGCTGCAAGGAGCACCGTCTCGCTGGCGACCCGTGCGTTGGTGTGTTGCGCATCCGGATCGACGATCAACTCGATGCTGGCCTGGACGACCCCCTGGGCTTTGAGGTATGCGCTGATGATGTAGGCCCGGCTGAGGTTCTGCGGTGTGTTGGCCGCCGCATTGGCATTGGGTGTGGTGAGCGTGGCCAGCGCGGCAAGGTCGGGCTGGCCGTTCGATCCGACCTGCGCCTGAACGAATTGCTGCAGCGTGTCGTTGGCGCCTTCGGGAATGCGCGGACCGCTGACCTGGATATTGGCGGCTCCGGGCACAGCTGCTTGTTCGATGGTCGCGCCGGCCGCGGTGGTGGAGACGAAGGCGACCTCGTCGCCGGCCGGAGACAGCGTGAGCTGCGAGGCATTCGAGATCGGCGTCACCGCGAGCGGCGTGCCGTTCGCCAGTTGCGCGACCACGAGATCGACGACGCCAGTCGAACCGGTGCTGATGTACGTGATCTCGTCGCCTCGGTAGTCGAGTGCGACGTCGCTCGGGTTGGCGGTTGCATCAGGCGTCGAGACCGCCGCGGCGGCGTTCTGCCCCACCGGCTCGGTGAGGAGATGCCCTGGTTGTGCGGATTCGTCGACCCACGCCACGCTCGCGCCATTGCCGCTGAATGCGACGTCGGTTGCGGCGCCGTGGAGCGCCTGCTCCGACCCGCTGTTGACGTTGAGCAGTGAGCCGCCGGTGCCGGTCGCCGGCGACACGTAGGCATATGCGCCACCGGGGGCGAGCTCGGTGATCGTCCCCGACCCGGCGGGAAGCGGGTAAAGCACGGCCGTCCGATGGGAGAGGTCCACCGAGTCGATGGTGGTGCCGTCGGTATAGATGATTCGGTCGTTTGTGGCCCAGGTCAGATCGGTGACCTGCGTGGGCGAGTCGGTGAGCCTCGCGCGCTGCGATCCGTTGCTCAGGCTGGTGACGATCCGCGACCCCCCATTGCCGTCGTCGACCGCCATCGCCAGGTACCTGCCGCCATTGGGCGAGTAGGCGATCGCACTCGGCGAGGATCCGATCGATGTCGCAGTTCCCGAACTCGTGAATCCGACCAATCCACCGGGAACCTCAGGGGCCTGGGAGATCACGCCTCCCGGTGTCGGCGTGGAGGTTGCCGGTGTGGCGGTCGGAGATGCAGACGCGGATGCGGGCGATGATCCTGAGACCAGACCGACAGTGCTGAGCAGCTGCGAACCATCCGGTGCGTAGAGCAGCGAGCCACCGGTCCCGTTCATCCCGAGGGCGACTGGCGTGAGCGTTGGGGGTGCGACCGGCACCGGGGTGGGTGTCGGAGCAGTCCCGAAGGGGATGTTGATAGCTGCTGCCGCGGAAGCGCCCGAAGCGGCTCGGATGTAGGTCTTGGCGATGGTCACCAGGTACGGGGTGTTCGCAGCGAGGTGATGGACCGGCGAGATCACGAGGTTGTTGTCCTTCCAGGAGAACGACACCTTGACCGCCGGCTGGATGTGGACGCCGTCCTCGACGGCCTTCTGGTCCATCGGCTGGTTGAACGCGACGGTGATCACCTGGTTCGGGCTGACCGAGTGCTGGGCGGTGAGTTGCGAGATGCCGGTCACCGTCTGCGATTGCGGGTTGTTCGAGACAAACGTGAGGACCGTTGCCGTGATCAAGGCGGCCCCGACCACCGCTCCGCCCCACGCGAACCCGGCAGGGCCGAGACGCCACCAACGGCGCACGCTGAGGGCGCTGCGGCCGCGCGAAGCCTCGGCGATGAGCTGGGCGCGCAGACGGTTCTGGAAGCGTGGGTCCGCCTCAACGCGAGGACGCGACGCCCGCACCTGTTGCGCCGTCTCGAGGAGTTCGGGTTCGTCGTGGAACAGGTCCTCGAGCTCGGGATCGAACCAGCCGCCCATCCAGGACATCAGCTCTGCTCCTCGACCGCGACCACGACGCCGAGGCGCGCACGGACGCCGATCATCCCGCGATGGATGAGCAGCTTCACCGCACCCT
>CABEDX010000004.1_pt1 | contig 16646 bp, 17 predicted proteins | sample 3132991 | NCBI WGS metagenome assembly CABEDX01 (sample SAMEA5534332, study PRJEB31848) | metagenome | biome: tundra; feature: field; material: soil | place: USA | collected 2013-05 | depth 0.15 m
ATATCGGTGAACACCCCGGACGCCGCCGCCCGCCTCGACGGTGCGGGGGTCGCCGGGTGACCGAGGCACGCGCGCTCGAGGGCAGGCGCGCGCTGGTCACCGGCGGGTCGCGCGGCATCGGCAGGGCAACCGCGATCGCCCTGGCGCGAGCCGGCGCCTCCGTCGCCGTCGGGTATTCGACCCACCCGGACAGTGCCGAAGCGGTCGTCGCCGAACTGCAATCCGGGCACAACGCAACCGCAGTGGCGCTCGGCGCCGACCTCGCGGATCCCAAAGCCGCCGCGGGGCTCATCGACCAGGCCGTGCAGGCCCTCGGGGGCCTCGACATCGTGGTCAACAATGCAGGGATCAACCGGGACAACCTGGCGATGCGCCTGACCGACGACGATTGGGACGCGGTGATCGCGATCGATCTCACCGCGGCATTTCACATCTGCCGCGCCGCGCTCCGACCCATGCTCCGCCAGCGATTCGGCCGTATCGTCAACGTGTCGAGCATCGCCGGCGTCATCGGCAATGCCGGACAATCCAATTACTCGGCCGCCAAGGCGGGCTTGATCGGATTGACCAAGTCGCTGGCACGCGAGGTCGCCAGCCGGGACATCACGGTCAATGCCGTCGCCCCCGGTTTCATCGACACCGAGATGACCACGGCGCTCGGCGACGCCGTCCGTGCTGCGGCGATCGCGGCCATCCCTAAGGGCCGGATGGGCACCGCCGATGAGGTCGCCGCAGCGATCGCCTTCCTGGTCCTGCCAGAGTCCGGGTACATCACCGGCCACGTGCTCCATGTCGACGGCGGTCTGGCAGCATGAGCGAGTCCGACACCCCTGCGAACCGCGACAGCCCGCCGGAACGCATCATCGACGGCGCCTCCGGGCCTTTCGCGTGGCGCCCCCCCGCTCCTGACGCTATCGTTGCGCCGCAGACTGATGCGGCACCAGCCGCAACCACACCATCACAAGGAACGACTGATGCCAGACCTAACCTTCGACCGGTTCAAGGCGATCGTCGCCGATCAACTCGGCGTGGAGACCGAGCAGGTGACGCCGGAGGCGTCATTCGTGGAGGACCTGAACGCGGACTCGCTCGACCTGGTGGAGCTGATAATGGCGTTCGAGGAGGAGTATCAGATGGAGATCTCCGACGAGGACGCGGAGAAGATCGGGACGGTGAGCCAGGCCTGGGACTACATCCAGGAGAAGGTGGGGGCGACCACCTAGCCCAGCCCGCCAAGCCTCCGGCGCCGGTGGCGACGCCAAAGCAGACGCCGTCGCCCCTCGGAGAGGAGGAGCTCGAGCGCCTGCGCGAGCTCCAGAAGCGGATCGGGATCCAGTTCCGCAAACAGGAATTGCTTCGCGAGGCGATGACCCACGCCTCCTGGAACAACGAGCACGGCGAGCCCGCCGGTCCCGGGCATGACAACGAGCGTCTGGAGTACCTCGGCGATGCGGTCCTCGAGCTCGTGGTCGGTGAGTACCTCTTCCGCCGGTTCCCAACCTACGACGAGGGCCAGCTGACCCAGCTCCGGGCAGCCCTGGTCAACACCACGTCGCTGGCACGGCTCGGCGAGCGCCTCCAGCTCGGCGAGACCCTGCTGATGGGCCGCGGCGCGGTCAAGACCGGCGCGCGCAAGCTGCCGTCGTTGCTCGCCAACGCCTTCGAGGCGATGATCGGCGCGATCTTCCTCGACCAGGGGTACCGGGCGGCGACGAAGGTCTTCCTCCAGAACATCGGCGACCTTGCCGAGTGGAGCGACGAGAACTTCAAGGGCCAGCTTCAGCAGGCGTCCCAGGACCGGACCGGGGACACGCCGCACTACCGGGTCATCGCCACCGGCGGTCCGGGCCACAAGCGTGAGTACACCGCGGAGGTCCTCCTCGGGGACCGGGTCGGCGGGACCGGGCGCGGTCCCACCAAGCAGGCGGCTGAGCAGGCGGCCGCGCACGACGCGCTCGACAAGCTGAGCAAGACGAGCCGCGGCGGTGCCGCCGCCGCGGTGGGCGCCGCCCGCGACGCGGCCAAGACGGTTGCCTCCGAGCCTGCTCGCGTCCGCCGCCGGGTGGCCGAGGTGGCCGCCGATCGGGGAGCGACACCGCGCCACCGGCGTGGCCGGTCAGGAGGCCGCCCTCCCGAGACGGCCAGCGTCACGCCGGATGCGTCGACGCCGAAACGGAGCCGGAGCCTCCTGTCCGCGCTGCGTCATGCCGCCGAGGCGCTCGTGGGTCGGCAGCCGCCGGCGCCGCCGCCGGCCGAGGCTGCTGCACCGGCACCGCGCCGGCGTCGCGGGCGCCGAGGTGGCCGGGGTCGCGGCGGTGGGAGCACACCGCCGGTCCAGGAGTGAGCACCAGATCTTGGGGCTCCGAGATCGCCCCGGCCCAAGATGTTGACGTTTCGCGCCCCGCGCATGGACAATCGCCCCGATGAGGCTCCGGCGGATCACCCTGTCCGGGTTCAAGACGTTCGCGGCGCGCAGCGAGGTGATCTTCGACTCGGGCATCACCGCCATCGTCGGGCCGAACGGGAGCGGTAAGAGCAACCTGGTCGATGCGGTGCGCTGGGCGCTCGGTGAGACCAACGCTCGCGAGCTGCGCGGGCAGCGCATGGATGAGGTCATCTACGCCGGCGGCGGCGGCCGCCAGCGGATGGGGCTCGCACAGGTCGAGCTGGTCATCGACAACGAGGAGGGCTCTCTGCCGTCGGACGACCCCGAGGTCTCGGTCAGCCGGCGGGTCGCTCGCGGCGACCGCGACACTGAGTTCCGGATCAACGGCGACCACGCCCGGCTTCGCGACCTGGAGCGGCTGCTTGGTGGCACCGGGCTCACCCAGAACGGCTACGCGGTCGTCGTGCAGAACGACATCGACGGGATCATCGAGGCCACCCCAACGCAGCGCCGGACGCTGGTCGAGCAGGCCGCCGGCGTGCGAGCCCTTCGCGCTGCATGCGAAGAGGCCTCGCACCGGCTCGATGGCGCCGACGTCATCGTTCGGCGTCTGACCGACCTGCTCGAGGACGCGACGCCCCGGCTCGCCGAGCTGAGCGACCAGTCCGTGGCGGCGATCGAGCTTCGGACCATGAGCCAGCGCCTCACCGAGTTGCGAGGCAGCCTCGCGCACGAGGAATGGCGCGCCGCGAGAGCGAGCCTCAAGCTCGCCCGCCGGCGCCTGGAGCAGGCGCTGGGGCGGTGTGAGGCCGCGTCCGAGGCGGACGCTGCATTCGCGCACCGATCCGAGGCTGCCCGCCAGCGCCTTGACGCCGCTCGTGCGGCTCGTGACGGGGCAGCTCGCCGTCTCGAGGAGGCCAGGATTCAGGTCGAACGCGGCGAGGGGCTGCAGCGGCGGTTCGCCGACCGCCTTCGTTCCGCGATAGCACAACGCGGCGTTGCGGTGGCCGACCTCGATGCGATCGTCCCCGAGGTGCGCGCCGCGGCCGAGGCGCTCGCCGCAGTCGAATCGGGTGATGAGCAGCGCACCTGGGACCTGTTGGAACGCGAGGCGGGCCGGCTGCGGCTCGCAGCGACCGAAGCCGCCGCCGAATCCGCGATCGACGAGGAACGCTTCGCCGCCGCCGTCGGAGCGCTCGCCGCCGCCGAGAGCGACCGCGCCAGTGCCGCCGCCGAGTCGCGTGCCGCGATCGCGCGCGCCGAGCTGGCTGCGGCAGCGGTGACGGCCCTCGTCACCGAATGCGAGATGGCCGCCGCTCACATCGCGGAGCTCGACTCCTCGCTGTCGGCGCGGCTGGCTGAGGCGAATCAGGCCGCGCAGCGTGCGCGACTCACGGCCGCCAAGGTCGGCGAGGCGCGGAGCGCGGTCGATGCGGCCTGGGAGGCGGTCAATGCGGCCGACCGTGCTGTCGCGGACGCGGCCGGCGAGGCACGTCTCGCGCTCGCGGCGCTCGCAGCAGCTCGCGGCAGGCTCAGCGGGAGCGCCGCGGACGGGGGAATCGCTCGGGCAATTGCCGCCGGCACGCTCCGGGCGCGCCGCCTGGTCGATTGCCTGCAGATCACCAATGACGAGTTCGCCGGCGCCGTCGCGGCGGCTCTGGAGGAGCACCTCGGCGCATGGCTGGTCGACGACCTGGTGGCCGCGGCCGCCCACCTCGATCGAGAAAGCCCACGCGAACGCCTCGTCCGCGCCGGGCTCGACGCGGTCATCGAGCAGCCCGCCCCTGAGCCGTTCGTGCTGCTGTCCGGCGCCGTCAAGGTATTGCCCGAGGCGGTTGGCGCTGTGAGCCGTCTGCTGCACGGTGTCTGGGTTGCGCCTGACCTCGATTCGGCGCAGCAGGCTTTCGCCCGGGGCGCGTCGCTCGCCGTGCTCCGTGATGGCACCGTGGTGGCCCCGACCGGGCTGCGCGGAGGCCGGGCAGTAGACACCCTCGACCTCGTCCGTGATGAGCGTGCGGCGTCGCTGGCTGCTGATCGCTCCGAGCGTCTCGAGGCGGCGGCGGTCGCCACCGCCGCCAATGCCCGGGATCGCCTCAACGACCTGGACCAGGCGCTCTCGGTCGCCGTCGAGGCGGATCGCGCGGCTCGTGCCGACGAAGCCGCCGCCGCCGCCTTGGCGGTGGGCGCTCAGCAGGCACTGGATACGGCCGCAACGCAGACCGAACGCGGCGCGACGATGCTGATCACTCGCAGGGCCGAGGCCGATGCGGCCCTCGAGGCACAGGCCGCCACCGATCGGCTACTCGCGGCCGCGGTTGAGCGGCATTCCGGCCTCGAAGGCGCAGCCGGGTCTGCCGAGGCTCACGCCCGCCAGGTCCGCGCGGCGGCCGACACCGCGCGGAGTGCGGCCGAGGAGGCGGAGCTCGTCCTGTCCAGAGCCAAGGCCGAGGGCGCGCACGTCGAAGAGCGTCGCGAAGCTGCTCGCCGCGCGCTTGACGCGGCACGGTCTCGACTCGCTGCGGCGGAAACGCGGCGGCTCATCGCCGAGGGAGACGCGCTGGCGGCGATCGTCCACGGGCTCCAGGGCCGCGCGGAGGCGGTGCGTGCGGCTCTGGAGCAATCGACCGCTCAGCAAGAATATGACCTGGTCGCACAACCGATCGCTGAGCTCGAGCTCGGAGTCCTGGCGCTCGAGACCGAGCATGCGGAGGTTGCAGTGGCTGTCGCCCGCGCCGGCGACGAGCTCCACGCCGCGGAGCTCGAGGTCGTTGCCTGCGAAGCCCAAGTCGCAGAGCATGCCGACGCACTGCGGGACCTGACTGACGACGATTCGATCGAGCTCGATCCCGCCGCTGCGGAGCGGGCCGAACGCGAGATCGTCCGTCTGGAGCGCCGGATCGCCGCCCTCGGCGCAGTGAACGCGCTCGCACCCGAGCAGCACGAGGCGCTGACGGCGCGGGTGCTCTCCATCGCGGCGCAGCGGGACGACCTGGCCCGCGCCTGCGCCGACCTTCGTACCATGGCCCGTCATCTCGAGCGCGAGATCGAGCAGCGATTCGACACGGTCTTCGGCGCGGTGTCCTTCCACTTCCAGGAGCTCTACGCGGAGCTGTTCCCGGGGGGCAAGGCGACGCTGCGGCTCGAGGAGCCGGAGCCCGTCCTCGACCTCGACGGCGTGGAGCCGCCACGGGGGGAGCGCCGGCCCGGCGTCGAGATCCTCGCCCAGCCGCCGGGGAAGCGGCAGACGCCGCTCCGGCTGCTCAGCGGTGGCGAGCGAGCCCTGACCGCGCTGGCGGTGGTCCTGGCGCTACAGCAGGTGAACCCGAGCCCGTTCTACGTCTTCGACGAGGTCGACGCGGCCCTCGACGACAGCAATGTGCTCCGCTTCACCAGGCTGCTCCGCCGGCTCGGCGCCACGCAGCAGTTCCTCGTCGTCACCCACAACCACATCACCATGGCCGCGGCCGATGCGCTCTGGGGTGTGACCATCGACGCCGACGGCACGAGCTCGGTGCTCGGGGTCCGATTCGACGAGGCGGAGGTCGTCGCCTCGCCGACCGCGTCGCTGCGCAGGGTGGCGGGGTGACCTCCGACGAGGTTGTCGCACCGGTACGGCGGAGCGCGTGGTGGCGGCGGGTATCGGGCCGCATGGACAAGGCGTCGAGCGCATTCAGCGCCGAGATGCACGGGCTTGCCGCACCCGGACGAAAGCTCGACGACGCCTTCTTCGACGAGCTGACCGAGGTCCTCATCGCCGCCGATTGCGGGGTGGAGCTCTCCGAACGGCTCGCCGCCGCGCTCCGCGAGCGGGCCCGTCGGGAGAAGCTCGCCGACGGAGCCGCGGCGATCGGAGCGCTCAAGGCGGAGATCCTCGCGGTCATGAGCACCTATGACCGTTCGCTGAACCTCGGAGCGGTGCCCAGCGTGGTGCTCGTGGTCGGCGTCAACGGAAGCGGCAAAACCACCACGATCGGCAAGCTTGCGTACCGGCTTCGCGAGGAGGGCCGGAGCTCGCTCATCGCCGCAGCGGACACGTATCGAGCGGCGGCGATCGACCAGATGCGCGTCTGGGCGGACCGAGCCGGTACCGACGTCGTCGCGCATCAGCCGGGAGCAGACCCGGGTGCGGTGGTGTTCGATGCCATCCAGGCGGCCGAGGCTCGCCGGATCGACGTGGTCCTCGTCGATACCGCGGGGCGGCTGCACACCAAGGTCAACCTCATGGCGGAGCTGGGCAAGATTCGCAGGGTGGTGGAACGCCTGATCCCCGAGGCGCCTCACGAGGTGCTCCTCGTCGTCGACGCCACCACCGGGATGAACGCGATGCGGCAGGCGCTCGCGTTCCACGAGACGACCAGGTTGACGGGCCTCGTGATCACCAAGCTCGACGGGAGCGCCCGGGGCGGGACGCTCCTCGCGGTGGAGGAGCAGTTGAAGGTCCCCGTCAAGCTCGTCGGCATGGGCGAGGATCTCGACGATCTCAACATCTTCGACCCGGCCGCATACCTGGACGCGCTGTTCGGGTCAACTCCCTGACCCCTGTCTCTTGACAAGGTGGTGAGTACTCACTACCATAGCGTCTCGTGACCCCCACAGCGACCACCGAACGCCACACCGCTCCGGAGCGGCGCGAGCAGATCCTCGAAGCCGCGGTGACGGTTTTTGCCGAGCGCGGCTATGAGGGCGCCTCAACAGATGTGATCGCACGGATGGCCGGCATCTCCCAGCCGTATCTCTTCCGGCTCTTCGGCACCAAGCGAGAGTTGATCGTCGCCACCATCAAGCGATGCTTCGAGGACACCGAGTCGCTGTTCCAGCGAGCGGCGAAAGGCCTTGAGGGCGAAGCGGCGCTGGCGGCGATGGGGGATGCGTACATCGACGAGATCCGCAGGAGCCCGCTCAGGTTGCGGGCGCAACTCCAGTCGTACGCGGCCTGCGACGATCCCGTGGTTCGTGCCGTGGTCGCCGACGGATTCGGTGAGCTGGTCCGCCTGGTTGAGCGACTCACCGGTCTCGGCGCGGCGCGACTCAGCTCGTTCCTCGCCCAGGGGATGCTGCTGAATGTTCTGGCCATGATGGGTCAGATCGACGAGCCTCAGGCATGGGCGATGCGGCTCATCGAGGGCTGCGCCATGAACGCCAAGTTGGGCCTGTGAGCCCGGCATTTTTTTTGCCCATCGAAGTGAGTGAGTAATCACTAGAACCGACCGAAACAACAGTAGATCCAACAGCAACCAATCACGGAGGAACGGCACCATGGCTCGACGGTCCCAGGTCATCTGGACATTCGCGATCACGTCGCTCGCGCTGTTCATGGTCACCCTCGACAACCTTGTCGTGACCACCGCCTTGCCGGTGATCCGTCACGACCTCAACGCAAATCTCCAGCAGCTGGAATGGACGATTAACGCGTATACGCTGACGTTCGCGGTCCTCCTGCTCACCGGCGCCGCGCTCGGGGATCGCTTCGGCAGGCGGCGCATCTTCTCGATCGGGCTCGCCGTCTTCACGCTCGGTTCCGCCGGGTCTGCGCTGGCAACCAGCGCGACCATGTTGATCGTCGCGCGCGCCATCCAGGGAGCGGGCGCCGCGATGGTGACACCGTTGACACTAACCATCCTGAGTGCGGCCGTCCCGGCGAACCGTCGCGGGGTCGCGCTCGGCGCGTGGGGAGGCATCGGCGGCCTGGCCGTCGCGGTCGGACCGATCGTCGGCGGCGCCATTGTCCAGGGCATCTCGTGGCACTGGATCTTCTGGGTGAACGTGCCGATCGGCCTCCTGCTCGCCCCGCTCGCGCGGATTCGCCTGAGTGAGACTCGCGGCGCCGACAGCCACCTCGATCTGGGCGGTCTGGTCATCGCGAGCGCTGGTCTGTTCGCGATCGTCTGGGGATTGGTGCGTGCCAATCAACAGGGCTGGACGAGCCCGGAGATCCTCGGCACCCTCGGCGTCGGCGTGGCGTTGATGGTCGGGTTCGTCGCCTACGAGCTTCGCGCCAAGGCTCCGATGCTGCCGATCCGCTATTTCAACAACCGCACGTTCAGTGGGGCCAACGCAGCGTCGCTGTTCATGTTCTTCGGGATGTTCGGCAGCGTCTTCCTGCTTGCCCAGTTCTTCCAGACAGTGCAAGGACTTTCTCCGCTCTCCGCGGGCCTGCGCATCCTCCCCTGGACGGCGATGCCCATCATCGTGGCACCGACAGCCGGTGCGCTCTCGGATCGGATCAACGGCCGCACCCTGATGGCGATCGGGCTGGCCCTCCAGGCCACCGGGTTGATCTGGATCGGCCTCGTGGTAACGCCGACCGTGCCCTACTCGGCCTTCATCATCCCGTTCATTCTCAGCGGCGTGGGCATGGGCATGTTCTTCGCGCCGGTTGCGAACGTGGTGCTCAGCTCGGTGAGCGCCCGCGAGGAGGGCAAGGCGTCGGGGGCCAACAACGCCATTCGTGAGCTCGGCGGTGTCCTCGGGGTCACCGTGCTCGCGTCGATCTTCGCTCACTGGGGCGGCTACGTCTCGGGTGCGACCTTCGTGGCCGGGCTGACGCCGGCGGTGATCGTCGGCGGCGGGGTGGTCGCGGTTGGGGCTGTCGCGGCAGCGTTGATCCCCGCCCGCAAGCGGGTGGCGTCCACCGAGACGGCGACCCGTATCGGGGAGCCTGCCGCCGCGTAGAGCGATTCCACAGGAGCCGGCTGCTGAGAGCTCGGTGGCGATACGCCACCAGCTCGGCCGCCGGCTCGGTCGCGCCCGGCTGTCAATTCGGGCGGATCGGGTAGCATGTCAAGGTCTTGCCCTTGACAGATCGATCCACCCCCCAGGTGCTGACCTCCCGCGTCCTGCAGGAGCGGCTCCTCGATGTGTACGGCGCCATGCTCACCAATCACCAGCGCGAGGCCTGCCGGCTCCATCTCCACGAGGACTGGTCGTTCACCGAGCTTGCCGAGCATTTCGCATGCACCCGGAGCGGCGCCCACGACCTCGTTCGCCGCGCGCTGGCACAGCTCGAGCACTTCGAGGATCGTCTCGGGCATGCAGCCGAGCTCGACCGGCGTGATCGTATCGAGGCGGGCCTGCGCGCCCGGCTGGCAACGACGCTGGTGGTGGGCGCCTGACCATGTTCGAAGCACTCAGTGATCGACTCGCCACCGCACTCCGCCGCTTCTCCGGACGCGGCCGGCTGACCAAGGAGGACGTCGAGGTCGGGTTGCGCGAGGTCCGCGTGGCCCTGCTCGAAGCTGACGTCAACTTCCGAGTGGCCCGGGCCTTCGTCGACCGGATCCGCGAGCGCGCGATCGGCAGCGACGTGCTCGAGTCCCTGACGCCCGGGCAGCAGATCGTGAAGATCGTCAACGACGAGCTCGTCGCCCTGCTCGGCGGTGAGCAACGCAAGATTCAGTACCAGTCGCACCCGCCGACCGTGATCATGCTGGTCGGGCTCCAGGGGTCAGGCAAGACCACCACCGCAGCCAAACTCGGCCTGGCCATCCGGCGGGACGGCCACAGGCCGATGCTGGTTGCCGCCGACATCACGCGACCAGCGGCAGTGCAACAGCTCCAGAAGTTGGGGCTGGACAACCAGATCCCGGTGACCGTCCCAGATGGGAAGTCTAAAGTCGCGCAGCTCGCAGCGCGCGGCGTCGCGGAAGCAACCAGGCTCAACTGCGACGTCGTCATCATCGACACCGCTGGCCGGCTGCAGATCGACGAGCCGCTGCTCGATGAGCTGCGTCAGATCCGCAAGGCCACCACCGTTCACGAGGTGATCCTCGCCGTCGACGCCATGACCGGCCAGGAGGCGGTGAACGTCGCCAAGGGATTCGACGATGCCGTCAGCGTCGACGGAGTGATCCTCACCAAGCTCGACGGTGATGCACGCGGCGGTGCGGCGTTGTCCATGCGCGAGACGATCGGCAAGCCGATCATGTACACGGGCATCGGCGAGAAGGTCTCCGACCTCGAGCCATTCGCGCCCGACCGGATGGCGTCGCGAATTCTCGGCATGGGCGACGTGCTGACGCTCGTCGAGCGCGCGCAGGACCAGTTCGACCAGAAGAAAGCCGAGGAGATGGTCGAGCGTTCTTTCGCCGGCCGCCTCACCATGGACGACTGGCTCGCACAGCTCCGTCAGTTGCGCGGGATGGGCTCGCTCGAAGGCGTGCTCGGCATGCTGCCCGGTGGCCGCAAACTCGTGCAGCAGGCAGGTGCCGCGATGCCGTCGGAGAACGACCTCGGACGGATGGAAGCGATCGTGCTTTCGATGACGGTCCAGGAGCGCCGCCACCCCGAAATCATCAAGGGCTCGCGGCGCAAACGCATCGCGATCGGCAGCGGCACGACGATCGCCGATGTCAACCGCCTGCTCAAGGGTTTTGAACAGATGCAAAGCATGTTCAAGAGTCTCGGCGGCGGCAAGAGCACCAAGGGTGTTCGCGGCAAGGCTCGAATGCTCAGACAGCTCAAGAACATCGATCCAACCCAACTCGGACAAGCAGGTTTCTGAAAGGAGCACGACATTGGTCAAGATCAGGTTGAAGCGAATGGGCACCACCAAACGCCCGGTGTACCGGCTGGTGGTTGCGGATTCGCGCAGCCCACGCGACGGCAGGTTCATCGAGTCGATCGGCTTCTACGATCCGCTGCCCAACCCGGCAGTGGTGAGCATCGACGCGGATCGCGTGCAGCTGTGGTTGCGCCGAGGAGCGCGTCCCAGCGACAGCGCGCGCCAACTCCTTGTGAAGGAAGGCATCCTCGCCGCGCGTCCATTCAAGATCACGCCCCGAGCAGAGGTAGCTGAGCCCGAAAAGACAGCCGCCGCTACCCCCGCTGCGAAACCTGCGGAGCCCGATGTCGCAGTTGCGGTGGCAGAGCCGACGGAAGCCGACGTCGCCTCTGCAGTGGCGGAGCCGGCGGAAGCCGATACGCCTGTTGCGGTTGCCGAGCCTGCCGAAGCCGCGTCAGTCACCGAGGAACCCGCGGAAACTCCGACACCGCAAGACGACGCAACTGCGTCTGCCCCGGATGAGCCGGCGAATGATGAGCCCGCGACAGACGAGCCGTCCGCGGAGCCGGTCGCATCGTCGCAGGACGAGGCGGGTGGCCCTGCCGCCGCCGCTGACGCAGCTGAGACTGACGCAGCGGAATGACCGACTACGCTGACCTAACACGATTCATCGCCGAGCGAATCGTCTCGAATCCCTCCGCCGTCACCGTTGATGCGCGTCCGCGGGGACGGAGCACCATCGTGACGCTGCAGGTTGCGGAAGAGGACATGGGAAAGCTCATCGGCAAGACCGGGCGCAACATCGAGGCGGTCCGTGCGGTGGTTCGTGCCGCCGGCCTGCGTCACCATCAGCGCGTGCAGGTGGAGTTGAAAGACCTGCGGTGACCGGCGGCCGTCCACTCGCTCCAGCCAAGCTGCGCGCCGCGCAGGTACTTCGTGCGCACGGCGTGCGTGGCGAGGTGCGGGCTGAACCGATTGGTGGCGACCCGAGCCGGTTCACTCCGGGCACCAGGCTCGAGACCGAGGACGGCGCGAGGATATTGACGGTGCGCACGTCGCGACCGGGTCCAGGCAGCGCGGTGCTCCTCGGATTCGACGAGGTCACCTCCGCATCCGATGCCGCGCTGCTGCGCGGCGTGTACCTCTGCGTCGACGTCGATGCAGCCCGTCCGCTCTCCGACGGCGAGTGGTTCGTCTGGCAACTCGTCGGGCTGCGTGTCATCGATTCGGGCGGCACCGATGTCGGCGTCGTCGATGACGTCGAGGCGGGAGTCGGCAATGACGTGCTGGTCATCCGGGACGCAACCGGTGTGCACCGTTTGCCGATGGCGCGCGACTACGTGACGTCCATCGATATCCCGGGCGGCACCGTCACGGTCACGCCGTGGACCGAGGAAACGGTGTGATGCGCTTCCACGTGCTCACCATCTTTCCCGAGGTGTTTCCGGGCCCGCTCGGCATCGGGGTGGTCGGGCGCGCGCTCGCGGCCGGCGATGTCGAGCTGTCCGTGCACGATCTGCGCACGTACACCGAGGGCCGGCATCGCCAGGTGGACGACGCGCCGTTCGGCGGCGGTGCGGGCATGGTGTTCAAGCCGGAGCCGGTGATTCGCGCGGTGCGTGCCGTGCGCGAGACCGAGCCCGGTGTGCGCTGTATCCTGCTCTCCCCGCAGGGACGGCAATTCGACCAGCGCGTTGCGCACGAGCTCGCGCAGGAGCCCTCGATCCTGCTCGTCTGCGGCCGCTACCAGGGTGTCGACCAGCGGGCGCGCGATGAGATCGGCGACGAGCTCTCGGTCGGCGACTACGTGCTCAGCGGCGGCGAGGTCGCCGCGATGGCGGTGATCGAGGCAACCGCTCGCCTTGTCCCCGGCGTTGTCGGTTCTCCCGAGTCGCTCGACGAGGAGACGTTTTCCGAAGGTGCCGGCGGCGGTTTCGAGGCACCGCTCTACACACGCCCCGCTGATTTCGAGGGGCGCTCAGTCCCTGCAGTCCTGCGCGAGGGCAACCATGCGGCCATCGCCGCGTGGCGCCGCAATGAAAGTACACAACGGACCGGGCTGCGTCGCCCTGATCTGATACGGTCTGCCCCAAGGCCCGGAGGAACAACGTGAATGTCATCGATCTGCTCAAGCGCGAGCAGGAGAAACAGCAAGTCCCCATCCTGCGTTCAGGCGACACCGTGCGCGTGCACGTCAAGGTCGTTGAAGGCACTCGCGAGCGCGTCCAGGTCTTTGAGGGCGTCGTGATCGCGCTCAAGGGCAAGGTCGGTCTCGCGACCAGCTTCACCGTCCGTCGCATCGCCCACGGTGTCGGCGTCGAGCGCACGTTCCTCGTGCACGCTCCGCGGATCGACAAGATCGAGGTGCTGCGCCACGGCCAGGTGCGCAGGGCAAAGCTCTTCTACCTGCGCGAGAAGGTCGGCCGGCACGCACGCATCCGTGAGCGGCGTCAGCCGATCGGCGGCTCCGAGATGACCCTGGTTCGCGCCGAGCCCGACGCCGATGTCGAGCCGGACGAGTTGCGCGAGGCCTCGGACGAGGCTGACCTCGCCGACACCGACACAACCGAGGTGACTGCCGAGGCAGACGAGCCCGAGGGTGCCGCCGCAGGCTCGGAGAGCGACGGCGGAGCGTAGCCGGGGGTCGCGAACCCCGGAGCAACTTCCTCCGGCGCGGCCACTCAAGGATCGGGTCGGCCACGCCGGCGAGGTCGCCGCACTCGCGTATCTCAAGGAGCAGGGCTTCCGCATCCTTGCGCGTGACTGGCGCAGCCGGCTGGGCCAGATCGACATCGTTGCGGAGGACGGCGACACGCTGGTGCTCGTCGAGGTGAAGGCCCGCCGGGGAACCGCGTTCGGGACCCCTGAGGAGGCGGTCGACGAACGCAAGCAGCGCAAGCTCCGCATGCTCCTCGAGCTCTACCGCGCTCAGACGCATCGCCAGAAGCAGCCCTGCCGTATCGACGTCATCGGCCTGCTCATGGACGGAGCCATGACGGTGACCAAGACCGAGCACATCCGGGACGCTGTTCAGGGCGACTGAGGGCGCCGAACGGCTGAGGCCCACCGGAGAGGACTTGACACGTGACCATATGGTCACATATGCTCAAGCCGTGACTGACGACGACCTCGTGTTCAAGGCACTCGCCGACCCAACGCGTCGGTTCCTGCTCGACCTGCTCTTCCAGCGTGACGGCCGCACGCTGACTGAGCTGGAGTCGGAGCTGGACATGACGCGATTCGGCGTGATGAAACACCTGCGGGTCCTGGAAGACGCGGGGCTGGTCGTCGCACGCCGGTCGGGGAGAGAGAAGCTGCACTTCCTCAACCCGATCCCGATTCAACTGATCCACCACCGGTGGATCGACAAGTACCGGGAGCGTCACGCCTCGGCGCTCCTCGACCTCAAGACCCAATTGGAGGACATGGCATGACCACTGCAACCGCGATCGGTACGACGCAGGTCTACCGCGTGTACATCAAGGCAACGCCCCAGGCGATCTGGGACGCGATCACCAAGCCGGAGTGGACCGAGCGCTACGGCTACGGCGGCAAGGTCGACTACGACCTCCGTCCGGGCGGGGCATACACGGGCTACACGAGCGACGGCATGCGTGCTGCAGGCGCTCCGGACATCGGCGTCGACGGCGAAGTCCTCGAAGTCGATCCGCCTCGCAAGCTCGTGCAAACGTTTCGGATGGCGATGGATGACGCCATGAGGGCTCAGGGATTCACCCGTCTGACCTACGACATCGAGGAGCGCAAGAACGGAGTCACCAGGGTGACCCTGACCCACGAGCTCGGCGACGCTCCGGCGCTCGCGCTGCTCATGTCGGGCGGCATGGAGGATCAGGGTGCCGGCGGCGGCTGGAGCTGGGTGCTCAGCGGTCTCAAGACACTGCTCGAGACCGGACAGTCGCTCGACCCTGCGGGGCATCAGTGATCTGACGGCGTGTGACGAGGTCCTGTGCTGCGCGGCGCGAGCCGCGCGGCGCAGGCCTCGCAGTGTTAAGCGCTACAGCGCTCAGGTCCGCTTGCGGCGTGCCGGCTTGCGTCCTCGCGACGCACCCGTCAGGCGCGCGAAGAGGTCGCGGATCTCCTCGGCGCTGAGCTCCAGGGTGGCATCGCCGACCTGGAACTCGAACTCCTGCAGCCTCGGGCCCACCGACGCCCAGGGTCGTCCGAAGGTCATCACCTTCTCCGACCTGGCGATCTCCGCAACCTGTTCGCGCAGCGTCTCGAGATCCACAGAGAAGCGCACGTGCATCAACGTGCTCTGCACGGGAAACGGAAGCACCTCGACGCCAGGAAGGTCCCGAACCGCATCGGCGATGGCGACACAATGGCGGTAGTAGCGGGGCATCGTCGGGAGGCGCAATCGCAGCGCGCCCAGCGCTGACGCAGCGTACGGCCACATCCCGTAGACCCGGCCTCCATGGCGCGTTCGCCAGATCGAGAGCTCCTCGATCAGGTCGGTATCGCCGGCGACGCAGCATCCTGCGATGCCGCCGAGCCCTTTGTAAAAGGACACGTACACCGTGTCGAAGAGGCCGGCGACATCGCCTAGTGACTTGCGATGCTTGGCCTTGTAGTAGGGGCCCGCATCCCACAGCCTCGCTCCGTCCATATGGACTGCCGCGCCTCGGTCCCGGGCCCACGCGACCTGGGCGACAAGCTCGCGCCAGGAGGGGAGCGTGCCGCCGAGCGCGCGCTGCGGCAGCTCGATGAGGAGCGCAGCCAGCGGCTCGTGCACCTGCGCCAGGCTCGCCGACGAGAGTGGCTCCTCGGGCGGTCCGACGGGGACACCGAACAGGCCGTGCAGCCGCTCGTACCCGCGTTCCTCGTTGGTCTCCATGTGGCAGGTGGGGTGGAAGGCGATGCTGCGGCTCGAGCGTCGATCCGCATGGACGCGGAGGGTTGCCTGCTGCGCCATGGTTCCGGTGAGGAAGAAGAGCGCAGCCTGCTTGCTGAGCAGCGACGCCACCTCCTGCTCGAGCTCGGTCACGGCTCCTCCGATGCCGTAGTAGTCGATCGCTGTGCCCGACGGGATGGTGGCGAGGAGCGCGTCGGCCGTGCGTCGCCCGTGGCCGGACAGAAACCGCGTACAGGTTTCGGCGAGCGCCTCAAGCTTCGGGTCGCGGGAAAAAGCGGGCGGTGTTCTGGTTGGCACTGAGCGCTTGGACGTCGTGTTCTCGGTCGGCATGCGGCGACGATACGGGAGGCGTCATGCGCTGTGACGCCCCGGTGGAACCTCGTCCGGTGCTACACTTGTTTGTGTGATTGCGTTCGCCATCAGTTGCGCGACGAGAGGCCTCACCGGCGTGCCGGTGACGGTCGAGGCCGACATCGCCAACGGCCTGCCCGCCTTCACGATCGTCGGCCTCACGGATCGTGCAATCCAGGAGGCGCGCGAGCGGGTCAAACCCGCGATCCGCAACGCGGGTTTCAAGTTTCCGCAACGTCGCGTGACCGTCAACCTTGCGCCCGCTGAGCTGCCCAAGGAGGGGACGGGCTTCGATCTAGCCATCGCCATCGCAGTGCTGCGGGCTGAAGACCCATCCCTCCGACTGGACGGGCTCGCCTTTCTCGGAGAGCTTGCGCTCGACGGGTCGGTGCGACCCGTGACCGGCGTGCTCCCGATGGCGCGGTGTCTCGCGGCGGCGGGCATCACGCGCCTCATCGTGCCGGTGGATAACGCACCTGAGGCGGCTCTTGCCGATGGGGTCGACGTACTCGGCGCCGCGTCGCTGCAGGCATGCG
>CABEDX010000006.1_pt1 | contig 16468 bp, 10 predicted proteins | sample 3132991 | NCBI WGS metagenome assembly CABEDX01 (sample SAMEA5534332, study PRJEB31848) | metagenome | biome: tundra; feature: field; material: soil | place: USA | collected 2013-05 | depth 0.15 m
GCGCGCGGACCCGTCAGGTCGTCGTCGGGCTGATCGCCGGACTGCTCGTCCTGCCGCTCGCCGGCGCGGCGCTCGTCCTCTTCGCGATCGGCAATGCCGCCGCCGCGACTGACGGGGCGCACGCGCGCGTCCTCCCAGCCGATTCGCTGGTCTACGACCGCACCGGCGGTCTCATCGCCGACCTGCATCCGCCCGGAGCGACGCGGATCCCGGTCCCGCTGACCGCGATCTCGCCGCTCGTGCAGCAGGCGATCGTCGCCATCGAGGACCGCTCGTTCTGGAGCGAGGGTGCCGTCGACGTGCCCCGGCTCGCGGCGGCGGCCTTCGCCGATCTGACCCACGGCACCACGCAGGGGGCCAGCACGATCCCCATGCAGCTGGCGAAGATCCTCTACCTCAGCGATTCGCGAACCATCGCCTACAAGCTGCAGCAGATCGCGCTCGCCGAGCGCCTGGTCAACTCGAATCCCCGAGCGGTGATCCTCGACGAGTACCTCAACGACATCTACTTCGGTTCAGGGGCAACCGGAATCCAGGCCGCGGCGCGCACGTACTTCGGCATCGATGCGACCCATCTCGACCTGGCCCAGGCCGCGATGCTCGCGGGGATTCCCAACAACCCCTCCGGCGATGATCCACATCTCGATGCGGCCGCGGCGGCCGCGCGGCAGCAGCAGGTACTCGACGCGATGGTCGATACCCATGCCATCACACCGGCGCAGGCAACGGCCGCGGAACACGAGCACCTCGTCTACGTCACCACGAATCCCGACAACCTGAACCTGGTGCCCTTCTTCACGGCCCGCGTAATCGACACCGTGCGCACCACCTGGCATCTCAACGCGATGACCGCGGGCCTGAGGATCGTCTCGACCCTCGATCTCGCGTTGCAGCAATTCACGCAGCACGCGGTGAGCGCGCAGATCGCGCAGCTCGGCCGGCTGCATGTGACCGACGGTGCTGCGGTGGTCATCTCGCCCGGTTCCGGCGATGTGCTGGCATACGTCGGCAGCGCCGGCTCGAACGTTCCCGGCGGGCAGATCGACATGGCGGCGGTCCCGCGACAACCTGGATCCTCCTTCAAGCTGTTCACGTACACGACCGCCATCGAGGATCGCCGGATCAGCATGGTGACGCCGGTTCTCGACGGCCCGTTGACGCTGCCGACCGGTGGTGGACCCACCGGCACGCAGCCGTACAGCCCCCTCGACTACGACCGGACGTGGCACGGGATCCTGCCGGTCGAGCGGGCTCTCGGAAATTCGCTCAACATCCCCGCAATTCGCGTGGAGGTTGCGACCGGCATCCCCAACATCGTGCAGACCGCTCGAGCCATGGGTGTCACCACTCTCGGTAGGTCGCCGGCGTCATACAGCCCGAGCATGACCCTGGGCACGTACCCGGTGCCGACCCTGGAGATGGCGCAGGCGGCAACCGTGCTCGCCGACTCCGGCGTGCTGCATCCGGCGCGCTTCATCATCTCCGCGACGCTCGACGGGCGCGCCCTGCGTGGCACCACGCCGGCCGCGAAGCGCGTGGTCGATCCCAGCGCCGCATTCATCATGAACACGATCCTGAGCAACGATGCGAACCGCGTCATGGAGTTCGGGGCACACGGCCTGCTGACGCTTCCCGGTCACCGGGTTGCTGCCAAGACTGGCACGAGCGAGAACTTCAAGGACAACTTCACGGTCGGCTGGACGCCCCAGCTCGCCACCGCGACCTGGGTCGGGAACGCCGACGACTCGGCGATGCAGGGGACCACCGGGATCACCGGTGCAGCGCCCATCTGGCACCAGGTGATGGCGCACGCGCTCACCGGTGTCACCGACCACTGGCCGGCGATGCCGGCCGGGCTCACCACCGCGAGCACCGCATGGGGAACCGCGTACTTCATGCCGGGCACCGATGCCACCACCGGCGAGTCGGCGCTTGTGCCGACGCAGCAACCAACCGCTGCCGGGCCGTCGGGTCCAGGTAAGCCCGGTGACAAGAAGCACCACCACCATCCACACTGACGATCCATTCAATGGTCGGCACCCAACCAGTCACGAACGGATGACTGGACTGCCCTGGGATGCGTCGTACCACGATGGCCCTGCGCCCTGGGATCTCGGCCGGCCGCAGCCGGCAATCGTGCGTCTGGCATCCGAAGGCGGGTTCAGACGAGATACCACGACGACGGCGCACCGGCCTGGTTGGCGACAATCAAACGGACTTAGGCTGCGGGACCAGTCGGCCCGCTGAGCGATCCCGTGCCATCCACCGGCTCGGATCATTGTCGCGGAGTGAGCTCGCAGGTTTCTAACGAGTCACATACTTCGGTCGTGGCCGACGTAGCCGCCTTCGGCGACCTGCACCTCGTCGATGACGTGAGCGCCGCGGACTGGATTGTGGCGAGCGTGCGCAACTTCGAGTACGACGTCGGGTCGCTGCTCCCGGTCACCTTCGATCTCTACGCGCGGGTGCTCCATCCGGCGTCCCGCGGCAGCTCGGGTGACACCGTCGATGTTGCATGGTCGGAGGTGGCGGCGGCGAACGGCCGCATCGCTCACGCCGCCATGGAATGGCTCGCCATCACGGGCGATTGGAAATTCGAGCAGCAGGCCGTGCAACCTGGTGTTTGGGATCAACCACCGTCAACGGGTTCGCTGCCGCCGCGCACCGCCGCGAGCCTCGCCGGCGTGCTCACCCGCTTCACCGCGACGCCATCGGAATGTTGGTTCGGCGTCTGGGAGGGATACGGCGACGCGCCGTTTCAGCCGGGAACCGTGCCGCTGATCGCGATGCCGCAGCGCAAGATGGCCCTGCTTCGCGGCCCGCTCCATGCAGTGGGGACCACCTTCTCGAGAATGAGATGGCCCGAGAGCCCGAGCCTGTGGTGGCCGGACGATCGAAGCTGGTGCGTCGCCACGGACATCGATCTGATGAGCACGTACATCGGCGGCAGCGCGGGATGCATCGAGACGCTGCTCGGAGACCAACGGCTGGAGGCCTACCCGGTGACCGTCGACCAGACGGTCCACTGGCGGAGCGATACCATTAACCCGACCCCCGAGCCGCCGCCACCCCCAGCAGCGGTCACACCGCACCGGTCATGGCGCCGCCTCCAGCCAGGCCGCCCGTCGATTACGAGTCGAGGGCCGCGACCAGCTCCTCCTGGAGATAGCCCAGCGCGATAAGCACGCCGTACTCCGGCTTCTGCTTGGTCGCTTCGGTCGCGGTGTCCTCCCAGCCGTCACCCTCGATGCCGAGGATCTCGCCCGCCGCGACGCGCAGGTGATTGAAGGCCCGCAGCCAGGCCAGCGTCTGCGCCTCGGTCAGCGGGAGCGTGTCCTCGCCGGCGCTGAGGGCATTGCGCACCGACGTCAGATCCACCTCGCGGCCCTTCTCGATGTCCGGCCGCACCCAGCGGTCGTACTCGGCCTGGAGCTTGGCGTCGTCGTATGCGCGCGGCGCCGACGCCAGGGGTGCGGCGAGACGGGGGCTCAGCGAATCGATGATCCCGATCAGCGCCTCACGCTCGCGCTTGTCGACCTTCACCTGGATCCGCCCGCGGCGACGGAGCACCTGGGCCATGCGCCCGGCCTTCCGGCGTCTCAGGGACGACCCAGGGTCGCCTGGAGTCCAAAGGAGTGGAGCTGCGCGACCGACACCTCGGCCTGCTCGCGTGGCTGGGTCGCGACCACAGCGCGGCCCTCGTTGTGCACCTGCAGCATCAGGCGGGTGGCCGTCGCATGGTCGTAGCCGAACAGCCGGCGGAGGACGAGCACCACATACGACATGAGGGTGATCGGGTCATTCCAGACCATCACGTTCCAGCCGAACTCTCGCTGGTCGCGCTCCTCGCGTCCGGGGGCCTTCGCCGGGGCCGGCGCCTTGGTCGGCGTCGGCGCGGAGGTGGTCGCCATGGCAGCTAGCGTAGCTCAGGTCCCGTCAACAACACCACCGCCAACGGTTCCCGTCCGCCCCCTCCTCGAGCTGCCCGGTGACGGGGCTCCCGAAGGAGCGACGTCGCTCAGACTGCGCGGAAGTCGACGACGCCCGCCCACGCGGACGGAGTCCGTGAGGGCTGGGCTGCAGGAGCCGTTGTCGGGGTGGTGGTCACTCCGTCGAGCACCGCTTGCAGCGGAAGCTCGCAGTTGTGGCACACAATCCAGATGGGACCCGGCTCGCTGACGCGCCTTTCAAGACGATGTCGCTCGCCGCATTCCTCGCAGGTGATGGTTACTCGCATTTCGTGGCGCAGCGTCGCACGGCGGTTGCGACGCCTCGCTGATGGCACTGTCGCGGCGGCGCCAACGGTGTGCAACGAATTGGCGAAAGAGGGTCGATCTGCCGCGGGTGATACACTCGGCGAGATCGTGATGGCATTGGTGCAAACGCGCCATTCAGGCCCCAAATACGATCATTTGAAGGCGAAAGCCCGCGACCCTGACCGGCGAGAAGGATCGTTCTGAAGGCAGGAGTAACGAGCAAAGGAGTGCATTGACCCCGACGACGGCCCAGGAGCCCGAGACGCTCACCATGGAGGACCTCCTGCGGGAGGACCAGAATTCGATCAGGGCCCTGGCCCACGGTGACATCGTCGATGGGGTCGTCGTCCGTGTCGATCCCGACGAGGTCCTCGTCGACATCGGCGCCAAGAGTGAAGGGATCATCTCGAACCGCGAGCTGTCGGCACGCGGTGAGCAGACGGTCACGCTCAACTCCGGCGACCAGGTCAAGGTCTACATCATCCAGCCCGAGGATGAGCACGGCAACGTCGTCCTCAGCCTGCGCAAGGCGCGCGCCGAGGGCATCTGGCAGGCCGTCGCAGAGAAGGAGTCCGAGGGCGAGATCCTCGACGCCGAGGTGCGCGAGCAGAACAAGGGCGGGCTCATCGTCAACATCATGGGTCTGCGCGGATTCCTGCCCAGCAGCCAGGTGGCGCGCCAGTTCAGCGGCAACCTCATGGAGCTGGTCGGCACCAAGATCCCGGTCAAGATCCTCGAGGTCAACCGCAAGCGCAACCGGCTCATCGTGTCGCAGCGCGCGGCCCAGGATGAGGATCGCGCGCGCCAGCGCGAGGAGCTCTTCGAGAAGCTCAAGGTTGGCGACGTCATCACCGGCAAGGTGAGCGGCGTCACCTCCTACGGCGCCTTCGTCAACCTCGGCGGCGCCGACGGCCTCATCCACATCAGCGAGCTGTCGTGGGATCGCATCAACAACGTCAGCGACGTGCTCACGGTCGGCGATGAGGTGTCGGTCAAGGTCATCAAGCTCGACCCCGACCTGTCCCGCATCAGCCTGTCGCTGCGCCAGATGTCACAGGATCCCTGGGACACCATCGAGCAGCAGTTCCCGCCCGGCAAGGCGGTGCCCGGCATCGTCACCAAGACCAAGAAGTACGGCGCGTTCCTGCAGATCGCCGACGGTGTCGAGGGTCTGCTCCACATCAGCGAGCTCTCGTGGGATCACGTCGAACGTACCGAAGACGTCCTCAAGGTCGGCGAGGAGGTCGAGGTCATGGTGCTCAGCGCGGACAAGGTCCGCCGTCGCATCAGCCTCTCCCTGCGCCAGCTGCACGGCGGCGGTCCGACCGGCGAGGGCGACGAGATCACCCCACCGTCATATGACTACCCCGAAGATGACGACGACGAGAGCGACACTGCGGACACGGCCGTGACGCCGATGGCCACCGCGCTCACCGACGCCGGCGTCGAGGGGACCACACGCGCAGCCGTCAACGATGCAGTCGCGGCCGGCACCGCCACGGCTGAGGAGATTGCCGAAGACAACGCGGAGGCCGACGACGCGGCCGCGGCCGACAGGCTGGACGACGGCAGCGCCGAATCGGAGCTCGAGGCAGAGGTCGAAGAGGCGGCGGAGGCAATTGACGGCGACGAGACGGCGGCAGCGACAATCGCGGCCGATGCGGCCACCGAAGCCGCGCTGGAACCTGCGGCGGACGAGGCCGGCGCCGGTGCCGATATCGAGGCTGCAGAACCCAAAGCCTAGGGCGGCGTCACCAAGAGAGTGACCATCGCCGTTGTGCGTAGCGACGAGGCCGTTTCGACGGGGCTACCAGCCCGTATTTACAAAGTTGCTTAGCTGTCCGCCGACCCGGGTACTATGAGGGGCGTTACAGCAGTGCCCGGGGTCTGACCCTTTCCATCCACGGGGGGGCCGGAAGGGCAATGGAGGCGGTTTTGTACCCGTTCGAGCGCTTCACCGAAAGGGCGAAGAAGGTGCTCACGCTTGCCCAGGAAGAGGCTGAGCGTTCGCACCACTCGTACATCGGCACAGAGCACCTGCTGCTGGGGTTGCTCCGTGAAGGAGAGGGGCTTGCGGCCAAGGTCCTCAACAATCTCGGTGTCGAGATAAACAAGGTCCGCAGCACGATCGAGTCGGTGCTCGGTCGCAACGAGCGGATCATCATCCAGCAGATCATCCCGACGTCGCGTGTCAAGAAGGTCATCGAGATCTCCTTTGAAGAGGCGCGCCGCATGGGCAATAACTATGTCGGCACCGAACATCTCCTGCTCGGGCTGCTCATCGAGGGTGAGGGCATCGCCGCCCACGTCCTCGAGGACCTCGGCGCCAACCTCGAGAAGGTTCGCGGCGAGATCGACAAGCTGCTCCACGAGTCCGGCATCGACGAGGAGTCCAAGGAGGCGCAGAAGAAGCCCTCCAAGACGCCGCTGCTCGACCAGTTCTGCCGCGACCTCACCGACCTGGCGATCAAGAACTCGCTCGACCCGGTGATCGGGCGCGCCATGGAGATCGAGCGCGTCGTGCAGATCCTCAGCCGGCGCACCAAGAACAACCCGGCGCTCATCGGTGAGCCCGGCGTTGGCAAGACCGCCATCGCGGAAGGGCTCGCACAGCAGATCATCCTCGGCAACATTCCCGAGTCGCTGATGGGCAAGCGCGTGCTCACGCTCGACATGGGCGCGCTGGTTGCGGGCACCAAGTACCGCGGCGAGTTCGAGGAGCGTCTCAAGAAGATCCTTGACGAGATCCGCGCATCGCGCGAGGTGATCCTGTTCATCGACGAGTTGCATACGCTGGTGGGCGCCGGCGCCGCGGAAGGTGCCATCGACGCAGCGAACATTCTCAAGCCCGCACTTGCGCGCGGTGAGATTCAGTGCATCGGTGCGACCACGCTCAACGAGTACCGCAAGTACATCGAGAAGGACGCAGCGCTCGAGCGCCGTTTCCAGCCGGTGTTCGTCGACGAGCCGTCGCTTGCCGAGACCATCGAGATTCTGCACGGCATCCGTCCGCTGTACGACAAGCACCATCGGGTGACCATCACCGACGACGCGCTCAAGGCCGCTGCCGAGCTGTCGGTGCGCTACGTCAGTGACCGCTCGCTTCCGGACAAGGCGATCGACCTCATCGATGAGGCGAGCGCACGCGTGCGCATGAAGCTCACGACCACGCCGGAAGAGCTGCGCGCGATGCAGCGCGAGATTCGCGAGCTGCAGACGCAGAAGGAAGAGGCGATCGCGGCGCAGGACTACGAGACCGCGGCCAACTTCCGCGACAAGGAAAAGAAGCTCAAGGACAAGTACGTCTCCCAGGAGACCAAGTGGCGTGACGAGCTCGGCGCGACCGTCCCGGAGGTAACCGAGGAGCACATCGCCGAGATCATCTCGTCGTGGACCGGCGTCCCGGTCTCGCGCCTGGTGGAGGAGGAGACCTCACGCCTGCTGCGCATGGAGGAGGAGATCCACAAGCGCCTCATCGGCCAGGACGATGCGGTGAAGGTCATCTCCCAGGCGGTGCGCCGTGCCCGCGCCGGACTCAAGGATGCCAAGCGGCCGATCGGATCGTTCATGTTCCTCGGCCCGACTGGCGTCGGCAAGACCGAGCTGTCGCGTGCGCTCGCGGCCTTCCTCTTCGACAACGAGGACGCGATCATCCGGCTCGACATGAGCGAGTTCATGGAGCGTCATTCGACCGCGCGTCTGGTCGGATCGCCGCCAGGCTACGTCGGGTACGACGAGGGCGGGCAGCTCACCGAGGCGGTGCGCCGTCGCCCGTACTCCGTGGTGCTCTTCGACGAGATCGAGAAGGCGCACCCCGAGGTCTTCAACATGCTGTTGCAGATTCTCGAGGACGGCCGGCTCAGCGACGCCAAGGGCAAGGCGGTCAACTTCGCCAACACGATCATCATCATGACCAGCAACCTCGGCGTGCACGGGTTGAAGCTCAACATGTCGCTCGGGTTCCAGCCGGCCGTGCCGGATGAGCGGGCGTCATCGTCAGAGCACGGGAAGATGCGCGACAGCATCATGGACGAGCTCAAGAAGCAGTTCCGTCCGGAGTTCCTCAACCGTGTCGACGCGGTCGTCGTCTTCCAGCGTCTCGACCACCCGCAGATGCGCCAGATCGTGGACCTGCTGCTCGCCAAGGTGGCGATGCACCTCGCAGCCCAGGAGCTGACCTTCACGGTGTCGGACGATGCCAAGGAGAAGCTCGTCATCGAAGGCTTCGACAAGATCTACGGAGCACGCCCGCTGCGGCGCGTGATCCAGCGCGTCATCGAGGACCCGTTGAGCGAGGAGCTGCTCCGCCTCAAGCACGGTCCGGGCGACGCGGTGATCGTCGAGGTGGTGGATAACGAGGTGAAGATGCGCCTCGTGCCCAAGGGCCCCCGCCGGGAGAAGAAGGAAAAGGCCGAGGCGGTCGCAACCGCCGCGTCCGGTCCGCCGAGCGGACCTCCCACGGAGTAGCCCGCCGACGCATCGGCGATGTAGCTAGTTGCCAGTGTCCGTCCGAGGCGGGAGAGCAACCGTTGCGCCATAGGTGCCATCGATGATGGTGACGGTCACGCCCCGGGTGACATCGAGCGCTTTGGGAACCTCGATGACGCTCGTCGTCGGGGCGAGGTCGGCTGTGCAGGGACCGGAGTCCGGTGCTTTCACTGTCACGGTGAGGAGGTTGCTCCTGGGGACGTCGAGCCGTTCCGGAAGCCCCGGGCACCCTGAGCTCCCGAACGTCACCACCGCCATCCGGCCGGCTGTCGCCCACACGGCGTCATCGCGAACAACCCCGTAGCCCACGCCGGTCGTGACGCCGGGCGGGACGCCGAGGTAGTAGCGCACCACCCACGGCGGAGCACTTTCCGCACCGCAGGAGCCGACGACGAGCATCACCACCGTCCCCGCCACAAGCGATGAGACACGCCGTTTCACGTGTGTATTACGCCAGATGCGCCACCTGAGTTTCCGCAGTCTTGCCTGTACGCGGCGAAGCGGACCGCCCAGCGCACCTTTTACCGAGTAGCCACCTTCATGGTCCGAGCGCGCCGGTCAGGGACCGGCGGCGTAGTCGATCGTGAACGAGCCCGAGCCGGTCGGAGGACCATCCCAGGCGGCGTACAGCTTGGTGCTGTAGCCGGCAAGCGCCGGCCCGCCCTCGGCGCTCGACGGGATCACCACCGCCGATGTCCACGTCGAGCCCTTGGAAGAGCACGGCCCTCGCAATACGAACATGCGTTTGGTATGCTGTGCGGCCCATGGCATGCGTCTTGACCCAGCGTCGCCGATCCCCAGGGTGCAGGTTGGTCATCGCCGCCACTTGGGTACGCTAGACGGTCAATGCCCAACGATCAGATCGTGATTCGCGGTGCCCGCGAGCACAACCTCAAGAACATCGACCTGACCCTGCCGCGCGACAAGCTCATCGTGATCACCGGGCTGTCGGGAAGTGGCAAGTCGTCGCTCGCGTTCGACACCATCTATGCGGAAGGCCAGCGTCGATACGTCGAGTCGTTGAGCGCGTACGCACGCCAGTTCCTCGGACAGATGGAGAAGCCCGATGTCGATCACATCGAGGGGCTGAGCCCGGCAATCTCCATCGACCAGAAGGGGACGAGCAAGAACCCGCGGTCGACGGTCGGCACGGTGACCGAGATCTACGACTACCTGCGCCTCATCTACGCGCGCATCGGGCATCCGCATTGCCCGAACTGCGGGCGCGAGATCAGCAAGCAGTCGATCGAGCAGATCGCCGACCAGGTCCTGCTCCTCCCCGAGGGAACCCGGCTGCTCATCTCGGCGCCGATGGTGCAGGGCCGCAAGGGCGAGCACCGCGACGTCCTCGATGAGGCGAAGCGTCTCGGCTACGTTCGCGCGCGAGTGGACGGCGAACTTCACGACCTGTCGGAGCCGATCACGCTCGACAAGAAGCTGCAGCACGACATCGAGGTGGTCGTCGACCGCATCATCATCGGACCGGAGCTTCGTTCGCGACTCCACGAATCGCTCGAGCAGGCGTCGAAGCTCAGCGACGGGCTCATCCTGCTGATCCCGGCCGACGCCGAGAGTGGCATGCAGGAGATGCTCTTCTCTGAAGAGTTCGCGTGCGTGTACTGCGGTATCTCGATGGAGGAACCGGCACCGCGCAACTTCTCGTTCAACAACCCGCACGGCGCGTGCCCGGTGTGCACCGGTCTCGGCGTGCGTCTCGAGGTCGACCCCGATGCGGTGGTCCCCGACCCCACATTGAGCATCGACGAAGGTGCGCTCTCAGGATGGACGCGGGGACCGTCGCAGCACTGGATGATGGAGGTGCTCGAGACCGTCTGCAGACGCTTCAAGATCCCGCTCAACGTCCCCTGGAAGGACCTCGACCCCAAGGAGCGCAGGCTCATCCTCTACGGGCTCCCCAAGGACGAGACCGTGCGCATGCGCTACGTGTCGCACAGCGGGCACTCGCGGAGCTTCGAGGCCGGCTACGAGGGTGTGATCAACAACCTGCAGCGGCGCTATCGCGAGACCGAGTCCGAGTGGGTCAAGCAGGAGATCGAGCGCCTGATGATGCAGAAGCCGTGCCCGGCCTGCAACGGCGCGCGGCTCAAGCCCGAGTACCTCGCGGTGACCATCGACGGGATGAACATCGCCGAGTTCTGCAAGAACAGCATCAGTTCTGCCTTGCGGCGCCTCGACTCTCTGCGACTCAGCGAGCGCGAGCAGACCATCGCGCGGCAGGTGATCAAGGAGATCAAGGAGCGCCTCGGCTTCCTGCACGACGTCGGGCTCGACTACATCACCATCGACCGCGGCGCGGCAACGCTGTCCGGCGGCGAGGCGCAGCGCATCCGTCTGGCGACGCAGATCGGCAGCAAGCTGATGGGCGTCCTCTACATCCTCGACGAGCCGTCGATCGGGCTGCATCAGCGCGACAACCACAAGCTGATCCGCACGCTGGAAGCGCTGCGCGACATCGGCAACACGCTCATCGTCGTCGAGCACGACGAGGAGACGATACGTGCGGCCGACTGGGTGGTCGACATCGGCCCGGGCGCCGGCGAGCACGGCGGCCTGGTGATGGCGTCCGGAACCGTCGAGGACGTGCTCAACGCACCGGAGAGTGTCACCGGGCAGTTCATGCGCGGCGAGCGGAGCATCCCGCTGCCGTTGATACGCCGACCCGCGGGCGCGAAGAAGCTGGTGGTGCGTGGGGCGCGCGCCAACAACCTGCGCAACGTCGATGTCACCTTCCCGCTCGGTTCGTTCATCTGCGTCGCCGGTGTCAGCGGCAGCGGCAAGAGCACGCTGGTCAACGACATCCTGTATCGGAAGCTCGCGCAGTCGCTGTACCGCGCCAAGCATCGTCCGGGCGCGCATGACCGGGTCGAGGGGATCGCCAACATCGACAAGGTGATCGACGTCGATCAGTCGCCGATCGGGCGCACGCCGCGAAGCAATCCGGCGACCTACGTCGGCGTCTTCACCGACATCCGCGACCTGTTCGCCAAGCTTCCGGAGGCGAAGATCCGCGGGTACAAGCCGGGGCGCTTCTCCTTCAACGTGTCAGGTGGCCGCTGCGAGGCGTGCGCCGGCGACGGAATGATCAAGATCGAGATGCACTTCCTCCCGGATATCTACGTGCCCTGCGAGGTCTGCAAGGGGCGCCGCTACAACCGCGAGGCGCTCGAGGTGAAATTCCGCGGCAAGAGCATTGCCGACGTGCTCGAGATGACCGTCGATGAGGCGGCGTCGCTGTTCGAGCACCAGCCACGGATCCTGCGCAGGATGCGCACGCTCCAGGATGTCGGACTGGGGTACATCCGGCTCGGCCAGCCGGCGACGCAGCTCAGTGGTGGTGAGGCGCAGCGCGTCAAGCTCAGCACCGAGCTGTCGCGGCGCGACACCGGCAGCACGCTCTACATCCTCGACGAGCCGACCACGGGACTGCACTTCGCCGACGTCGAGAAGCTGCTGGTCGTGCTCCACCGGCTCGTCGATGCGGGCAACACGGTGATCGTCATCGAGCACAACCTCGACGTCCTCAAGACTGCCGACCACATCATCGATCTCGGCCCCGGTGGGGGCGATGGAGGCGGCGAGGTCGTGGCCGAGGGAACGCCCGAAGAGGTGGCGGCCAACCCGCGGAGCGCCACCGGCGAGTACCTCGCGCGCATGCTGCCGGCCCCTCGGGTGCAGGTCGCACGCGTGACCGGGACCCGCGTCGCGACACCACGGCAACGAAGGCGTGTCCCGGTTTCCACCTGACGTCTTCCGCAAAGAACAGTGGGTGCGCTAACGTGTTGCCACGATGACCTCCATGGATGGCGAGGACAGACGCCTGCGGCTCAGGCGTCTCGACGACTGCCTCGACGTGCTCGAGCAGGCGCATGAGCTCAACCTGACCGAGGTCAGCGATCGCATGGCCGAGGCATTGAGCGAGAGGGTCCCGACGGTTCATCCCGGGATGCTCATCGCCGACGCAATCGAGGAGGTTTTGCGTCAGCAGGAGCCGTACATGGTGCAGATCCGCCCCGAGGTTTCACGCAGGGTTCGGCGCCGCCGCGACCCGTTCGACGTGAGGCTGCTGCTCCAACGCCGCTGACCCTGAAGCTTTCGGCGGACCTCCCGCAGGTACACTCGTCCAGCCCATGAGTGCCTTTGGCTTTGATCCCGAGCAGATTTTTGCTCGGCGGCGGTCCCGTCCAAGGATCGTTCGACCGCCAGGACAGCTCCGGCGCCGCATCGTCGTCTTCGGCGTCATCGCGATCATCATCGTGCTGCTCATCGTTGCCCGATGGCTGCTGGGACTGCGCGCCGAGTACCTCTATTTCCAGAGCGTCAACCACACCAACGTCTTCTGGACGCCGCTGATCGCGCACATCATCCTGTTCTTTGTCGGGTTCGCGATCATCGCGGTGATCTTCGGCGCGGCGGTTGTCGGCTGCTCAATGGCGGCGGCAAACCTCGACCGGCGCGGGCGCCGCATCGTGCTCTGGGCCGGAGCGGTGATCGCCGTCCTCGCCGGGATCGCAGGCGGCTCGACCCTGTCCGGCGAGTGGCAGGACATCCTGCTCTGGCTGCACTCGGTGCCGTTCGGGGCCACTGACCCGGTCTTCCACACCGACTACTCCTTCTTCGTCTTCACCCTGCCGGCGATCGACGACCTCATGGGGCTGCTCTGGGGCGGCGTGATCCTCGGGATGCTCGCCGCGATCGCGGTCGCCGTCATCTCGATCACGGTGATGAATGCCCCCGAGGAGCTGCCTCTGCCGCTCGAGCCACCGCCCGGTCGCTCACCGGAAGATGCGCTCCGCGCCGCCATCATCACCGGCGGGATCGGGCTGGCCGCCATCTTCATCCTCGCCGCGTTCGGGGCTCACTTCGGCGTCTACCACCTGGCCACGAGCACCCACGCCACCGGCAACGGGACCAACGGAACGCCCTACGTCGGGCTCGATGCGACCCAACGCGCGGTGATCCAGCCGGTCCTCGGGTTCCTCCAGGTCCTCGCCGCCGTCCTGGCGGTGGTGACCCTGGTCCTCGTGGCCATCCGCTGGCGGCGGGCGTCGACGGGGACCGCGATCGCGTTCGGCTCGATGCTCGGCGGATGGCTGCTCGTCGCCGGCCTGACCCAGGGCATCCCGGCGGCCGTGTACCAGGGGGCGAGCGTCGGGCCCAACGAGCAGACGGCGCAGACGCCCACGATCGGCGATTACCTCACCACCAGCCGCTACGCGTGGGGGATCCAGAGCACGGGATCGGATCCGCAGGTGCAGAGCCGGAGCTTCGGGACGCCCCACGCCCCGACGCTCAGCGATCTCGAATCCGACCTTGGCACGCTCCAGAACGTGCGCATCCAGGATCCCACGCAGCTGCCCGACACCCTGGCGCAGATCGACCGCAGCCGCAGCTATCAGACCTACTCGACGATCACCGTGGATCGCTATCCGAACCCCACCACCGGGGCCGACACCGAGGTGATGCTCGGACCGCGAGAGATCGCGGAGGCGGATGTCCCCAACGCATCCTTCGTGAACACCTCGCTCACCTACACCCACGGCTACGGCGTCACCGCGGTGTCGGTGAATGCGGTGGCCGGCGAGGGCAAACCGCAGGTCCTCGTCGGGCAGCAGCCGATGACTCAGGTCACCCCGGGCTCGCCACCGGACCTGTCGTTCGACAACTCGACGACCGCGGATCCGGCGATCTACTGCGGGCTGGACACCACCCAGAGCGTCATCTCCGGGACCACGCAGCCCGAGTTCAACTATCCGTCAGGCAGCGGCGACAACACCGTGCACGGCACCACCAGCGAGGTCGGGATCCCGATCACCAACCCGATCGACAAGCTGGCGATCTCGCTCGAGGATTTCGGTGGCTTCAACCTCTTCCTCAACAACTCGCTGACCGCCGACAGCCGTGCGCTGGTCAACCGCCAGATCGCGACCCGCATCACGTCGCTGGCGCCGTTCCTCACCGTCGACGGGGATCCGTACATCGTGGTGGACCCGGAGACAGGTCACCTGATGTGGATTGCCGACGCATACGTCAAGAGCTCGGTCTTCCCCGAGTCGTATCAGCAGAGTGACGGCACCTCGTACATGCGCAACGCGGTCAAGGCGGTGATCGATGCCAAGACCTGCGCGATCAAGCTGTACGCGGTCAACATGAACGAGCCGATCACCGCGGCGTGGAACGGGATCTACCCCGGGCTGCTCACCCCGCTCGGCGACATGTCGACGTACCTCCGCTCGCATCTGCGCTACCCGGAAGACCTGTTCAACGACCAGGCGCAGGCCTACGCGCAGGTGCACATCACCAGCCCGACGGTCTTCTACAACGGCAGCGACCTGTTCAACATCGCGCAACAGTCCCTCAACGGGACCAATCAGGCCACCACCGCGTACTACGTCGAGGCAACGCTTCCTGACACCAGCAGCCCCCAGTTCGTGCTGCTGCAGACCTTTTCTCCGGGAGCCAGCGGGGGAGGCGCCACCGCGAACAACATGACGGCCTGGCTCGCAGCCGAGTGCGACTACACGGGTACCAATGAGCCGAAGCTCGTCTCGGTGCGTCTCAACAATGCGGACAACGTGCTGGGGCCGCTGCAGTTCGACAACAACATCAACACCAACCAGGTGATCAGCTCGGAGATCAGCCTGCTCGATCAGCACGGATCGACGGTCACCCTCGGCAACGTGATCATCCTGCCGTTCAACAACGACTCGTTCCTCTACGTCCGGCCGCTCTACGTCACCGCCGCCGCCAACGGCGGCACCGCGTTCCCACAGCTGCAGTACGTGATCGTGGGCGACCAGAGCAACGTGCAGCAGGGGACGTCGTTCGCCGCCGCAGTTTCGGCATTGCTCAACAACGGCGCGCCTGTCCCCGGCCTGCCGCTCCCTGGCGGCGGTACAACCACGCCCACACCGTCGCCGTCACCATCGACATCCCCATCAGCGTCACCGAGCCCGGGCGCATCGCCGACGCCGACGAGCATCCCGACCGGCACGATTCAGCAGCAGATCCTCGCCCTGGATAGCAAGCTCATCGCCGACAACTCGGCCGCCGAGACAGCGCTCATGGCCGGCAACTTCACCGCCTACGGCGCCGATGAGGCGAAGGTGCAGGCGGACCTGAAGGCGTTGCAGACGCTGCTCGCTCAACAGGCGGCGGCGACTCCGAGTCCATAGGCCGGGGTCCGCAGCAACCATGAGCGACGCGGTTGACATCGCACCCGGGATCCATCAGCTCGACACGCTGCTGGGCGGCATGGATCAGCTCACCGCCGGGTTTCTGATCGACGGGCCGATGCCCGCACTCGTCGAGACCGGTTCGCAGTCGAGCGTGCCCGCCGTGCATGCGGCGCTCGACGCTCTCGGGCTCGGCCCGCGCGACCTGCGCTGGATCATCGTGACCCACATCCACCTCGATCACGCCGGTGCCGTCGGGGACATCGCCAACGATTTTCCCAACGCCACCGTGGTCGTCCACGAGCGCGGCGCGCGCCACCTCGTCGACCCGAGCCGGCTCATCGACAGCGCGTCGCGCGTCTACGGCCCGCTGCTCGACAGCCTGTACGGGAGGATGACCGCCGTCCCGGAGGACCGCCTCATCGCCGCGGGTGACGGGTACCGGGTCGACGTGGGCAATGGCCGCGAGCTCGTGCTCGTCGATTCCCCAGGCCACGCCAAGCACCACCACGCCGTCCTGGACGAGCAGAC
>CABEDX010000009.1_pt1 | contig 16436 bp, 10 predicted proteins | sample 3132991 | NCBI WGS metagenome assembly CABEDX01 (sample SAMEA5534332, study PRJEB31848) | metagenome | biome: tundra; feature: field; material: soil | place: USA | collected 2013-05 | depth 0.15 m
CTGCGACCGCGGGCCTGCTCATCGACGTCGCGGCCGGGGCGTTCCACTCCGGAGACACGGCGCACGCCGAGCTCTGCCTCGAGCAGGCGCTTTCCCTGAGCGGGAACGACCGGCAGATCCGCGAGCGAACGCTTGCGGCGCTGGCCGGCCTCGCCCGTGCGCGCAACGATTTCGCCGCCGCCGCTCGATACGGCGAGGAACTCCTCGACAGCGCGCGTCGCGGCGGAGACCTGACCGTAGCCGCCGAAGCGCTTCATGACCTCGGACGGATGGCGCTGGTCGCGGGCGTGCTCGACGACGCCGCGCGCCGTCTCACCGAGAGTGTCGTGATCGCCCGAAGCCTCAGCCTCGACTCGCTCGCGGCATCCGGATCGCGAGCGCTCGCCGAGGTGTCAATCCAGCGCGGCGCGCTGCTGCGCGCCCTGGGCTATGCGGAGCAGGCGGTCATTCTGTCGATGGGACAGGACGATCTCGAAGCGTGCGCCGCCACCCTTCTCCTGGTGAGTGCGGAAGCGGGGAGAGCGGGCCTCGACGATGTTGCCCGGCCGGCCAACGATGGCGCAGCTGAGATCTACCGTCTTCTCGAGCGCGACGACCTGGTACAGGTACTCTCCGGCGAAACGGCGCTTCCCGTGGAAGGCGCCGAGGCGCGAACCAATCGCCTCGAAGCCGGGCTCGAGGCAGCGCGGTCCGTCGTCAATCCGGCAGCGAACAGCGACCGGCTCTGAGCGATCGTCAGCAGTCTGGGACCCCGGGTGGAGGGATCACCAGGCCGGTCAGCGGAGGTGGGGTGCCGCTCGGCGGCGATGACATCACCAGGCTCTTGCTCGTCGGGTCGTAGCAGTTGACCGTCCATCCGAGAACGTTGAGGGCCGCCGCCTCGCGTGCCTCGGCCGGGAGGATCGCGTGGTGGATGTCTTCGGTTGTGAGCACGTGGACCCAGCTCGGGACCAGCTGGTCGATGTCCTGGTAGAGCGCGAGCGCGTTGCCGCCGAAGACCGCTGGTTCGTCGTAGAGGAAGACGATCCGGCCCGACGGGAAGCGATACGCAAGGTATCCGCCCCAGGTGTCGATGGTGTAGATGCGCTGTCCCGCGAAGTGATCGCCGGCGAACGTCGCCGCCGCCTCCGGATATGTTGATGCCTGGTATGACGCGGCAGCGCTTGCGCTGACGCGTGGGACGAGTGCCACGAGCATGGCGGCGGTCAGCGCCAGCAGTGCTGCGGTGGTGGCCACGGGATGGAGGGGGCGCGCGGCCCTCCCGGATCTCCCTTGCAGCCGTGGTGTGACGTGGCGCGCCCATGCTCGGGATCCGTGGATGGCCAGCTGGGGCGTCATGAAGACCGCGAGCAGGCCGAGGTTCTCCTGGGCGTAGAGGGTTGCGATCAGCAGGCCGAACCCGGTGATCGCGCTGAAACGGTCGGGCCCGCCGGACACGGTCCAGAGCACGATGACCAGAACCACCTCGGCTTCGAAGAGGCGGGCCCACCACTGGTGGAAGTCCGGCGTTCCGAAGCCGGCCAGGCTCTGAGCGACCCCCGGATTGAAGACGCCGGAGAGCACCGAGCCATAGATGCCTGGTCCAACCGGGTTGGCGAGAACAGCGACGGCGCTGATCCCGAGAACGAGCGCGAGTTGACGCCGCCGGCTCGCGTCGGCCCGCGGCATCAGAAGCAGTGCTGCGAGGAGGATCAAGAGACCGGCGGCGAAGCCGGCATCCATGTTGGCCCACACCAGGAAGAGGACCGGCAATCCCCAGATCGCCGACGTCTGCCCGTCGCGCCATCGATTGATAACGAACAGGACAATCGCGACCCCGAGCACCGAGATCACCGCACTGGTCACACCTGCGACGCTGTTGAGCACCACGCCGGTGATCACCATCGCGACCGCGAGCCACGGTCCGCTGACCCGCGATGACCTCGGGATCGAGAGTGCTGCGAGCACCACGGCCGCGACAGCGGCGAGGCCCATCACCAGCGAGGCGAGACCGGCGCCGCCGGCACCGACGAGCCCGGCGAGCGGCACCTCATACAGCCACTGCTGGCCCACCCACGCATGTGCGGCGGGAAGGAAGCTGAAGGGCTCATGCGCGGGGATGCCGCTGGTCGTGATCAGGCGGCCAAGGGCGAGATGCCACCACACGTCTGAGTTGCTGAACGGCTGCACGGTGAGAACGAGCACGACAATCGCAGCCGCCGCGATCCACGCGATCCGGCTTGCGGAAGCTCGCCGGTCCGCGGAAGCGCCGGCGACCACCAGGAGGTCGGGACGTCTCACTGGTTCTGCGCTCCGGTGTTCGCGGTTGCCTTCAGCTGCCGCGCGCAGACGCTTCCCGGCGCCCAATGGGGGACGGGCGGAAGCTTGACGCTCGAAAGCTTGTCGGTCGGCACGAAGGCGACGCTCAGACCATCCTGGTATACCTTGGTCCAATCCGCCGCGTGATCCAACACGTCGGTGAGCGGTGTGTTGATGTCGTAGAGGACGATGTCCGTGCCGAAGCGTCGGATGGTCGAGTCCCAGCCCGGCGCCACGGTCTCGGCTGAGGCGTACGTCTCGAGCATCTGGTCGCCCATGAGTGCTGCGTCACCGAATATGAACACCTTGTCGCCGTGCGAGGACAGCTCGTACGAGAGGTAGCCTCCCTCGCCGTACTGGTTGAAGATCCGGAGCGGTGCGGGCGCGCCGGCGAGCCACTGCGCGGCGCACACCGGGAACTCCTGCGCGTACGCAAGGGAATCCGGCTGCAGCTGCATCTTCGGCACCAGCCATGCGATATAGACACCACCGAGTCCCGCCATGAGCATCGCGCACGCGGTGAGACGGAAGAGCAGCGGTGGCTGGACTCGAGTCCGCGCCGGCGTGCGAGCGGGCCGGGGTCTGAGGCGGCCGAGCGCAGCTCGCATTCGCGGTGTCGCGAGTGCGAGCTGGTCGATGAATACCGGTGTCGACGCCGCCACGAACAGTTCGATGTGCCGTGCGGACTGCAGTGACAGCGCCGTTGTCACCAACACGAGCGCAACATCGCGTGCACGGATACGCCTGTTGAAGACGATCAGCATCGCGAGGCTGAGCATCATCGCGCCGTAAACGAGCACCTCCCAGTCGTGGAAACTCGGAGAGAACCACTCCTCGATGAGCGACTGCTGCGCGGCCGAAGCCTGCGTGCCCGCCGCATAAAAGAGGATGGTCGGCCCGTTCAGGTTGATCATGCTCACCGCGGTACAGGCGATCAGCAGGTAGAGCAGCGGGAGGAGGCGTGACCGTTGTGCCGGGTCGGGCATGTGCAGGCGTCCACCGACGACCTCCGCGACCAGGATCAGCGCCATGAACCCGAGTCCGATAACGAACTCGCCGTGCAGGTTGCTCCACAACACGAACAGCGGAACGAGCACCCACATCGCCTTCCCACCGCGGACCATGTAGCGTTCGACGAGGAACAGGGTCAACGCCGAGAAGGCGAACGTGATCATCTGCACGCGCGGTCCCCAGATGGGGAATCCCGCGACGACGGCGATGAGCATTCCAAGGCCGAGGACTCCGCGACCGGGATTGCGAAGCCGCGCCTTCTGCATGATCGCGAAGAGTCCGAGCCAGGTGACCGCGGAGAGAACAAGGACGATCAGTCCGAGGCCGCCGATCGCGAACTCGACGGCGAAGAGCACCTCATTGAGCCATTCGTGCATGGTCCAGTGGTGGTTCGCGACCGTGTATGTGAACGGGTCGTTGCCGAGCAGTCCGCCGTGCTGGAGGATGAGCTGGCCGGCGCGAAGGTGCCACCAGAAGTCCGGGTCCTGAATCGTCCGGGTGACCGGGAGGGCCATGATGACCAGCACCGCAGCCACGAAGAGGCCGCTCGGCGAGATCCAGGAGTCGAGGCGCGCGCGGAACCGGCTCCGCTCTTCGTGTACCGCCTCAGCCGCCACGCTCGTCATCACGCCGCCCGCCACGTGTTCGTCAGCCCTGCGATGCTCCCGAGATCACGCGGGCTGCGGCTGCATTGCCCGGTTGTTCGAGCCCAACCGACGACCAGAGCATCTTGAGCAGATGCGCAAACTCGAACGGCTTGCCCATGTATGTGATCCCGCCGAGATCCATGACAGCTTGAATGTCTTCGTCGAAACAGCGTGCGGTGAGGAGGATGATCGGGCAGGTCGCCGTCTTCGTCTGAGCGCGAAGCTCGCGGCAGACCGACAGCCCGCTCAGCCGAGGCATCATCACGTCGCAGACAACCGCATCCGGAAGCCAGCCCTTGATCACGATCTCGAGCGCCTCCATGCCGTCCTCTGCACAGCGCACGTCGAAGCCGTCGCTGGCGAGCCGCAGCTCGAGAAGACGTCGGAGCGAGTCGTCATCTTCTGCGACGAGAATGCGAGGTGGGTCGCCGTGCGTCATATGCCTGTACTTTTCATGGAGCGGTGGTTCGGCTGAGATCTGGTTATACGCTGGGCGGAACTTGCGGCTCGGCGTGCAACAGGCCTGTCACAGCCATTTGTGAACTACGGGCAGGGTGCGACTCTGCGGTGACATGATGACGATGGTGAGCGAAGTCGAAGCGGCCCCCACCATGAATCCATCGGCGCTGTCCGGTGTCCGATTCCTGGTGACCAAGCGCATCGAAGACCTCGATGCAACCGCTGCCGCGCTCGACGACGAGCTGTCGGCCGTGGCGGCACGCCTCACCGACCTGCGAACCGCACAGCACGAGGCCGAGGGACGGTGGGGAGCGCTGCTCAGCGTTCTGCCGGCCGGCGACGTCGATGAGATCGACAGCGCCTTCAGGACGCTCGCGAAGATCCGCGCCGATCTTGCCGCCACCGAGGAGCGCCAGGTAGAGCTGGGTACGCGTTTGACCGGGATTCGCGCGGAGCAGGAGGTGCTGCGCGCCGTCTACCGCAGCCTCGACGACCTCCTCGCAGCCAACGCGGGACCGACCAATGGCACCGCCCGCCTGCGCGACGCGTCGCGACAAACGTTTCAGATCATCGAGGAAGAGCGAATGCGCATTGCCCGGGACATGCACGACGGGCCGGCGCAATCGATGGCGAACCTCGTGCTCCAGGCGGAGATCATCGAGCGGCTGATCGCACGTGATCCCAAGATGGTGGTCAGCGAGCTGGCCGACTTCAAGAATGGGGTCCGCGCCGTCCTGGACGACACCCGGCGGCTGATCTTCGACCTTCGGCCCATGACCCTGGACGACCTCGGGCTGGTGCCGACGCTTCGAAAATTCGTCGCGGAGTTCGGAGAGCGCAACAACGTCAACGCCCACCTGCGGGTCGTCGGCGAGGAGATCCGGATGGGTGGCGGCCTCGAGCAGACCCTGTTCAGGATCGTCCAGGAGGCGCTCAACAACGCTCGCAAACACGCCAAGGCGTCCAATGTCGAGGTCGTGATCACCTTCCTGCCCAAGCAGGTGAACGCCGTCATCCGCGATGACGGCGTCGGCATGGACGTGGAGGCGACCGAGGCCAGCGTGGACCGGACCCGCCACTTCGGACTGCTCACGATGCGCGAGCGCGCCGACGGGGACAAGGGGAAGCTCGAGATCAGGTCGCAGCTCGGCAAGGGAACGGAGGTCCGGGCGACATTCGATCTCTGAGCGCGCCCATCCGGCCCTCCCGAAGCCTCGATCGGTACGCCCCCCCGACAATGGAGGGGATGCGGCATCGCGTACTGGCATGCGACTTCGACGGGACACTCGCCACCATGGGGGTCTGTACCGACGAGACGGTCGAGGCGCTGCAGCGTGTCGCGGCGACCGGCATCCGCCTCGTCCTCGTGACCGGCCGGACCTGGGAGGAGCTGATCGACGTCTTCGATCCGGGCAGCCTGTTCGAACAGATCGTGGTCGAGAACGGCGCGGTGGTCATCGACGCCGCGAGTGGCCACGAGCAACTGCTCGCACCCCGCGTCCCGCCTGCCCTGGTCGCGGAGCTCCAGCGCGTGGGCGTGACGCCGCTGATCGTCGGACGGGTGCTCTGCTCGACGGCTATCAGCCAGGACGCGAAGCTCACTGCGGCGATCGCCAAGGTCGGCGTCGATCGCCAGGTCGTGCACAATCGCGACTCCGCGATGGTGCTGCCTCCCGGGATCAGCAAGCGCACCGGGATCGAATCGGCGCTGCGCGCGCTTGGGGAGACGCCGGCTTCGACGGTTGCCGTCGGCGACGGAGAGAACGACGTCGCGCTCTTCGCGGTCGCGGGAGTATCGGTGGCCGTCGCCAACGCCGTCGACGCCCTGAAGCAGCGCGCTGACGTGGTGCTCACCGAGCGGAACGGCAAGGGAGTGCAGTCGCTGGCAGCGGCGCTGGTTGCGGGCGATCTCGGCGCTCTGACCGCGCTGAGCCCGCTCGCAGGGTAAGGCGAGCTCAGACCCGCGAGGTCAGAGCGGCAGCACCGGCTTCCGGATCAGCGACGTGTCGCCGCGCAGCCAGGCCTCGATGGCGATCTCGTTCTGCCGGCGCCCGACCGCGGCCCGGCGCTCTGGCTGCAACTCCAGCGGTGGCACCGTGATGGTCGCCCCCTCGTCCGGCATCACCGCGAGCAGGGCCGCGACCATGTCGGGGTCGAACTGGCTGCCGCTTTCGCGTTGCAGCTCCTCGAGGATCCAGTCGTACGAGCGTGCCGGTTGATAGGGCCGACCGGTGCGCATGACGTCGAAGGCATCGACCACTGACACGATGCGGGCGCCAAGCGGGATCTGCTCGCCGGGCAGCCCGTCGGGATAGCCCGCGCCGTTGAAGTGCTCGTGGTGATGCCGGACGATGAGCCGGACGTCCTCCCAGGTGTCGATGTCGGCGAGGATCGCGGCGCCGACCTCGGGGTGGGTCTGGACGATCGCTCGCTCCTCGGGCGTGAGTGCCTCCGGCTTGCGAAGCAGTGCCTCGGGGACGGCCACCTTGCCGATGTCGTGAAGGCAGGCGCCGAACCGGATAACGCTGCGGGCACCATCGTTGAGCCCCAGGTGTCGCGCGATCGCATCAGACATCCCGACGAGGCGCGTCGAGTGCTCCTGCGTCTCGTAGTCCTTCGACTCGAGCGCGTTGGCAAGCACCATCGTGAAACGCTCGAGCATGGGTGCGAGAAAGCGGAGACGGAGGGCTTCGTCGGCAAGCTCGCGGCGCTCGAGGGCGCGCTCCAGCACGGTGAGCAGGTGCATCGATTTGAAGGGCTTGGGGATGAAGGCGACAGCCCCTGCCTGCATCGCCAGCATGGCGAGGTCGAGGTCGCGAAACGCCGTGACCACGATGCACGAGATCATCGGGTCCACGCGCTGCGCATGCGCGATGAGGTCGACGCCGTTGGCGTGCGGCATCGCGTAGTCGGTGATCACCGCGTCGAAGCAGCCCGGGGTGTCTATGGTGGTGATCGCCTCGGCCCCATTGGAGGCACTGGTCACCTCATGGCCGGCGAACTCGAGCGTCTCCTCGATGAACCTGCGCGTCAGGCTGTCATCTTCGGCGACGAGTACTCGAGCCAACTGGTGCTTACCTCCGAGGCGCGCTCGTTCCGAGCCCGCGATCGATCGCGACTAGACGTTCATAGTCCCTGATCGCGTCAGATCGGAGGTCCTCGTCACACTTCTGTGCGAGAACGCTACAACTGGGACCTCGCGTCTGGTGCCGTACCGAACGGCAGTCGCAGCGTGTGCCGCCAGTGAGCACGGACGGCGCGCTGTACCTGGAGATCGGTCCACCAGATCGGGACGTCGGCGCTCTGGTCATGATCAACCCGAAGGTGTTTGCAGAGCAGGCGGCGCTTGACCGGCATGCCGAAATCCTTGCGACCGGTCATCACGACCTTGTAGACGAGATAGACAACCACCCAGCAGACGAGCGCGCCGGTCGCGGCGAGGTAGACGTCTCCGGGGATCGATCCAGGTTTCGAGGCGTGCGCGGCGGCTGCAAGGAGGAGAAGCATCGGGGCAAAGCGTAGCCCCCGGCTGCGACGCATCAGTTCACGATCCGGTAACAGCCGTGAAGCCGTCACCGGATCGTGAGTGCTGACTGCGGGGCGCAGCCCCGTCTACGCGACGGGGTCTGGCTGCGGTTCCGGTTCGAGGGCGAGCGCCACGTCGGCGTCAACACCCATGTCCAGTCCGACGTAGTCCGGATCACCACCACCGGCGGCCGCTGCCTCTTCCTCGTACAGGCGCAGCGCCTCGTCACGAAGCTTCTGGTAGTAGTCAAGGCCCGTCCCGGCGGGGATGAGCTTGCCGATGATGACGTTTTCCTTGAGGCCGCGCAGCCTGTCGATCTTGCCGGAGATGGCCGCTTCGGTGAGGACGCGGGTGGTCTCCTGGAACGACGCGGCCGACAGCCACGACGCCGTGTTGAGGGCTGCCTTGATGAGGCCGAGCAGCACCGTCTGTGCGATGGCGGGCTCGCCGCCCTCGCTCAGCGCCTTTGCGTTGGCCTCTTCCCACTCGAGCTGCGAGACGATCTCGCCGGGCAGCAGGTCGCTGTCACCGGCATTGTCGATGCGGACCTTCCGCATCATCTGCCGCACGATCACCTCGATGTGCTTGTCGTTGATATCGACGCCCTGAGTCCGGTACACGCGCTGCACCTCGCGGACCAGGTAGTTCTGCACATCGTCGCGCCCCCGAACCAGGAGCAGCTCCTGCGGGCTGATGGAACCCTCGCTGATCTTGTCGCCGGCACTGACGTGGTCGCCATCGCGAACCTTGATCTGCGCCGACACGGGGATCGGGTACTCACGCGAGTCGTCGTCGGTGCTCCGCACCAGGATGTGCTTGGCATCGACCTTCACGTTTCCCGCATAGCGGGCCCGGATCGAGACCTCGTTGCCGTGCTCGTCGACGCCGCGGATGAGCTCGGTGCCCTCGGCCACGTGGCTGCCGTCCTCGACCGCAACAGCGTGCTTCGAGGGGATGGGGTAGGTCGTGTCGAAGATGTCGCGCGAGGTCACCTTGACCTTCTGCGACCGGTTCTCGCCGCGAATGACCTCGACGACGCCGTCGATCTCGCTGATCAAGGCCTTGCCCTTTGGCACCCGGGCCTCGAAGAGCTCCTCGACGCGCGGGAGACCCTGCGTGATGTCCGAGCCGCCGGTCGCGACACCTCCGGTGTGGAACGTCCGCATGGTGAGCTGCGTGCCCGGCTCACCGATCGACTGCGCCGCGATCACGCCGACCGCCTCGCCGATCTCGACCAGCCTGCCGGTCGCGAGGTTGCGCCCGTAGCACATCCTGCAGACGCCCTCGCGGGCCTTGCAGGTCATGATGCTGCGCACCTTGACCCTGCCGACGGAATCCTTTTCGGCAAGGATCCGGCGAGCGGTCTCGTCATCGATGTCGTCGCCGGCACGCTTCACCGTCTCGTCGCCGATGACGATGTCCTGCGCGGCGATCCGTCCCTGGTAGCGATCGATCACTCGATCCTTGAGCTCGTCGTCGGTGAGCTCGATCCAGATTCCCGCGGTGGTCTCGCAATCCTCGATGCGGACGATGACGTCCTGCGCGACATCCACCAGACGGCGCGTGAGGTACCCGGAGTCAGCGGTTCGCAGGGCGGTATCCGCAAGGCCCTTGCGGGCTCCGTGGGTGGAGATGAAGTACTCGAGGACGGTGAGGCCCTCGGAGAAGTTGGCCTTGATCGGCAGGTCGATGATCCGCCCAGTCGGGTCGGCCATCAGTCCGCGCATACCGGCGAGCTGCCGGATCTGCTGCTTGCTGCCTCGCGCTCCGGACTGCGACATCATCAGCACCGAGTGGAACCGGTCGAACGAGCTCATGGTGACCTCGGTCACCTTGTCGGTCGCGTTCGTCCAGATGTCGACGGTCTTGAGGTAGCGCTCGTCGTCGGTGATCAGTCCGCGGCGGAACTGCAGGTCGACCTGTTCGACCTCGTCCTCTGCCTTGGCGATGATCCCCGCCTTGGCGGGCGGCGTCTTGATGTCCATCGCCGCTACCGTGACCCCGGCCACTGTCGCGTAATGGAACCCGAGTCGCTTGATGTTGTTGACCAGCTGTGCGGTCGTCTCCGCGCCGTGCAGGTCGTAGCACTCCTTGACGAGGTGCGACAGCTTGCCGAGGTCGAGGAACTCGTTGCGGAACGCCATCGACGGCAGGTCGTTGTCGGCGCCGGCGTCACCGAGCGGCAGGACCTCGTTGAAGATGACCCGCCCGATGGTGGTGGTGATGATCTCGGTGCCGGTCGGATCCTCCTGCGATGCGCGATGCGCATGCACGTTGCGTTTGGGCATGCGCACCCGGACGCGCTCGTGGAGGTTGACGACGTGGTGCTCGAACGCCAGCTGGGCCTCACCGGTTGAGGAGAAGATGTGCAGGTCGGTCTCGGGCCGGTCGTCGTCGGCTCCGCGCTGGGTGAGGTAGTACGCGCCCAGGACGATGTCCTGATGCGGTGCCACCACCGGGCTGCCGTTCGAGGCGCTGAGGATGTTGTTGGACGACATCATCAGGTTCTTCGCCTCGGCGACCGCACCGCTGAAGAGCGGCACGTGCACGGCCATCTGGTCACCGTCGAAGTCGGCGTTGAACGCCTTGCAGACGAGCGGATGGATCTGGATCGCCTGACCCTCGACAAGCACCGGCATGAAGGCCTGGATGCCGAGTCGGTGCAGGGTCGGCGCGCGGTTGAGGAGCACTGGGTGCTCCTTGATGACGCCATCGAGGACGTCCCAGACCTCGGGGCGCACGCGCTCCACCATTCGCTTAGCGCTCTTGATGTTCTGCGTGCTGTTCTGGGAGACGAGCTCGCGCATGACGAACGGCTTGAAGAGCTCGAGCGCCATCTTCTTGGGGAGGCCGCACTCGTGAAGCTTCAGCTCGGGGCCGACCACGATGACCGACCGGCCGCTGTAGTCCACGCGCTTGCCGAGCAGGTTCTGCCGGAAACGGCCCTGCTTGCCCTTGAGCATGTCGGAGAGCGACTTCAGCTTGCGGTTGCCGGTGCCGGTGATGGCACGGCCACGACGTCCGTTGTCGATGAGCGCGTCGACTGCTTCCTGGAGCATCCGCTTCTCGTTGCGCACGATGATTTCCGGCGCACCGAGCTCGAGGAGCCTCTTGAGGCGGTTGTTGCGGTTGATCACACGGCGGTACAGGTCGTTCAGGTCGCTGGTCGCGAACCGGCCGCCGTCGAGCTGCACCATGGGGCGCAGCTCGGGTGGGATCACCGGCAGGACGTCGAGGATCATCCACGCGGGTGACGTGGACGACTTGCGGAACGCCTCGACGACGCGGAGCCGCTTGATCGCCTTCTGGCGGCGCTGGCCGCTCGTGGACTTGGACTCCTCGCGAAGGCGCGTCGCCTCGTCGGGGAGGTTGATCTGCTGCAGGAGCTCGCGAATCGACGCGGCGCCGATGCCGGCCTTGAAGACCTTGCCGAACTTCTCGACGTACTCGCGGTACTGGGTGTCGGTGAGCAGGTCGCGAACGGTGAGCGACTCGAGCTCATCCCGCTGCTTCTGGACGTCGGCGCGAAGCGCATCGAGCTCTTCCTGGGCGCTGACCTCGCGCTCGGCGCGGTTGCCCTGCAGGTCCGCTCGGAGCCCTGCAATCTCGGCGCCGGCGGCGTCCTCGGCCTCCTGGATGCGCTGAGCCATGCTCGCGCGGAGTTCCTCCTCGCGCTCGGCAGCGCGACGCTGCACCTCGACCGCGAGGTCCTCCTCGAGCATCACGCCCTTCTTGGCGACGACCTCGGCGATGACCGAGTCACTGAGCGTGAAGTTGGCGACCGCCTTGTGGCCCTTCGCCTCCTGGATGCGCGAGTCGAGGTCGGCCGCGGATTCACTGAGTTTCGCGACCCGATTCTCGAGCTCTTCCTCGAGACGGGTCCGCTGCGCGGCGAGCTCCGCCTCGCGCTCGGCGATGCGTGCCTCGATCTCGGGGCGCTCGTCGGCGCCGCCCGAGCTCATCCGCTCCTTGAGCGCGACCACGCGCTCGTCGGTGTTCGGGTCGAGCTTGGCGAGCAGCTCGGTGCGGGCCTTCTCATCGACCGACGTGACGATGTAGTTGGCGAAGTACAGGACCTTCTCGAGGTTGCGCGGGCTCATGTCGAGGAGCAGCCCCATGCGCGAGGGAATGCCCTTGAAGTACCAGACATGCGACACCGGCGACGCCAGCTTGATGTGACCCATGCGCTCGCGGCGCACCTTGGCGCGGGTCACCTCGACGCCGCACTTGTCGCAGATGATTCCCTTGTACCGATACCGCTTGTACTTGCCGCAGTGGCATTCCCAGTCCTTGGTCGGACCGAAAATCTTCTCGCAGAACAGACCGTCGCGTTCCGGCTTCAACGTCCTGTAGTTGATGGTCTCCGGCTTGGTGACCTCACCGTGCGACCAGGACAGGATCATCTCCGGACTGGCGATCGACAGTTTCAGCGCATCGAAGTTTTCGAGTTTCAGCATGTGTGTCCTAACTACCGATTGCTGCTATCGAATGTCGTCCACGTCGTCGCGCTCGTCGCGCTCGAGGTGGATACCGAGATCGAGTGGGATGTCGGGGATGTCCTCCTCACCGAGGAGGATCTGGTGCTCGTCGTCGGACTGGATCTCCACGCCGAGCGCGAGGCCCTCGAGCTCCTTGACCAGCACGCGGAACGATTCCGGGATGCCGGCTTCGAGCGTGTTCTCGCCCTTGACGATCGCCTCGTATGCCTTGACGCGCCCGACGATGTCGTCGCTCTTGACAGTGAGGATCTCCTGGAGGATGTGGCTCGCGCCATAGGCCTCGAGTGCCCAGACCTCCATCTCGCCGAATCGCTGACCGCCGAACTGCGCCTTGCCGCCCAACGGCTGCTGCGTGACCAGCGAGTAGGGACCCGTGCTGCGCGCATGGATCTTGTCCTCGACGAGGTGATGCAGCTTGAGCATGTAGATGTACCCGACCGTGACGTCGCGGTCGAAGAACTCGCCGGTGCGCCCGTCGCGCAGCCGCTCCTTGCCGCTGCTCGGCAGACCCGCACGCGCCAGCTCACTTTCGATGAGCTCCTCCGACGCACCGTCGAAGACCGGCGATGCGACCTTGAGTCCGAGCGCATGGGCCGCGTAACCGAGGTGCGTTTCCAGCACCTGGCCGAGGTTCATACGGCTCGGCACGCCGAGCGGGTTGAGCACGATCTCCACAGGCGTTCCGTCCGGCAGGTACGGCATGTCCTCGATGGGCATGATTCGGGCGACGACGCCCTTGTTGCCGTGGCGCCCCGACATCTTGTCGCCCTGGGCGATCTTTCGCTTCTGCGCGACGTAGACGCGCACCAGCTCGTTGACGCCTGGTGGGAGCTCGTGGTTGCTCTCGCGGCTGAAGACCTTGACGTCGACGACGATGCCGCGCTCGCCGTGCGGGACACGCAGCGATGAGTCGCGGACTTCGCGAGCCTTCTCACCGAAGATGGCGCGCAGCAGCCGCTCCTCCGCCGACAGCTCCGATTCACCCTTGGGCGTGATCTTGCCGACGAGGATGTCCCCGGGGTGGACCTCGGCACCGACGTAGATGATGCCGCGCTCGTTGAGGTTCTTCAGCGACTCCTCGTTGATGTTGGGAAGATCGCGAGTGATCTCCTCGGCACCGAGCTTGGTGTCACGGGCTTCGATCTCGAACTCCTCGATGTGGATCGAGGTGTACTTGTCCTCGCGGACGACCGATTCGCTGATGAGGATCGCATCCTCGAAGTTGTAGCCCTCCCAGGGCATGAACGCGACCAGCATGTTGCGGCCGAGCGCGAGCTCGCCGCCTTCAGTCGATGGACCATCGGCGAGCACGTCACCTGTGGCGACATGCGTGCCGCTGACGACGGTGATGCGCTGCGACAGGCACGTTCCCTGGTTGCTCCGCACGAACTTGTGGACCCCGTACCACTGGTCGGGACCACCATCGTCGGGACGCACCAGGATGCCGATGCCGCTGTCCTGTCCACTGAGAATCTTCTCGACCGAGCGGTCGTTGTTCGCAGGCTCCGGCCAGGCGACGCCGATCACAGTTCCGGGCTTGCGTGCCAGCACCATCTCGCCCGAGTTGCGAGCGGCATGAGTCTCCATGCCGGTGCCGACAATCGGCGATTCGGCCACCAGCAGCGGCACCGCCTGCTTCTGCATGTTCGATCCCATGAGCGCGCGGTTCGCATCGTCGTGCTCGAGGAAGGGGATCAGCGCCGTGGCGATGCTGACGATCTGCTTCGGCGAGACGTCCATGTAGTCGACGTCACCGATTGGCAGGTCCTTGAAGGTGTGACGCGTGCGGCAGGCGACGTGGGCCACCGCGAAGTGACCCTCCTTGTCGACCGGCGCGTTCGCCTGCGCGACCGTGTACTTGTCCTCCTCGTCAGCGGACAGGAAGACGATCTCATCGCTGACCCATGGTGTGCCCTTCTCGTCCTTGTACACACGGCGGAACGGCGTCTCGATGAAGCCGAACTCATTGACGCGTGCGAAGGTCGCGAGCGAGCCGATCAGTCCGATGTTCGGACCCTCCGGCGTCTCGATCGGGCAGATGCGGCCGTAGTGACTCTGATGCACGTCGCGCACGTCAAACCCGGCGCGTTCGCGGGACAGTCCGCCTGGTCCGAGCGCCGACAGGCGGCGCTTGTGCGTGAGCTCCGCCAGTGGATTGGTCTGGTCCATGAACTGCGACAGCTGACTGGACCCGAAGAACTCCTTGATGGCTGCGACCACAGGCCGTGCATTGATCAGGCTCGCGGACGTGATCGTCCCCGAGTCGCTGATGGTCATGCGCTCCTTGATGATCCGCTCCATACGGATCAGTCCCATGCGGAACTGGTTCTGCAGGAGCTCGCCAACGGCGCGCACGCGACGGTTGCCGAGGTGGTCGATGTCGTCCGCCTCACCGTGGCCGTTGTTGAGCTGGATGACCTTCCGGATGATCGACACGAAGTCCTGGTTGTCGAGGACGCGGCGGTCCTTGTCCCAGGCTCGCTCGCGCGCCTCTTCCTCACTGATGCCGAGGTTCTTGTCGAGCTTGAACCGGCCCACCTTGGAGAGGTCGAAGCGGCGCGCATTGAAGAAGAGCGAGTTGAGCAGGTTGCGCGCGTTCTCGACGGTTGGCGGATCGCCCGGGCGGATCTTGCGGTACAGCTCGACCAGCGCCTCCTCGACGCTCGTGCTGCCGTCCTTCTCGAGGGTCGCGGCGATGTACTGGTGCTCCGGATCCTCGTCGACGTCCGCGAAGAAGGCGCGGATGTCGTCGTTGCTCGCATAGCCGATGGCGCGTACGAGCGTGGTCACCGGGACCTTGCGCTTGCGATCGATCTTGACGGTGAGCACGTCCTTGCTCGACGTCTCGACCTCGAGCCAGGCGCCGCGGTTCGGGATCAGCTTGGCCGCGTAGAGCAGACGGCCGGTGGTGCGGTCCTCGGCGGCGGTGAAGTACACGCCGGGCGAGCGGACCAGCTGCGAGACGACCACCCGCTCGGTGCCGTTCACGATGAACGTTCCCTCGCCGGTCATCATCGCGAAGTCACCCATGAATACCTCGGCTTCCTTGATCTCGCCGGCGTTCTCGCCGGTCTTGATGTGCAGCCGGGTTTGGATCCGAAGCGGTGCGGAGAAGGTCATATCCCGCTGGCGGCAGTCCTCTTCGTCGTATTTGGGTTCCCCAAACTCGTAGTCAAGGAAGCGCAGCTCGTAATTCTTTCCGGTGTAGTCCGTGATCGGGTTGATCTCGTTGAACAACTCCCGGAGACCTTCTCTCTTGAACCACTCGAATGAATCAAGCTGGGTCTGGATCAGGTTTCCGACCTCAAGCTTGTCTGCAATCTGGCCGTACGACTTGCGGGCGGCAGTAGTGGAAAGAGAAAGGACCATATGCTAAAGTTCCCCCGAGAAGGAATGCGCGCGGGCACGCGCGGCGACGGGCACAATCCCGTATCGTAGCAAAAACCCGCGGAAGACGGCCTTTGCCGCCCGTTCGGAGCGCTTGGCGCGCTCTTGATCCGGGCTTGAACGGGAGAATCCGACTGTACCCAGACGCGCCCCATTTGAAGCGTCCGGCTCAGAAGAGCCGGAATCGCCTCGCTCGGTGCAGCTCTGAAGGGCTTACTTGATCTCGACGGCGGCGCCTGCCTCCTCGAGCTTCGCCTTGGTGCTGTCGGCCTCGGCCCGCGGGACGGCTTCGCGGATCGCCTTCGGCGCCGCGTCGACGAGGTCCTTGGCTTCCTTGAGGCCGAGGCCGGTGATCTCCCGGACCGCCTTGATGACGTTGATCTTGGCGTCGCCTGGGTGGGTGAGGATGACCGTGAACTCGGTCTGCTCCTCGGCGGGAGCATCAGCTGCCGCTGCCGGAGCTGCCGCTGCCGCGACCGGGGCGGCGGCCTTGATGCCGAGCTTGTCCTCCATGAGTTTCACGGCGTTGACCACGTCCAGGACCGTCCAGGTCTCCAGCGCGTCAACGAACTCCTCGGGGGTCAGTGTCTTGGTGGCCATTGGTTCTCC
>CABEDX010000011.1_pt1 | contig 16187 bp, 20 predicted proteins | sample 3132991 | NCBI WGS metagenome assembly CABEDX01 (sample SAMEA5534332, study PRJEB31848) | metagenome | biome: tundra; feature: field; material: soil | place: USA | collected 2013-05 | depth 0.15 m
CGACCGGGTCATGGCCGAAGAACGCAGGGCCGCCGTGCTCATCCGGCCGGATCGGATCTACAGCAACTGATGGTCGGCCGAGCAGCGAAACCACTCGCCACTGACCTCACCAAGACGACTGCTTCACACCTTCAACGATTCAAAGGAGACTGAAATGCCGGCGTTCCCTGCCCCTGAAACGGGCATCCTGCTCACCCACTTCATCGTGTCGGAGGACATCGCTCGCTCGCGAGACTTCTACGCAGATGTCCTCGGCGGCGAAGTCGTCTCCGCTAGCGAACCCACGATCGTGGCCCTCGCGAACGGCTGGATCGTGATCAACACGGGCGGTGGCCCAACCGACGACAAGCCAACCGTGACGCTCACTGTGCCCGATCCCGACACGGTCAGCAGCTTCCTGAACATACGTGTTGCCAACATCCAAGAGGTCTACGACGACTGGAGCGCGAAGGGAGCACAGTTCCTGACCCCGCCAATCGACCGGGGCGCAGAGATCCGTTGCTACTTGCGCGATCCGGACGGCCACTTGATCGAGGTCGGCCAGGCAAACCAAGCCTTCTTAGAGAAGCATCGCCCATGACACTCAGCCGACGCTCCGGTGGACGGTGGAGCCAACAGGCGACAACGTGAGCGTGCATCTGCGCCAAGGTCGTTCGAACCAGTGACCGGTCCAAAGTTCTCACGTCGACGTGCATGAGACTAAAGAATGGCACGATCTCTCCAAGGTTGACTTCGCTTGGTGGGCATCGAACGGTCCGACCGCTGGACACCTCTTCCAAATAGCAATCAGGTCCGTCGAAGGTGCGGGGCTGCTCGAAGTGTCCTCTCCATCAACAGTTGATCTTCAGGTGTTTGGATTCGGAACTCCTGGTGAAGTGAAGCTTGAAGGACGGTATGCCTCACCGTCTCCGTACGGAAACGATGGACTGGCGATGATTAGCTTCTCTCAGCGAAACCCGTTTGCGATGGCGCAAATCGGAATCCCTACGCCGCAAAATGGTCCTGACCTGACAGGCGCCATAGCGCCTACGGTCTTGACTCCAAAAGAATATCCGCGCATGAGCGAGATGAAAGTACCGGTCACTCGCAACTTCTACTATCGACCGACCTGGCTTGCTAACAGACCTACCCCTAAGCCTGGGTGGGACGTCGTGAGGATTGAGTGGCGGCGCGATCACGCAAGGCGAAAGGAGCTCGTTGTTTCCATTGTCGACGCCTGGTTTCCGGCACACTTTCTACGCGTGGTTCACGATTACGTGGGCGGGGTTTCCAAACCGTTGCAGGACCCGCCACCCGCGAGGCTCTTGGGCGGACGTCTTATTTTCACGGCACCCGATGGCGAATACGAGAACCTGCATCGCCTTCTCTTGGCGAGTCGGCTTGATGCAACAGTGAGCGGGCGCCATTTCGAGCAGGCTGAGATCTGGTCCGAACGACGCGCCTTGTTGGCAATCGTCCGTATAGAGCGGCATGGCGAGTGACCAAGGGCGAATTCCCGCGAAGTCGGCGCCACAATCAAACCATCGCGTTCAGGGTTTGGTGGACAAGGCCGTTGGGGACCTTCGCCAATGACCCTGCGGACCGAGTCCACCGGGAACCGACGTGAAGCCGGGCGTTTGTGGAAGCCAGTCCCCCGCGTTATTGCGCAAACGTCATTAGGTGATGAATCGGTGGATGGCCTCGTTGGCGTGGTCCTGAAAGGACAGGTTGGCCAAGTCGGGGAAGATGTCCGCTTGGTCAACCAAGGGACCGGTGAGCTTGTTGGCCGCGCTGGCGTAGAACACGCCGCTAGACAGGGTCGGGTCGATGACACCGTCGACCAGTCGCCTCGCGCCTACGTCAAGTTTGTGGGCGAACCCCAATGCGGGCATGACGTACTTGGCCGCTAGGCGCAGCGGTAGCGCGAGGTCGTTGGCGGCTTGTGTGCCGGAGGTGCCGCCGGGACTCACGGTGATAAATCGGCAGTCGGGGTATTGGCGGGCCAGGTATGCCATCCACAGGGCCCCGATGTACTTGACCTGCCCGAAGGCTAGGTTGGGGTCAGCTTTTCTGCCGGCGAAGTAGCTGCCGTCGATGACAGTGGCGAGCTCATCGGCGGAGGTTGAGACAAAGGATGGCCGTTTCATCCGCAACTTCGGAACTCCCCTGGCTGCTTCACTTCCTACGAAGACCGCCACCTCGCCAAGTCGGTCCTCGTTCAGGAGCCCTTCGAGGAGAACGACGTGACCAAGAACGTTCGTCGCGAACAACGTAGTGACCCCGTTAGCAGTCAAGTCCATCGTCTTTCCGCCGATTACACCAGCGTTCATGACCAGCGCGTCGAGGGATCCGTCGATGGCCGCAAGGCCGGCGCGGACCGAACCCAGATCGGCGACGTCCATGAGAATGATGTCGAAGATGTGCCGGCCGGTCGCGGCTTCGAGTTCGGCCTTTGCTGCTGTCGCCCGATCTTGGTTCCGGCACGCCAGGTAGATCCGCGCAATCTCGGAACGTAATGCCAGTTGCCGGGCCACATCCTTGCCGATCCCAGCGTTGGCGCCCGTGATGAGCACCGTCTTTCCTGGGGGTGTGCTCATTGGGATTCCCTCTCATCTTCTGTGGGCCCAGTCAGGCTGGACAGCTCTTGCCGAGTCGCGTCCGCCGGTACTCCCGGGTTGCTATATATCCGTAGCGGGTCGACGAGCACTGCGAGTCGGCGCTCTCGGTCCATGACGGCATCGAATTCGTCCCAGTCGTCGTGCTGACCACCGGCGGCGATAAACAGCAGGGCGGAGGCCAGACCTGTCTCGCTCGGTGCGACGTCGCGCACGGCGGTCAGGGGCATTGCGGAAGTTCATCGATCCAGCGGTCGATGCGATCAGCTTCGCGTCTCATGAGCTCGGGTGAGGCGGTGGCATGGGCGAGCACCGCGGTCCCCTGGTAGGCGGTGACCATCTCGATGGCGAGCTCATGAGCGTCACTTCGTCCCATTTCCTGGAAGTCCTGTTCGGCCCAGTCGATCAGGGCTTGCATCAACTTGGCTGAATTCGGCTCTGGGCCTGTCACGCGTTTGGAAAGCTCTGTACAGAGAGAACCGATGGGACAGCCGCGCTGTGCAATTACATCGGCTTGCCCCGAAAGCGATTTGAACATTGCCTTGAGTCGATCGGCCGGAGTGTCATACCGCTTCGCTAGGGCCGCATGAGTTGCCTCGATCGCTCCCGTCCGCATGGAGACGACAGCATCGACGATGTCGTCCTTCATCTTGAAGTAGTAATAAACGTTGCCCAAGGGAACGTCGGCAGCAGCAGCGATGTCGGCGATCGTCGTCCGCTCCACTCCCTGTTCGTAGAACAACTGAGAAGCGGCATCGATCAGTCGATCTCGCTTCGGTGGGCGCTCCTGTGCGCGTGATCCACGATCCTCACCCACTGTGTCAGTCATCTCACTCACCTCACTCATCACTATACGACATTTGATAGTGTTAGTCGACTGACCAAGACAGACATCCTTCCGGGGATGATGATCATGGGGGCCGGTTTGAGTGCTGCTCTCGTGCTGGGTCGGGCCCGGCGCCGGGTCGTAGTGATCGACTCCGGTGCCCCGCGCAACGCCCCCGCCGCTCACATGCAGGGGTTCTTGTCCCGCGACGGAATGGCGCCGGCAGAGCTAGTGGCCGAAGGACGAAGGGAGGTGACCGGCTACGGCATGGAGCTAATTGATGATCAGGTCCTGGGCATCGAGCCTGGGTTCGCTGTGCGCTTAGCCGACGGCCAGGCACTCAGTGCACGGCGAATCCTGATCGCGACGGGCGTTGGCGACGAACTACCAGACGTCCCCGGGGTCCGCGAGCGCTGGGGCAGGGATCTTCTGCACTGCCCGTATTGCCACGGGTGGGAAGTGCGGGAACAGCCGCTCGGAGTGCTGGGTGGGCTGCCCGGTACTGTGCAGCACGCCCTCCTCGTGCGGCAGTGGACCGACGACGTCGTCTTCTTCGTTCACACCTATGAGCTGGCTTCAGGTGACCGGGCCCAGTTGCGTGCACGCGGGTTCGCGTCATCGACGGTGAGGTCGCACGGCTCGTCGTCGAAGCCGATCGGTTGATGGACGTCCGACTGATCGAGGGTTCGACCTGAGGGCGACTACGCGAACTGGGTCAGCGGGCCTCGGTGGACACGTTGCGAAGTCCGTCGACGAGAAGGGCGACCATCCGCTGGCTGTAGGCCGGACCGCCGGGGCCGGGTATGCACAGCTGTGCGACGGCGCGGAGGAGGTCGTTGGCGCTGACGTCCGAGCGGATTTCCCCCGCCGCGGCGGCACGGTCGAGCATCATCACCACGACCGGGTCGAGTCGCTGCAGGAGATATGAGGGGAGACCTTCGAAGGCGGGATCACCGGAGTGCAGGGCTGCGGCAAGGCCGCGCTTGGTTGCGACAAAGTCCGTGTACCGGTGCAGCCATTTCGTGAGAGCGGCGAGAGATTCCTCTGTTGAGCTGAGGGTCTCGCCCTCTTCGATGCAGGCATCTACTTCGTGTTGGAGCACGGCGATGACGAGGTCGGAGCGGCGTGGAAAATGCCGGTACACGGTGCCCACGCCGACGCCAGCTAGGTCGGCGATTTCTTTCGCGGGCGCATCGACGCCCGAGGAGGCGAACACTTCCTTGGCTGCATCGAGCAGGGAGTCCAGGTTGCGTTTGGCGTCGGACCGTTGCCGACGTGGGGCACGCTCCACCACACCTGCGCCCGCTGAACCAGGCTCGTCTGTTTCGCCTGACGCTGCGAGTGTCATGGGGATCTCCCGTTTCCTTGCTTTCCGGAAACTGATTCCGTATGGTTAATACGGAATCAGTTTCCGCTTCAGCCTGACCTTACGGCATGGGCTGAGCGATTACCAGCCACGAATTGTCAATTAGGAAACCAGCGATGACAGACATAACTTCACCAACCCGCACTAGCAAGCAGACCGGGATTGTGCTCGGACGGGATCATGCTGGGATCGGGAGCGCTGCGGAGATCCCGGTGACCCCTGCAACACCGATTGTCGCGGTCAGCCCCGTGACGCTCTCCGGATCCATCGACCGGATCGTGGATCTCGAACTCAAGGTCACCGCCGCGACCACCGGCGATCAGCTGCCCATCATTCTGTATTCCCACGGAGGCGGTTTAGCTAACTACCTCACGTCCTACCTCGGTGCCGGGCCGCTTGTGGATTTCTGGGCGAGCCACGGTTTCGTCGTGATTCAACCGACTCACCTCACGTCGAAGAGCCTGCAGCTCGGACCGTCGACGCCCGGCTTTCCGCTGTTCTGGGAGTCCCGCATCAGCGACATGAAGCAGATCCTTGACCAACTCGACCTCATCGAAGATGCTGTCCCAGAGATCCAAGGTCGTCTGGACCGCAGCAGGATTGCCGTCGCCGGTCACTCATTCGGTGGACAGACAGCGAGCATGCTGCTCGGCGCCGACTTCATCGACGATGACGGCACCAAAATCTTCGTTCCAGATGCGCGCGTCAAAGCGGGCGTACTGATGGCCACCACCGGAGCGGCCGGCGATCACCTCACCGAAGCCAGCACGCGGTTCGCTCCTTTCAGAACAGCGGGGTTTGCAGAAATGGCAACTCCGACACTTGTCGTGATCGGTGACAAGGACTTCACCTGGGAGCTCTCGTCCAAAGGGGCCGAGTACCACGCGGACCCGTACACATTCGCACCTGGCCCGAAGAGCCTGCTGACGCTTGTCGGGGGCGAGCACTTGCTCGGAGGGACCACCGGCTACGACGCAGCGGGCACGACTGATGAGAACCCGGAGCGCGTCGCGGTCATCCAGCGGCTCTCCCTCGCGTACCTGCAAAGCGCGCTGTACGAGGGAGACACCAGCTGGACTGAAGCCTCGGCCGTTTTCGCCGAACTGAGTGACCTCGGGAGTATCGAGAACAAATAAGTACCCCGTCAGTCCATGAGGGCAGTCGATAGATGAGGAGGAAATCAAATGAGTGACACACGCATCGCCTTGGTCACGGGAGCCAACCAGGGTGTCGGTTTTCAGGTTGCAAAGGAACTCGTCGCCAACGGCGTCACGGTGTACCTCGGAGCCCGCAATTTCAAGCACGGCGAGGCGGCCGCTGCGGAGATCGGATCGGGCGCGATCGCCCTCCAGATTGTGGTGACCGACGCCGACTCCATCGCCGCGGCCGCCGAACGCATCCGCACCGAAAAAGGTCGACTCGACCTTCTGGTCAACAACGCCGGAATTTCCAACACTCGACGCACCAGCGGACCATCGGACGGACAAGACGGCAAAGACTTCATGGCGGAAGTCACGAAGGCATCGAAGGCGAGCACCGCATCTCTCGAAGAGATGCATGCGGTTTGGGACACCAACGTGTTCGGCACCCTCGCCGTCTACCAAGCCATGCTGCCGCTTCTTCGGGACGGCATCGACCCGCGCATGGTCAACGTGTCCAGCAGTGTCGCATCGCTCACCCTCAACGCGGACCCATCCCACCCATACCACGCAGGGTACGGACCCGTTTATCCGGCCTCGAAGACGGCAGAGAACGCGATCACTCTCGCCATCATGAACGAGCTGGAGTCGACGAACATCAAGGTCAACCTGGTCTCGCCGGCATTCACCTCGACGAACCTCAACGCCTTCGCCGGCACTCAGTCAGTCGAAGATGGATCCCGGGAGGTCGTGAGGGTGGCCCTGCTCGGACCGGACGGACCGACGGGCACGTTCACGCAGTGGGAGAACACGCCAATCCCCTGGTGACCTGCTGCCGTCGGCTGCAGCGAAGTTCGGCGTCGCCTCAACTCCCTATGCGTGTTGCTCGCCGGTCAGTTCCACAATGAGTTGATCCTGCTCGTCCGTGGTCATCCCGGCTTTGCGTGGTCGGTCGAAGCCTTGAACACGTTCCCATGCCAGTGCGTCCGCGAGGGGCTGCTCGAGCGGGCGGAGGGTAAGTCCCAGTTCCTTCGCTCGCGCATTGCTGCGATCCATGCAAACGCGTCGGTTATCGGGCGCGCCTGAATACGTCACGACCGTGAACTGGCGGGTAGCCAAGCCGCTATCGCCGTCGTCCGAGTGCCCACCCAGTGGTTGTTGTCTCGCTCGTCCATGATGGCTCCTTGATATCGGTGTTGGGGGTGTCCCTGCGGTCGTGAGCATGCAACCGCAATAAGTGCCGGTGCAGCCGCTATCCGGTCACCGCTCAGGGCGCCGGTCTACGAGAGCTCACGACATGTACTTGTCGAACCAGCCGAGCATCGGTTCAGGACGACGCTGAAACTCCAGGTAACCGTCCCATCTGGCTTTTGTGCCCTCGATCCATTGCAGCTTCTTTTCGGCCACGGGAATGTTGTCGTACATCGCTTGGACATCCTCCGGCTCGGTCAGGATGTCGTCGTGAACCTGATAGATGAACGTCGGCATGCGGACGCTCTTGGCCCACTCCTGTGGGACCCGTTGTTCGAGACCGACGCTGGTGCGCAAGCGGAGAAGCGTGTTGAAGTCATCGAGGCGGTCGCTCATGCCCAACACTGCGAGGCGGCGTTCGGCGATGTAGCGCGGGGTGATCGGCTGGCACGTGACGAGGCACCTGACGCCGTCGAACTCCTCGGGGAATCGCGCCATCGCGGCCAGCGTGGAAACACCACCGAAGCAGCGACTGAACAGCCCGATGATCATGTCCTGAGTGTCAGGACGTGCGCGTATGTAGTGCAGCGAGCCCACGACGTCACGCTTCTCGGTGAACCCGTGGGTGACGACACCGCCGTTGGCCGCGCTGCTGAGTCCGTGGTTGCGGAGGTCGTAGGTAAGCACGTTGTATCCGTGATCGTGGAGGATCTTGTAGTCGGGGACGAGGTCAACCTCGAAACCGTTTCCGCTCGGCGCCCAGGCCGCGTGCCATGGGTCGAACTGAGTGGGAATGCCCGAGCGGCTGAATCCCAAAGGGTGATTCGCGATAATCACCTTGTTCGATCCGGGAGCGGGGATGAACCAGGCGTCGAGCGGGACACCGTCAGTTGCGAGGAATGTGACGTCCTCGTATTCGAGTCCGTGCTCGGACGGTGAGTGAAAGACAGGCGACCGGGGTGGCGAGGCGAAGCCATCGAGGAAGCGATGGAGCGCCTCGTCGGTCTCCGCTGGCGACAATGCGACCTTCTCTTTTGCGTCGGTCATTAGGGCATTCCTCTCTTAGATGCCCCCACCGGTTACCATTCTGCAGCTCGTCGCGGAATCAAACAAGGGATGGTTCTTCCTAGGAAGATTTCTACCAGGCCTCGGTACGGCCAGGTCCTCGAGGCACTGGACATACTTAGAGAATGTCCGAGTTGGGTATCGCCCTTCGCCGTTGGCGGGAACAACTCGCCCCGGCAGCCGTCGGCATCCCGACGTCAAGCAGCCGACGCTCACGAGGGTTGCGCCGTGAGGAACTGGCCGAATTGGCCCACATCTCCGTCGATTACCTTGCCCGACTCGAACAGGGGCGCGTCGTCACGCCTTCCGTCCAAGTCGTCGAATCCCTCGCGAGGGCGCTCCTCTTGTCCAACGAAGATCGCCACCTGCTCTTCGAGTTATCTGGTCGGGTACCGCACCAGAACACGATGCGTACTGAATTGACGCCGAGTGTACAGCGGCTGCTTGAGCAATTACAGAGTCCAGTCTGTGTTTACGACGCATTGTGGACTCAGCTCGCGTGGAACCGCTCCTTCGCCATTCTCCTCGGCGATCCCTCAGGTTGGACGGGCCTAGACACCAACCTCGTTTATCGTTACCTGGTCGGGGCTCCGACTCGCGTGCAACACACCCCCAATGACCAGGACTACGTGGGAGCCTATGTCGCGGATCTGCGGGCAACCCAGGCCAAGTTCCCTGATGACCCGAAGGTCAAACATGTCATCGCATCGCTGAGAGCTGCGTCGCCGCATTTCGCCGAACTCTGGGAGTCCGATGAAGTGGCGTCACTCCACGCAACGCACAAGATTCTTGTCCATCCGAAGGTCGGCCCACTGCACCTCGACTGTGAAGTTCTGAGAGTTGAAGGCACCGACTTGCGCGTCGTGTTGTTCACCGCTGCGCCCGGCACGCCAGCAGCCAATTCGCTGCAGCTGCTCGCATCCTTCGACATCGAGCCTGTAGACGCGTCAACAGGAATGTAGCCCTTCGATGCCGTTGGTCGTATGGGGGACGACTTCCTTTAGCGGCAGGGCCGACGCCGAGCAAACGGTGGCTGACTGCAGCGGCTGGTTGCGAGCTGGTAATGACCTCTAAGCCATCGTGCTGGTATGTGTCCCATTGCCGTCCGAGTGGCCATCACTGTCTCGGCACAATCGCCAGCACGTGCCTGAACGCAGCGCTGCGCAATCAGGGGGAAGCAGGCGCTGGTGGCTCATCTTCTCGTACCGCATCCAAGACCTTGTCAGCCTTGCGATTGATGCGGTCGAACTCGTCTTTGGTGAGGTTTCCGGCCTTGCGCTGCATGCGAGAGAGGCGCTTGGCGCTGATCGCATGGCCCGTGTCCGGAATCGGGTAGTTCCCGGTCTCCCTCCGTGCCTCACCGGAGCGCGCCTTCTCGGGCAGACCAAAGTCCCGAGCGGGGAGCTCCGAGCGTTGCTCGGGAGTCAGTTTGGCCATCAGCGGTTACTTCCCACGCGCTTCTTCTCCGTTACGGAATTTGCGAATCCATGCGACTGGCTTGGCCCAACGGTCGAGGTCGCGATCAAACTTGGAGGACAGTCGAGCGTGGATACAAAGCCTCTCAGCTGACGCCCGTGCGGGCCAGCATCTGCGTCATTGGGATCAGTCTCCTCGATTTGGCGGCAGCAAATCTCATCGCGCCCCGGCCGTTTCCGAAAAGGGCGTACTCAGCGGACACCGACCGGGGCCGATCAGGCGATCATCACCTCTCAGCAGTGAGGTCGTCAGATCGTCCAGCCTCGAGTCGTGGCCACTGCGCGATAGGCCGGCCGTTCGGCCACACTGGCACCGGCCGCCAATCAGGAGAGCCGCTCTCACTGCGCGTGATCGAGCAACGCTGCGGCCAGCCAGAAGGCGAGTTTTCCCAGTCCTCCTGGCGTCCATACACCGTGAGGTCCATGAGCGCGTAGTTGTTGTCCATCTCCTCAACACCGCGGCCCGTGGTCGAATACGTCTCGAAAACGCGCCCGCCGTCTCGGACGTAACACACCAGGTACATCGTCCCGATGACCCGGCCAGCCAGGAGTGTCTCCAGGGATGCCTCGGCGGAGTACCACGGCATGTGCCAATCCATGAACTCGCGGTAGCGGAAGCTTTCGTCATACGGACCCTGGCAAAAGGTAGCGTAAGTGACGTCCCGAGAGTGGAGGTAGGACAGCTCCTGGACCTGGCTAGTGACCCATGTGCAGCCTTCGCACTGTTCAGCGGCAGGCTTACCCGAGTGCCACATGAAGTAGTAGGCCACGAGCTGTCGCCGCCCTTCGAACGCGTCGAGCAGCGTGACCGGCCCCTGAGGCCCTATCAGGGCGGTCGCCGGATCGACCTCCACCATCGGTAAGCGCCGCCGCGCGGCTGCAATGGCGTCGCCCTGGCGCGTGTGAGCCTTTTCTTTCACCAGCAGCCCCTCGAGTGCCGTCTGAAACGCGGCCCGGTCGACGATCTCTGGTAGTGGCGGTGCTTGAGGGATATCGTTCCGTCTGCCAACCTCAGCTTGATCGGTCATGGTTTTCTCCTTGAATCCGATGTCGACTGGTTCGACAGTCGCAGGAAGCGATGGCAATGCGGCCGCTGCCTCTGTCGAGGAGCGAGCGTCAGAAACACCACGATGTACAGCACCACCTTCAGCTGTCACGATTGTGCGAAACACATCGTCGCGGCAGGAATCGAACGACCCGAAGCCAGGTGTCCTGGACGGCGTCATCCGCCTCGTGGTAGGAACCGAGCATTCGGTAGGCGACGGACCGCAGTCGGCCGCGGCTCGCCTCGAACCGCTCCAGCAGCCACTCAGATCCGTCTACTCGTCACAACCCCCGTGATCCCGAATCCCTCAACCATATGACGAAACCCGGGGGATCAACGTGACCGGCTCCACTCAGCGGTCACGTTCCGCGGCCCTGATCCGTCATCACTGTGACGAACACCACCGAGGAGAACCCCGTGACTGCACGTATGGCCAACCCGGCCCTGATCATTCCCGAGGCCATGGGGCCGATCCAGGAGCTCTACGCGGCCACCCTGAAAGGGGGCGTCCCCCGGGCCACCCTCGAACTGGTCCACCTGCGGGCCAGCCAGATCAACGGCTGCAGCTACTGCGTGGCCTCCGGCGCGAAGCAGGCCAAGGAGGCGGCCGTGCGCGACGAGCGTCTCCTCGAGCGTCTCTTCGCTGTCGCTGCTTGGAGGGACACCCCTTACTTCACCGATGCCGAGCGGGCCGCCTTGGAGCTGGCCGAGGCCGTCACGCGGCTGGCCGATCGCCCCGATCCGGTGCCAGACGAGCTGTGGGAGCGGGTAGGGGAGCACTACGACGAAAAGGGGCTCGCCAGCCTGCTGCTCATGATCGCCGTCACGAACGTGTTCAACCGGTTGAACGTCCCTACTCGCCAACCACCCCAGCAGGCCGGAGCAGAAGCATGGGGCCAATGATCTAAGCGGCGCCCCACCAATGAAACGCCTCACGAGGTTTGTCCTGGATCACAAGGCGATCGTCTGCCCTCGCTTGGCTCGCTCTTGCAAAAGCCGGGGGAGCCACAGCGGGGGCGACCAGCGGTCGGTGGTCCGCCGATTGGAGCGTTCCCGGGCAGGCATACGTGGGTTATCGGTTCAGGGATCGCCACTCTGGGTGCGGCAGGTGACGAATGGCGGCCTGAGACTGTGACGATGAGTGAAGCCGATTACCTGACGGGGCGTTTCGAGGCGAGCCGGCGCCGGCTGCAGGCGGTCGCCTACCGAATGCTTGGCTCGCACGCAGACGCCGATGACGCCGTGCAGGAAACCTGGCTGCGGCTGGCCCGCGCCGGCGCCGACGAAGTGGAAAACCTGAACGCCTGGCTGACAACGGTGGTCGCGAGAGTGTGCCTGGACAGGTTGCGTGCCCGGCAATCGCGACGCGAAGACCCCGTTGGCGACGAGCTGCCTGACGCAATCGTGGGTGTCGCGGACGAATACGACCCCGAACAGCAAGCCCTCCTCGCCGAATCAGTCGGGGCCGCATTGATTGTCGTACTTGACCTGCTGGCCCCAACGGAGCGCGTTGCGTTCGTGCTGCATGATATTTTCGCAATTCCTTTTGCAGAGATCGGCTCCATCATCGCGCGATCTCCGGAGGCCGCTCGACAGATTGCAAGCCGGGCCCGGCGACGCCTGCAAGGCGCACACAATCTTCCCGACCACGACCTCGTCCGCGGCCGGGAAGTGGCAGACGCTTTTCTTGCCGCCACGCGAGCAGGAGACTTCGACGCTCTGCTGAGCCTGCTTGATCCCGACGTTGTGCTCCGAGCAGATGAAACCGCCTTTGAGGGGAAAGCAGCGAAGGTCAAGGCTGGCAGTGCTGCGGTGGCGGTGGCTTCATGGTTCTCTTCGGGGGCAGGCCCAATGCGACGCGCGCTCGTCAACGGAGCGGACGGCATCGTCTGGGCTCCCAGCGGGCGGGTGCGGGGCGTACTCGGCCTCACGATCACGGACGGCAAGATCGTTGCGATCAATCTCATCGCCGAACCCGAGATCATCGACAAGTTCGACATCGTCTTCGTTGAGGGGTAATAGGCAAGGTCCACATTCACGATCACGGTGTGGCCGCCGAGCCAGGTTGCGCATCGGGTGTCATCCTGCCGTTCGGTGGGGCTGGAATTCGCAGAGCGCTCGCCATCCAATTCGGTAGCCACCAGTTCCAATCGCCGAGCAGCGAGATGAGAGCGGGCACAAGCAGGGCCCGCACGACGGTCGCATCAAGAACGATCCCGGCGGCAAGGCCGGTAGCCACGATCTTCACGAAGGGACATGAGCGACCCCTCACTCGCCGATAAGACAGCCCTGCAATCCTGCTCACCCGCTCAGGTTCTGCGGACGCACGGATCTCGACGAGCCTCCCCCTGGCGGTCGTCTGGCTCTTCCTCATAGGAGGGTCAAACGCTCACCTGCCATGTCGCTCGGACGCGAACTGGTGATCTGAAGCGGCCGGGACCCGGGGGCAAGGTTTTGACGAAACTGACCCACTACCGAGCGCAGAAGTTGGGTTCAGTGTGGCCCGGCTCAGGCCTGCCTCCTCCTCGACAGCAGACATCTGAGCGACCCTTAGCCACTCGGCGCTGAGGTAACCCCTCTGAGCTCGAAGAGCGGATGACGCCGAGCCTCAGCGAGATACTCCTCGGGCGTGTCATCGATGCGGATCCGGTATCGGCTGAGGATGCCGATAGGTGGCCTGAACCGGGGTCCCAGCAGCGCGCGGAGCACGCGCGACCGCCGGTAGGGCGCGAGGATGCGCCGGAGGATTGCTGCGGCCTCGTCGGGCGGCAGCTCGACGGGAATCACCTGCAGGTCGCGGTGGTGTTCGGTCACGGTCGCCTCACCGGCCACCCGAAGGTTCTGCACCCAGCCGCTCTCACCGTAGGACGCCTGGACGAACATGCGACCGTCGAATTCGATCATGCCTACAGGGACCGTGCGAGGCTTGCCGGACCGCCTTCCACGCACGGTCAGGAGAACATTCGGAGCACCCGTTGGTATGCCGGCAGCAATCATCCGGCGTGCGAGCGGATTGATCATGCGGAGCAGCCGCCCGCCGGCACGCTGCCGGAGGTCGAGTCGAGCAGCACGTTGCTTGGTCATACGCTCCTCCTTTGCTCAGCCGGCCGCCTGACGGGTACGAGGGCGCATCACCCCACCGTCCAGGACCGGAGCTTCTCGGGGTTCCGGACAGCCCAGACATGCGTGATCCGTTCGTCGGCCACGTCCACTGCCAACACCAGCACCGTGACACCCGCAATCTGACCAACCAGGCCGGGCTGACCGTTGACGGTTCGCTCCAAGAGCCTCAAGTCAGGTGCCATCCCAGCGACCTCGATGGCATAGCGCGCGATTTGCTCGCCGCCGCTGATCGGGAGGAGATGCGCCCTGGCGAGGCCGCCGCTGTCGGCGACAGCGGAGGCGTCGGGGTCGAGGAGAGCAATGAGAGCGTCGATATCCTTGGCCTCCCAGGCCTCCTTGAAGTCTCTGACAACGACGGCCCGCTGGGCGGTCGAAGTCGCGCCGGCCTGCGAGGCGAGGATGCGACGGCGGGCTGACGAGGCGAGTTGGCGACATGCCGCCGGAGTGCGGCGCACGATCTCGCCCACTTCGGCGAAGGGGTAGCGGAAGACGTCGTGCAGGATGAAAGCGACACGCTCGGCCGGGGTCGTCGATTCGAGCACGACCAGGAACGCCATGTTGATCGTCTCGTCAAGAGTGACTCGGTCAGCGGGGTCCGCCGAGACATCGGCCGATCGCCCGTTCAGCCATTCCGTGTGGTCGGGGACCGGCTCCGGGATCCATTCGCCGACGTAGCTCTCGCGTCGGACCCGGGCCGAGCCGAGCAGGTCGAGGCAGATGCGACTTGCGACCGTCGTGAGCCACCCACCGGGGGATGCAATGGCTTCTCGTTGTTGCGTCGACATGGCGTACCAGCGGCTGTATGTCTCCTGGACCACGTCCTCGGCATCGGCCAGGGAGCCGAGGAATCGGTAGGCGAGATTGATGAGCTGGCGCCGCTCACCCATGATCGCGCTCAGGCTCGGATCGGGCCGGTCGTCTGATGGGGTCGGTTGGGTGGTCATGGTGTCGACGCTCCCGTGGTGGCAACTGCCTGCACCAGTTCGACGAGACAACCCGCCGAAATGTGAGGGGAGCGCGACGGCCTCACATTTCGGCGGCTCTGTCGTCGGACTCACAAGACGAATACCACGTGCGGACCAGGTCACCACCTCCGACGTCGACCTCGAACTCCCGCACCAACCTGGAGGGACAACTGTTGAACATCGCTCTGTGGATCGTGGCAGGACTGCTCGCAGTGGGTTCCCTCGCCGGTGGCGCCTTGAAGCTGATCCTGCCGAAAGATAAGCTGGCCGCCTCAGGCTGGGCATGGGTCGAAGACTTCAGCGCCGGCGGCGTCAGAACCATCGGCACCCTCGAGGTCCTGGCCGCGGTGGGCCTGATCCTGCCGGCTGTTGTCGACGTCGCGCCGGTACTGGTGCCCGTGGCTGCGGTCGGTCTGGCCTTGCTGCTCATCGGCGCAACGGTCACGCACCTCCGTCGTCACGAAGCCAAGGTCATGGTGGTGCCCCTGGCCCTGCTCGCCCTGTCCGTGTTCGTGGCCGTGGGCCGATTCGGCCCGCAGCCCTTCACCGTGTGACCAGGAGGAGACCGGTGGGCGATCTTCAGGAAATCACTGATCGCTTCGAGATCGAGGCACTACTGGGCGAGTGCAGCGACGCGGCGATGATGCGTGACTACGACCGCTTCGCGTCGCTGTTCACACAGGACGGGGCGTGGCGGATTCCAGACGTCAACGTCGAGTTCGTCAGCCGGGACGAGATCCGCGCCGGGATCGAGCGGGCACAGGGTCTCTGGGAGTACTTCGTGCAGACCACACATCCGGGCATGATCCAGCTTGAGGGCGATACTGCGGTCGGGCGTGCCTACGTCTCGGAGTTCGGGCGCCTTCGCGACGGCAGCTCACAGCTGATGTACGCCATCTACCACGATCGCTACCAGCGGACCTCGGAGGGCTGGAAATTCGCTGAGCGCGTCTATGAGGTCAGATACCTCGACACCACTCCGCTGGTGGGCAACGGTCGGGCTCACGGAGACCCTGAGCTGACGAGAACGACTCTGCGGAGTTCTTCGCAATGAGGACCTGAGAACAACCCTTCTCACAAAGAAGGCCTAGAGAGGTGAGGACTGCGCACACGAGCATGCTGTCACCAGACCCACGCCGACTAAGAGTTTGAGGAGGCCGACGGTTGCATTGGTGAGCGGGGTGCTCAACGACAAAAGAGAGGAGCGATGAGCGATCGGAGTGACCTAATGAAGCCTGTGGATGTCGACGCGATTCCAATGGAATCCAATTAGCGCGCTCTAGTCGTCATTCCAACCAATTCCCCACTAAACCACTCTAAATCGAACTCACCACTCATCGGAAAACGAGGACTAGTCTGGGGGACCAGGGGTCGCAGGTTCGAGTCCTGTCTCCCCGA
>CABEDX010000015.1_pt1 | contig 16053 bp, 14 predicted proteins | sample 3132991 | NCBI WGS metagenome assembly CABEDX01 (sample SAMEA5534332, study PRJEB31848) | metagenome | biome: tundra; feature: field; material: soil | place: USA | collected 2013-05 | depth 0.15 m
CAACGACGCCGGCACGAAGTCCGAGCGCGACATGCGGCGAGATGGATTTCATGAACAGCACGTCCTGGGCAGAGAACGGCCGTTGCTCCTCGCGATGGAGACAGATGAATCCCCAGGACGCGCCGCCGACCCGAAAGACCGCCCGCAGCTCGTCCCCGAACCCCAGCGGTTGGAAGATCTCAGCGTAGCGCGCGCTACGCGACATCACACCATCCGTCGCCTGGAGCAGCGTCTTGACGCCGTCCTTGTCACGAGCAACATCGGTCCACTTGTTGACGTCGTCCGTGACGAACTCGTTGTGAACGAAGTAGGGCTTCGTCGTCGCCGGGATCCCTTCCTGGTATGTCCCGGTGAAGAGCAGGGTCGCCGGGTCTGCCGTGGCCCACCAGATACCGTCGGCGGGGACTGCGCGCTTTAGGTGCGGCAGGAGCCGGGCGCGGAGCGCCTCCGGGCCGAGACCCGTCTGACAGACTTCGAGGATCGACTGAGCCGCGTCCCGACGCATGACGTCGCCGTTCATCGCGTGCTCTCCTTCGGCCTCGGACTCCTCACTATACGGGTCGCGACCTGAAGCGACGTCAGGGGGCTGCGGGGCCGACGAGAACCTCGTACTGCCCGCGCTCCAGCAGCTCGACCCCGGTTGCCGCCATCGTCCTGGCCCGGCTCTGATCAGCGGAGGCGTCGCTCGCCAGCGCAGCCGCTTCGGTCTTCCACAAGGTCAGGGTCAGCGCCCTCCGGCCGGCGGAGTCCACGAGAAAGAATGCGCCGGCGTTTCCCTCGAGGCCGGCGACAAAAGGACGCACGATCTCTACGGACGCCGCCCACTTCTCGATCGCTTCCGGCGTGCCACCCCAGGTTGATGTTCTGGCAAACATGTCGATCCTCCGTATCTGCTGTTCCTGGGAGGAGCATGCGGGGATGAGCACCGCCGCACCATCCCAGAAAAGTGGGAGGTCGTCGGCAGCATCCACCCTCGTAAGATCGAGGTGTGGCAACGGTGCTCGTCGATGGCGCGGACCTGGTGGTCAAGATGTCGGAGCTCGAGAAGTTCGAGGCGGTTCATGCAGACGTTCGGGTCCCGCTGAGCACGGTGCGAGCCGTGCGGGCGGTCGACGACGCGTGGCCCGAACTGCGAGGCATCCGCGCGCCCGGGACGGGCATTCCCGGTGTCATTGCGGTGGGCACGCGACGGGGCTCATTCGGCAAGGACTTCACCGTCGTGCATGGCAGAGAGCAGGCGGTCGTGGTCGATCTCGATGGCGCCACATACTCGCGCATCGTGGTGACGACAACGGATGCGGACCGCGTCGCCGCCGAGATCCAGCGGCGCCTCATGCCCGCGCCGAATTTGAGTTAGCGCCTCCGGCGCCGGGTCGTCAGCCGTAGGCTTGGCGTCATAGCGACACATCTGCACGCGACACGCGGATAGGTGCGCTCCACGCCGCGTCACTCGCGACGTGGAGATCCGGAGACGCAACGCTCCTGGGCCGCGCCCGGTCAGGGGACGAACAGCAGACCCTTGGCCTGGATCGTGGTCACAGCCGGCGTGACCTTACCGGTGCGCAGATCGAGCTGTCCCAGGTAGTTCGGACGGTCGATCGGCTTGTTGGCATCGCCCGGCGTGACCGCGACATACGCCGTGCCGGTGTCGAACGCGCCCCACACGGCGAAGATCTCGTTGTCCACACTGTCGGTCACCAGCAGGGTGCCCTTCGAATCGGTCACCCACGCGGTGTCATCCACCGACTGTGAGAGATCCAGGACCGAGAGATGCGGCGCCGGACCGGTGGCGCCGTCGACGTAGATCTGCTGCTCATCGCCCTGGCTGTCGAGCACGAAATCGCCGCCGAATCGAGGACTGACCGCGGGGACGATCTCATTGGAGTCCGGGTCGGTGAGCGCGAGTGCGACGCGCTTGCCGTACGACGGGCTGTTCAGGTTGGCGACTATCGCGGTGCTGTTGTCGAAGAACACCGGCCGCAGCACGGCGACCGATCCAACGAGCTCCGCCCGGTACGCAGCAGGCCCGTTGGAGGTCGTCGGCGCCGACGCGCTGATGAGGATCACACCGTGGTAGACGGAGACAGCATCCGTGCCTCCTCCGTGAGGCAGAGGGTTGAGGTTGAACGCGTAGTGGTGGATCTGGGCGCCCGCCGGAGCCTCGGGCGAGATCAGGAAGAGACTCGAGTTCCCGTCCTCATTGACCGTAACAAGGAGCTGATGAGTGGCGGCGTCAGCGGTCACGCCGTCCGCGTGGCCCTTGACCTTCCAGGCCGCGATCCGATGGCCGGAAGCGTTGTAGCCGACGACGTCGCTGGCGGTCGCGCCCGTCGGGCTCGGCTGGCCGCTCGGCCCGATGCCGTTCTGCCACACGACGTAGACAGTGCCATCCAGCCACGTGATGTCATCGGGCCCGGTCATCGTCGCGCTGCCGTTGGCGAAGACCCTGACCGAAAGGTGCGCGTGCCTCGCGGTGGTCGCGGTCGCCGCGGAGACCGGCGGCGCGGCCAGCGCGGCAGGAAGGCCGATTGCGGCGATGGCGCCCGCGATGCTCAAGCGTCGATGCAACTGCTCTGTCATGGTCGTCCCGTCCTCTCTGCACGTGATTCGACAACGCCACGACTCTGATCAGTGAATCGTTAACCCGGGGTAAAGAGGCTGGGCCTTTCCGGAAAAGACTGTGCAGAAGCGTACGACGGCTGATACGGCCGCACACGCTGGCCGTCAGCCGAATATCGCGCTCAGATCTCCGCCGGCCGACGCCGAATTGCCGAGCAGGTGCAGGCCGAACGCCTCCTCGATGGTGCGCAGCGTGCCGTAGTGGTCACCCGTGGTTGCGATCGCCCCACGTCCTCGTGCGTTCGCCGAGACGATGATCATCGGGACGTGGCCCCCGGCCGCGCTGCCGCAACACGACCCGGATGATTCGGCGTCATTCTCATCCATGGTGATGACCACGGTCCCGTGGTCCGCGAACCACGGCGACGAGAGCACGTTGGGAAGAGTCGCTCGAAGCCACGCGTCACCGTCGGCCACGCTGCCATCGTGCATGTCGTGGACCATGTTCGGTGTGATCCACACAAAAGCGGGCGCCCGGCGGGAGTCGAGCGTCGCCATCATCGCCTGGACTCCGGGGTAGGGGACGACGTGCGTCGCGCAGCCGGTGCCCCGGTCGGCGCTGAAGTACAGGAACGGGTTGTGCTTCTCGGCATAGTCCCCTGCTCCACCGACTCGGTCGCACGGCGAGGGCATGCCTTCCATGTACGCCAGCCACGGGATGCCCGCGGCGGACAGTTCACTGCCCAGATCCGATGCCTGGAATGGTCCGCAGCCGCCACCGTCGGGCGTGCAGTCCGAGTCGATGCCCTGCGTGCTGCCGCTGTCGAGCGCCAGGTAGTTGGGGGCGCTCGGATGCGAAATCGCATACCAGGAGGTGAGCGACGCGTAACCTCCTGCCAGCGAACAGAGGTATGGGTCTGCCGAGCATGCGCCGAGCGTCGCCGCGTAACCGCGGTTCTCCTCGACGATCACCATGATGTGCGGCTCGGCGGTCGAATGAGCCGTAGGCGTGATCGAGGTCGCCGGCGATTGCGATAGCGGCGGCGTCTTCGGGGCGGGCATGCCCGGCGAGGCGCACGACGCGCCGGTGGCCAGGACCGCGACGGTCACCACGATTCGAATCCCGGTCACTGTGCGATCACGGCTCGATCATCCCGCCCTGGCCCGAGCGCGCGAACGGACAGTGACGTGCCGTCAACGCTCCATTGAGTACGGCGCTGCGCTGGCCGCTACCGAGGGCTACGCCCTCGAGCGACCGCGCATGGCGTACCAGGCGATCGCGATGACGATCACGATCACGACCACGTACACGATGATCTCTTTGGTGCCGAACACGTTGAACGCGAGCATTAACTGCCTCCTTGGTTGGATGCTGGGCTGCGCCTGCGGTCGCGACGAGCCGTGCGCCGCCATCCTACGGTGCCGCTCCTCCCTTGTGTTTGACGGTCAGTCTCCCAGCCCAACCTCGATCCGCGCCTGCGGGTGATCTGGCGCCGACGGCAACCGCCCACCAGCTGCTGACGGCTGAGGGGCGTCAACCGGGAGCGGTGGGACGCGCCGGATCGCCGGCGTGGAGCTCGCGTGCGGCGGTCGTGAGGTCCGGTCGTGACTTGATCAGCACCGGGAGCGTCTCGGCGAGCGCCGCCGCCGTGATGTCGACGTGACCGAGGGCCATCAACGCACGCGCCCAGTCGATGGACTCGCCGATCGACGGGGTCTTGCGCAGGTCGAGCCGGCGCGCAGCGCGCACCACCCGCGCAACCTGCTGAGCCAGCCGGTCCTCGATGCCGGGAATGCGAGCGAGAAGAATCTCGCGCTCCCGTTCCATTGTCGGGTACTCCAACGCGAGAAAGAGACAGCGGCGGCGCAGCGCTTCGCTCAACTCGCGCGTGTTGTTGCTCGTCAGGACCACGAGCGGTCGTCGTGTGGCCGTGATCGTGCCCAGCTCCGGGATGGTCACCTGAAACTCCGCGAGCACCTCGAGGAGCAACGCCTCGGTCTCGACCTCGACCCGGTCGACCTCGTCGATGAGCAACACCACGTCGTCACGAGCCCGGACCGCCGCGAGCAGCGGCCGCTCGAGCAGGTACGGCTCACTGAAGATGTCGGCCTCGACGTCCCCCCAGTCGCCGGTGGCCTCCGGGACCCCGCCCCCAGCCTGGATGCGCATCAACTGCTTGCGGTAGTTCCACTCGTACAGCGCACGGCTCTCGTCAAGGCCCTCGTAGCACTGGAGCCGGAGCAGTCGTGAGCCGGTGACCGCGGCAAGAGTCTTCGCCAGCTCGGTCTTTCCCACGCCCGCCGGACCCTCGACCAGCACCGGCTTCTCGAGGCGGTCCGCCAGGAAGACCACCGAAGCGATCGATTCGTCGGCGAGGTAGCCGGCGTCACGCAGCCGTTCCATGACATCCGCGGGGTCTCGGAAACGCTCACCCATGCGTCAGCCCACCGGCCATGGACGTCATCGGCCGTGGAGCGCGCCCGAAAAACGCGTCGTCGAGCATGCGACGAACCGCGGCTTCGTCCGGGGCGATCGGGTCGTTGCGGCAGGCCTCCACCACGCGGCGAGCCGCTTCGTCGAGGGCGTCCTCGGGAAGACCGAGGGCCTCAAGGGATAACGGCAGCCGAAGTCGCGTCAGCAGCTCGAAGACTGCGGCGGGTGGATCATCGGCGTCGAGCAGTTTCCGCACCTCGGCCATCGCCTGGGGCCTGCGCGCGGCCACGAGCGCCGTCGAATGAGGGAGCACCACAGCATGGGTCTCGGCGTGGGGCAGGTTCCATCCGCCGCCGAGCACGTGACACGTGCGGTGATGGATCGCCGTTCCCGCCTGGGCGAGCGCCGCCCCGGCGAGGCAGGCCCCGACGAGGTTGCCGGCGTGCGCGTCCAGATCGTCCGGATTCTCGGTCACGCGCGGCAGGCCATCGCACAGGCGGCGGCCACCATCGCGGGCAAGCACGCTGGTGACGGGGTTTGCCCCCGCCGACCAGAGTGCCTCGAGGCAGTGCGCGAGGGCATTCATCCCCGACGCTGCCGCCAGCCGGGGCGGCATGCCGAGGCACAGCTTGGGGTCGTACACGACTGTGCGAGGCAGCACGCGCACATCCGACCAGGTCTGCTTGCGGCCGTCGCTCGTCCGACCCCAGATCGGGGTCATCTCCGATCCCGAGTAGGTGGTGGGGACGGCAACGAGCGGTACATCGCACGCCTGGACGATGGCCTTGCCGAGCCCGATCACCGAACCGCCGCCCAGCGTCACCACGGAATCCGCGTTGAGCTCCCGAGCCACGCGGACGGCGTCACCCGCGACCTCTGAAGGACCATGCTGCGTCGCGGTCTGCACCACACCGACGCAACCGTCACCGAGCTCCGTACGCAACTGATCGAGCGCGTCCTGGGTTGACGCGCCGCCCGCCACGAGCAGCGCATGGTGCGCCTCGAGCCGGCTGATCTCATCGGGGACGCGCTCCAGGGCCCCGGCAGCGAACACGACTCGAGACGGAAAGGCGGACCAGGTGAATGCGGGCGTCACTGCGCCGGGTCCGGGCGCGGATACCAGTTCGGGAGCTGAGCGTCGACGTTCACCCACACCGATTTCGTCTGGGTGTACTCGTGCATCGCCTCGAATCCCATCTCGCGGCCGTAGCCCGATCCGCCCACACCGCCGAACGGCGAGGCGGGTGACACGCGTTTATACGAGTTGACCCAGACCATGCCGGTCCGCAGGCGGTGGGCCATGCGGTGTGCGCGGGAGAGATCGTTGGTCCAGAGCCCGCTGCCAAGGCCGTACTCGGTGGAGTTGGCGATGCGCACGGCCTCGTCCTCGTCGCGGAACGTCGACACCACGAGGAACGGTCCGAAGACCTCCTCCTGGCTGACGGTCGCATCAGGACGAGCGCGCACCACGGTGGGTTGCATGTAGTACCCGGCGGCGAGCTCGGGAGCGCCCGGGGCTTCGCCGCCGCAGAGGATATCGCCACCCTCATCGCGCGCCACGTCGACATATCGGAGCACGCGGTCGCGGTGCTGCGCCGACGTCAGCGGCCCCATCTCGGTCGAGGGATCGAGCGGATCTCCAATGCGGATGCTCATCGCGAGCTGCACGAAGTCGTCGAGAAAGCGGTCGGCGATGGTCTCGTGCAGCAGCAGCCGCGATCCGGCGATGCATGCCTGCCCCTGGTTGTGGAAGATCGCAAAAGCTGACCCGTTGACCGCTTGCGACAGATTGGCGTCCTCGAACACGATGTTCGCGCCCTTTCCTCCTAGCTCGAGGTGCAGGCGCTTGAGATTCTGCGCACTGGCCTCGACGAGCCGTCGACCCACAGCCGTTGATCCGGTGAACGACAGCATGCGAATCCGTGGGTGGGTCGCGATCGCCCAACCGGCCGAATTGCCATATCCGGGCACGATGTTGACGACGCCATCCGGGATTCCCGCCTCCTGCAACAGCACGGCGAGCCGGAGCGTGCTGAGTGGCGTGAGCTCGCTCGGCTTCATCACCACCGCGTTGCCGGCGGCGAGCGCCGGCCCCAGCTTCCAGCTCGTGAACATCAGGGGGAAGTTCCACGGAACGATCTGCCCCACGACGCCGATGGGTTCGCGAACGAGGTAGTTGAGGAATCCTGCGTCGACGGGGATCACCGATCCCTCGTGCTTGTCGGCCATTCCCCCGAAATACCGGTACCACGCAGCGGTGCGTGGGACATCGAGCCGTGACGTGTCGCGAATCGGGTGCCCGGTGTCGACCGTCTCCAGCCTTGCCAGTTCGGCGGCATTGGCCTCGATCAGGTCGGCCACCCGCAACAGGATGCGACCCCGCTCGGCGGCAGGCATCCCCGCCCACGCGGGCAAAGCACGCTCTGCTGCCTGCACGGCTCGGTCGACGTCCAGCGCACGCGCCTCGGCGACGCGCGTGATCGTCGACCCATCGTGGGGATCCAGGACGTCGATCTCAGTGCCTTCGGCCGCATCGGCCCACCTCCCGTCGATGAACAGGCGCGTGCGCAGCCCGGCAGGATCGAGACGCGCTCGTGCAGGCAGTTGCACGTCGAGCCCCACGAAGGTCCCGGTCAGAAGTCCACAGGATGGCTGGGCAGCTTGCCCGTCGCGTACAGCTCCGGGAGCGCCCCGTCGGCGTTTTCCCAGACCAGGAGCATCGCGCGCTTGGGCGCGTATCCCTGGTGCCGGATGTTCGCCGGCATCGACGCCACGTCTCCCGGCTTCATCACCACGCGGGTTCGCGCGGCGCCGGTGTCTCGATCCTCGACGGCCCAGATGATCTCGTCACTCAGCTGGACGAACCATTCAACGCGGTCGTTGCCGTGAATGATCGGGAGGATGTACTCCTCGGTGGTCGGGCAGTACAGGCTGTCCTTGCACACGCTCACCACCGACGGATTCCAGGTGACGTCGGAGCGCGACAGATAGGCAAACAGGTTGTAGGCCTTCACGTCGGACTCGAAACCGGGCTCGGGCTCGACCAGAGGGCTGTCCTGGGCGACGTCGGCGAACATCCTGTTGATGGGATGGGTCGCGTCGGTGCGGAGCTGCTCGTCGTCGTCGCAGGAGACCATGCGCTTGGAGGCGACTCGGCGGCGGGTCACGGCCGCGAGGTTACTGCCGTTCTTGTCACCAAACGCGCTGCCCGTCTCTTCTGGTGAGGCGAAGGGATCGAAGGAGGCATTGGTCCAGTCGGCCAGCATGCGCTCGAACGTCGCCTTGATGTTCTCGCTCTGGAAATTCTCGACGTGGTCCATCTCGGCTTTCCGGTACGCGTCGTTGTAACGCCCGGCGAAGAGATCGACGGTGCCGTAATGGTTCACCGTGCCAACCACACCATCGAAATTCACGATGCCGTAGAAGAAGTTCCAGGCGACATCGCGCTGCATCGCGCGCAGGAAGGCATCCGCCGACATCACGTGACTGCCGGTCGGCCACTTGACGTAGACGAAGTACTCGTCGCGCCGGAAATGGAATTCGCCAAGGGTGAACTCGGCGTACCCGTGCGCGTTGGGCTCGCTGGCGATGACATTGGTGTCCATGAGCAGCGTCATCAGTTATCCGACTCCCATCACTTCGTCTGCAGACTCAATGAGTCTGGCAGATCTCCCCCCATCGATACAGCGTGTCCGCGCCCTCGATCGTCTGCAACAGAACGACCGCCGGCTTCTCGGCCCGGAATCGATATGCCGCGTGTGCTGGGAGCAGCGTCATGTGGCCACGTCGGGCAACCACCCGACCCATCCGCGGGCCTGCCGGTTCGTGACCGAGTTGGATCGAACCCTGCGTGCCCTCCGGCGGTTCCTCATCGGGAGACAGTCGGTGCAGGACCACCTCCACCTCGCCGTCCATGACGAGCGCGAATTCGTCATGTGCCGTCCGGCGCCAATCCGAATCCCCCTCGGCGCGGATCGCCTCGAGCACGTACTGACGATTCTTTCCGACCGCGACCTTCTCATAGGGACGCGAATGCGCAGCGACATCGAAGATGTTCGAGAACGTGTAGCGCTTGGGGTCATCGTCGATGATCTCGACGCCGCCTTTCTCGTACTGGTCCAATGAGCCGAAGCGGGTCACGTAAGTCGTCACGATCTCTTTCTTACCCTCGGCCTCGTTGTCCGCGGCTGATTGATGTGCGCCATGCGAACACAGCGGCGCTCCTCGAACAACATGAAGACTACGCTCGTCATTGAGGGCAAGTCAATCCGCAGCCGCCTCATGGTCGCCCGCCCCAGCTCGCCGGCGCGTCAGGGCCCGGCGAACGCGGTGACCCCGCCGCGATGCCGCTCAATACCTCGGCGCGAAGCGTCGACATCTGCGCGATGACATCGGGAATGTCCAGCGTCGCCGGCAGCCGGAGCCGGAGCTCGCGCAGCCCCGCCGCGTACAGTGCCGCAACCGTTTGCTGGCAGTCCTCCAGGGTTCCGACGAGCCCGGGAGCAACCTCGGCTTCCGCACCCAACCCTGGGTCGGCAGCCAGCCGGGCATGTGCCTCGGCCACGGTCCGGCCTGGAGACGCCGGCAGGCACGCGGCACTTCGCCCCTCCGAACTGCGGAGAAGGTCGATGAGCACGTCCACCGATGCCGGCCCGAAGACCGCGACAGCACCGGCCGCGTGTATCGCAGCCACGCCCGCTGCGTCTGACACATCGACAGAGATCTCATGCGCCTCGGGAACACCGCTCTCGAGGCCGGCGATCGCTTCGGCAGCAGCGGCGCCGCGCAGCCAGACATCGGCCGCCTGGTCGAGCACACGCGGAGCTTCCTCGACCACCCACCCGATGCGCATCCCGGCGGCGGCGGCCTGCTGGGGCCACGCGGCTCCGAGCGGCAGCCAGAGCGACTGCCATCCGGCTCGAGCCGCGAGCAGCGAAATCGGCGGGAGCACACCCCCGTGACGCGGGAGCAGCAAACCCAGCTGCAGCCGGCGAGCCGGCGCCGAGTCCATCACCAGGCGATCTTGCACCAGGCGATCTTGCACAAGGCGATCTTGCACAGCGCGATCTTGACACTGCGCTTTCCGTACGAGCGCACAATCGCGACGTGCCTGCATCGGACGTGGTCGGCGGCGTCGTCGTCCGCCTGACATCGGCGCTCCGAACAGCTGGGGTGCCCGTCTCCACGGGTGAGGCCGTCGACGCGGCGCGCGCGTTGGATGTCGTGGACGCCGGGCAGCGCAACCAGGTTCGCGCTGCGCTCCGGGCGACGCTGATCAAACGCCAGGACGACGTCGAAACATTCGAACGGACCTTCGACGCCGTCCTGGCGGCCTTCAGTGACGCCCCCGAACCCGAGGTCGCACACCTTTCCCAGGACGGCGGCACGACAGTCGCGGCGGCGCCCGACGCGGCGGTCGACCCCTCGACCTCGCTGCTCGAGGACCTCGTCGCGGCGCTGCGCGGTGACGATGCAGACGCGCTGCGCAGGCTGGCTGCCCTGTCGTTTCACCAGTTCGGAGGCATCGGTTCGACGTCACAGGACTCCGAGCGCGCGCTCCTCTACCGCGTGCTTCGCGGGCTCGACCTCGCCCGGATACTGCAGCGGGCGCTCCGCGAGAACGGCGGCGCACGGGACGAATCGGCGGTCATCGACGCGCTCGTCCCGGCAGAGATCTCGGCTCGGGTCGAGGAGTTTCGCCGCCTGCTGGCGCAGGAGGTGCGCCGCCAACGCGATAGGCAAACTGTGCAGCAGGGTGCGGGAATCCAGCGCTTCGCAACAGGTCCAGAGGATCTGCCGATCCTGGGCGCGAGCCCATCCGACCTGGTCGCCCTGCAGCGCGCCCTCCGCCCGCTTGCACGCAAGCTCGCCGTGCGCGGTGCGCGCCGGACTCGGGTCACGCGCCGGGGCCGGCTCGACGTCCGGCGCACCATCCGCAGGTCGCTCTCCACCGGCGGCATCCCGCTCGAGCCACGATGGCGGCGCCCCCGGACCACGCGTCCGCAGTTGGTGGTGCTCTGCGATGTGAGCGGGTCGGTGGCCGAGTTCGCCCGATTCACGCTGGCCTTGATGAGTGCGATGAGCGCGGAGTTCTCGGCGTTGCGCTGCTTTGCGTTCGTCGACGGCGTCGACGAGGTGACGCGCATCGTCGCGGACGCACGCGGATCGCTGATGCCGGCTCACGTGCTTGCTCGAGCCGACGTCATCTGGGATGACGGACACAGCGACTACGGGCGCGTCTGGGATGTGTTCGCCGCACGTTTCTCGGAGGCGCTGACGCCTCGGTCCAGCCTCGTGATCACCGGCGATGCACGGAGCAACTATCGGCCCCCGAACCTCGCGGCGCTCACCGGAATCGCTCGTACCGTCCGCGAGATCCACTGGCTCAACCCCGAGCGCCGTCAATACTGGGACACCGGCGACTCGGTGATGTCCCAGTACGCGCGGGCCTGCCGCACCGTGCACGAGGTGCGTACGCTTCGCCAGCTCGAGTCGGCCGCACTGGACATCGCCACCGGCGCGCGGCAATCGCCCGTACACTCGCCACGTGCCTGAACCCGACGGCGAGCTCGTCGCCCTCCGCAGCCGTCTTGGTGACCTGGATCAACGGATCGTCGAGCTGATCGCCGAGCGATTCCGTGTGGTCGCCGACGTTGCCAGGGAAAAGGCGTCGTCGGATTCGGCCATCCGCGATTCAGATCGCGAGCGTCAGGTTCTCGCCGCGGTGGAGCACGTCGCTCGAACCGAGGGCGCGCCGGTCAACCTCGTGCGACGCATCTATCGCGACCTCCTTGCCGAATCGGTGAGCCGGCAGGTCTCCAGCCTCTCGGGCCTCCAGCGCGAGGTGGCGATGCGCGTCGCGGTGCGGGGTGGCCACTCATTCGGCTTTCTCGCGGCGCAGAAGTATCTCTCGTCACGTGAGGTCGATGGCGAATTGATCGTGACGCCGACCTACCAGGCGGCGGTCGATGCGCTCAGGGCAGGAGACGTCGACCTCGCGGTCCTGCCGATCGAGAACACCGCCGCGGGGAGCGTCGACGAGACCTACGATCTGCTGCGCGAGAACGAGGTGTCGATCGTCGGCGAGGAGACGTCGAGCGTTGAATACTGCCTCTGCGGTGTCAGCGACGTTCCCCTCGGTGCGATCACCCAGGTCCTCGCCGCGGTCGATGGCTTCGAGCAGTGCTCCCGCTTTCTCGAGACACTTCCCAACGCCTCGCAGATCCTGCATTTCGATACTGGCGCGGCGATGCGTCTGGTCCACGCGGACGGGGATTCCACGCACGTCGCCATCGGGGCATCCGAGGCTGCGGCCGCTCACGGCCTGGTGGTGCTGCGCCGCGGTATCGCCAACCATGCGGAGAACTACACGCGATTCGTCGTGCTCGCACGGCACCCGGTGCCCGTCGAGCTCAGCGCGCCGTGCAAGACGAGTCTGATCCTGATCGGACGCCACGAACATGGGGCGTTGATGCGATCGCTCGGGGTTCTTGCCGCGAGCGGTCACTCGATGACGAAGCTAGAATCGCGGCCACGTCCCGGACGGCCGTTCGAGTACCTGTTCTTCATCGACTTCGAGGGGAACGTCGCGGATCCGAGGACCGCAGACGCGCTCGACGACCTGCGCTCCACCGCGCTGCATCTCAAGGTACTGGGCAGCTACCCCGCGACGACGACGCACGGCGATTCACAACCCGGCGATGCCACCCCGCTGGTGCCACCGCCTGAGTCGGTCGGCGCGCTCGAAACCGTTGTTCCGCCTCGCCCGGCGTCCAAGGCGTCGAAGAACTACCGGCTCGCGGGGCGTGGTGCCCGCCCCGATGACACCGTGATCCCGGTCGGCAACCTGTTGATCGGAGGCGGTGGATTCCTCGTCATGGCGGGCCCGTGCTCGGTCGAGTCGGCCGACCAGATCACCACCACGGCCCGAGCGGTTCGCGAAGCCGGCGCGCAGATTCTCCGCGGCGGCGTGTTCAAGCCGCGAACCTCGCCGTACGCGTTTCAGGGACTCGGCTGGGAGGGTCTCGAATTGCTTGCCGCGGCGGGCAGGGCGACCGGCATGCCGATCATCAGCGAGGTGATGGCCGTCGACCAGGTCAGGCGCATGGCCGAGATGGTCGACATCCTGCAGGTCGGCACCCGCAACATGCAGAACTTCGACCTGCTGCGCGAGCTCGGCAAGGTCGATCGTCCGATCCTGCTCAAGCGCGGTCTTTCCAGCACGATCGATGAGTGGCTCGGTGCAGCCGAATACATCCTCGCGATCGGCAACCAGCAGGTGATCCTCTGCGAGCGAGGGATCCGCACCTTTGAGACGAGCACACGCAACACCCTCGATCTCTGCGCGATTCCCGTGCTGCGCGAGCTGACCCACCTTCCCGTGATCGTCGATCCCAGCCATGGCACCGGCCACCGCGCCTACGTAGCGCCGATGTCGAAGGCGGCACGTGCTGCCGGTGCGCACGGGCTGCTCATCGAGGTGCACCCCGATCCGGACAACGCACTGTCCGACGCCGAGCAGAGCCTGTCCTTTCCCGAGTTCCTGTCGCTGATGCGGAGCCTGCAGACCGTCGGCGTCGCTCCCTAGCTCTGCCGGGGACGCTCCACCCACAGGAAGCTGGTGAAGTTCTCGTCGAGGTCCTGGAGGTTGTCCTCGACGACGCGCAAACCATTGAGCTCGGCGAGGATCTTGCTTCCCATGGTCGCGATCGAATCGGGAAGCTCGCCGGTGCCGAGCAGTTCGGCCACCTTTGCCTGGTCGATCAGGTCACCGGCGCCGCTCGTCTGACGAAGGTTCGCGTACTTCTTCTCGAGGTTGGTGCGGCACTGGCGCAGCACCTGCGGGTGGGCCATCACCGTGTCGACGCGGGAGAAGTCGGCGCTCCCGGCAATCATCAGCGCATGTGAGATCTTGATCGCGAACTCTTCGACGATCGCAAATCGATACCGGGCCATCGCCGCAACCGACTCAGCGACCATGCCGCCGACGGAATTGTGGATCGCGAAAACTCCACGATCGATCTCCCCTTCGTGCAGCGCGCGCAGCACCCGTTCGGTGGTGTGCAGATACACGATCTCGAAGGGAACCTCGGGCGTCCTGCTCATGTAGTACCCGGCGGCATCCTCGTTGAAGCTGCCCCGGCCGCCCTGGATGCCGACCACGACGCGGTCGGCGACCACGCGGTTCGGGAGCAACAGGTCGAAGACCGAGTCCTGTGCCTCTGACATGCGCAGGCGCATTCCCTTGGTGTGGGGGTTGAACGTCTGCAGGTCGACGAAAAGTTGCCAGGTGTCGTTGCTCACCTGGGATGTGACGTCGTGAAGGCGTCTGGTGCCGAGCGTGTCGATCCCTGTCTGCGCAAAGCCGAATCGCTCGAGTGTCCGTCCGACGAAGTGGGTGACGCCCTGGCTTTCCGCTGCGAGTCGATCGTGTTCGTCAGCGGACATCTGCACCACGACGAGGCCCTTGGAGGTGAAGTACGCCTTCCACGAGTCGAGTGCGGCGGGCGGCAGGCGAAATCCGTCGACGACGATCGTTTGCCCCTCGACCCCGCTCGCCGCGACGCTGTCCGGTCCGAAGAGCGGATGGGTGAGCAGGCCCTGGTAGGTGGCGGGGAGATGGCGGTCGAACACCTCGCGCGGATGGACCTTCACCGAGAGCACGTCGATGAGCGTCCGGGTGCCACCGAGCTCCTCGAAGAGCGGCAGATGTTCTTTCAGGGTGGGCTCGAACGCGGATATCGGCACGCAGTAGAAGACGGCGTCGGATGCGAGCGTTTCGCGCAACGATGCCGGGGTCAAACCCTGACGCTCCGCCGCGGCACGCTGGCCGGGATCGGAGTCGTACACGCTGAGCGTGAAATCGCCCTGAAGCATCGATGCCCAGAGGCGTCCAAACCGGCCGAGGCCCACCACGCCGGCTGTCGCCGGCAGGGCGCTGGTCATCACCGGGGCTAGTGTACGGGTGCGCAGGGGAGCCACCTCCGCACCGAACACCGGGGCGTCGGTATGGTTCTGCGTGATATGGCAACCCCGGCAGAGCGCGAGACGGCCGACCGCAGCGTGCGAGACACCGCCCGGCACGAGATGCCGCGTGCGCTCCGCGACGAGGTGCGGCTCGTCGGCGACGCGCTCGGTCAGGTGATCGCCGAGCACGGTGGTGAGGGGCTGCTCGCCGACGTTGAAGCGTTGCGCCGAACCGTTATCCAGGCTCGCGCCGAAGCCGCCACACGAGGCGGATACGCGAACAGCGCCGACGCGCTCGTGTCCTCATGGTCGCTTGACCGCGCTGAGCAGGTGGCTCGCGCGTTCGCCTGCTATTTCCACCTCGTCAACCTCGCCGAGGAGCGCTACCGCGCTCGCGCGCTCCGCGAGGCCGACTACGGCGCCTCCGGTCCGGTCGAGGCGCTCGCCACCGCGCTCGCGACCGTGCGCGCAGAGCTTGGGGATGCGGGTCTCGACGAGCAGCTCGCCGCGCTGCGCGTTCATCCTGTGTTCACCGCGCACCCAACCGAAGCACGTCGGCGCGCCGTGACCTCGGCGCTCCGGCGTGTGGGCGACCAGCTCGAGCGTCTTGCCGGCCCAGGAGTGGCGGAGGCCCCGCAGCTGGAGATCCGCCGGCGATTGCTCGAGGAGGTCGACGGGCTCTGGCGAACCGCCCAGCTGCGCAGCCAGGAGCTGCAACCACTCGATGAGGTCCGCACGCTGATGAGTGTTTTCGACGAGACGCTCTTCCGGCTCGTGCCCGCCGTCTACCGGGAATTCAGCGGTGCGCTCGACGCGGGCGAAACCGGGGCGCATAGGCCGGCGGCGCCGGCATTCCTGCGATTCGGGAGCTGGGTCGGCGGCGATCGCGACGGCAACCCGCAGATCACCGCCCAGGTCACCCGGGAGACGATGCTCATCCAGTCGGAGCACATCCTGCGCGGACTCGAGTCGGCAGCCGCCCGCATCGGGAGCGGCCTGACCGCGGATGCGGAAACTACCATGCCTGACCAGAGTTTTCTCGGACGGCTCCGCTCGGCGCACGAGGTTGTCGGCGGCCGCGCCGCAGCCATCGA
>CABEDX010000018.1_pt1 | contig 15601 bp, 15 predicted proteins | sample 3132991 | NCBI WGS metagenome assembly CABEDX01 (sample SAMEA5534332, study PRJEB31848) | metagenome | biome: tundra; feature: field; material: soil | place: USA | collected 2013-05 | depth 0.15 m
GGCGATGGCCTCGCGCGCGATGTTCCCCTCGAGTATCTCTTCGGCGCGGTCGATACGCGCGGTGAGTACCGCGCCTGGTGGGGCCACGACGAGGCGGGGGAGCGCCTCGCATTTGAAGGGTTCGTCGACTTCGCGATCGCGCAGCTCGAGCGCCACGCGGACATGCACGTCTACCACTACGCGGCGTACGAAAAGACGGCGCTGCGCCGGCTGATGAGCCGCCACGGCACCCGGGAGGCGGAGGTCGATCGCCTGCTCCGCAGCGAGGTGCTCGTCGATCTCTACCGCGTGGTCAGGCAGGGAATCCGGCTGTCAACAGACTCGTACTCGCTCAAGAAGGTCGAGCGCCTGTACATGCCCGCACGCCAGGAGTCGATCGCCGACGCCGCGGGCAGCATGGTCATGTACGAACGCTGGTTGACCAGCCGTGAGGATGGGAGCCAGGGCGACTCCACGCTGCTCGACGAGATCGCGATGTACAACCAGCGCGACTGCGTCTCCACCGCGCAACTGCGCGACTGGCTCGAAGTGCGTCGCGTCGAGGAGGAAGCACTCCGCGGCGCGCCGATCGACCGTCCACCGGTCATCGAACGCTCCGTGAGCGACGCGCTGCAGGCGAAGATCATCACGACCCAGGGGGTCGCGGATGCGCTCATCAACGAGGTGCCGGTGGATCCCGAGTTTCAGACCGACGCGGAACGAGCGAGATGGTTGCTTGCGCCACTGCTCTCGTACCACCGGCGTGAGAACAAGGTCAATTGGTGGCGCCATTTCGATCAGATCGCGATGAGTCCGGAGGAGCTCGAGCGCGACACGTATGCGCTCGGACCGCTCGAGATGATCGGCTCCCACGAGGACGGCCGCCGGATCATCGAGCGATACCGATTCGAGCCGCAGGAGCACCGGATCGGCATCGGCGACAAACCGCTCGATCCCGAGGCGGACGTGCGCTGGGCGCCGGTCGCAGGCGAGGTCATAGACCTTGACTCGGCGAGCGGGGAGATCACGCTGTCGCGCACGGCCGGCCAGGCGGAACGCGGTTCCGTCCGCTTCGTCATCCCGTCGACGCCACTGCAGACGGATGCGCAGGAGGAGGCGCTGCTCGACCTCGGTCGATGGGTCGTCGCCAACGGACCCGATGCTCCAGGCCCAAATCGCGCCGGGCGCGATCTGCTGATGCGCCGGCCGCCACGTCTGAACGGCGGCACCGACTGCGTGTTTCGTGAGTTCGGTGAGACCGCGTCACGGGCCGCGATCCGCCTGATCCTGAGCCTGGACCGAGGGTGCCTGCCGGTGCAGGGCCCACCCGGCGCGGGGAAGACCCACATGGCCGCTCTTGCTGCCCTCACGCTCATCAAGGACCGTCGAGGACCGGTTGGTGTCACAGCGGTGACGCACAACGCGATCCGGACGCTCCTTGGCAAGATCGAAGAGCTCGCGCCGTCTCTTGGAATGCAGGTCCGCATGCAGCACCGCAAGGGGGACGGAACCGGGACGGCATCGATCCAGATCGCACGGAGCAACGACGTTATCGAGGCCGCCATCGCAGACGAAACCGTCGACGTGGTCGGCGGGACGTCGTGGTTGTTCGCCCGCCCCGAGTTCGAGGGGTCATTCGACACGCTGATCGTCGACGAGGCCTCCCAGATGTCACTTGCCGACGCTCTTGCGGTGTCGCGCGCGGCTCGGAATCTCGTCCTGGTCGGCGACCCCCGGCAACTGGCGCAACCGCTGCAGGGAAGCCACCCGCGCGGCGTCGGGGTGTCGGCGCTGGACCACCTGCTCGGCGGCAACGTGACCATCCCTCCCGAGCGTGGAGTGTTGCTCGACCTCACCTGGCGCATGCACCCCGACGTGACCAGCTTCGTCTCACGGTCGTTTTACGAGGGACGGCTCGGGTCGGAAGCGCAGTGCTCGGGTCAGGCGGTGGTTATCGATGGTGTCGCGGTGACCGGGCTGCGCGCGTCATTTGTCGAACATCACGGCGATCGGGTGCGCTCCGATGCCGAGGCCGAGCGAGTGCGCGATGTCATCGACCGGTTGACCAGAGCAACCTGGCGGGATGACGCGGGGCGCGAGCGTCCGATGACGCTCGAAGACATCGTGGTCGTCGCACCGTACAACGCGCAGGTCGCGTGTCTCGTCGAGGCGCTGCCGGCCGGTGCGCGGGTCGGCACCGTCGATCGCTTTCAGGGACAGGAGGCCGCGGTGAGCATCTTCTCGATGGCCACGTCCAGCGTCGAGGATCTGCCCCGCAACCTCGAATTCCTGTTCAGCCTCAACCGTCTCAACGTGGCGGTGTCGCGGGCGCGCGGGCTCTCGATCCTGGTGTGCTCGCCCGAGCTGCTCCGCGCACGCTGCCACTCGCCGGAGCAGATGCGGCTGGTCAACGCGCTCTGCCGGTTCGTGGAGATGGCCAACCCGTGGACCGTCGCGCCTCTGCCCGCGGCTATGCTGCCGGTATGAGCAGCGATTCCCTGAAGGACCGTCTCGTGCAATCCCTCCTTGCCGCGCGCGACAGAGAGGCGGTGCTGCTCGCGCTGGTCGACGACTCGCCGCCCGCCGGGGATGGGCGTTGGAGCGCAAAGGACAGCATCGCCCACCTGAACACCTGGCGCGAACATGCCATTCGCGCGCTCGATGCTGCGCAACGTGGGGCCGCCTTCGAGGGGCCTGCCAACGATACCGACATCGACGCACAGAACGCTGAGATTTACGAGGCCCATCGCCGCGATAGCGCGTCTACCGTACGTGCAACCGCCGCCGAGAGCTACACGGCGCTGATCGACGCGGTCAACGCGTGTTCCGAGGCGGATCTGCTGCGTGAACGCCCTGACAACGGTGGCCCGGTGTGGCGCGTTGTTCCAGGCAACGGTCACGGGCACGTCGCACAGCACCTCTCGTACTGGGCAGTCGATCACGCCGATCCTGCGGCCGCGGAGGAGGCCGCGAAGTGGAGCTATGCAATCGACTCGGAGCTGTTCCCCGACAACCAGCCGGTTGCCGACTACAACCTTGCCTGCTTCTACGCGCGCAACGGTGATGCCGACAAAGCGTTGCCGCTGCTGAGCACCGCGCTGCGGGCGCGCCCCGACCTGCGCGTCTTTGCACTTGAAGACGTGGACCTCGCGCCGATTCGCGACGACCCGCGCGTGGAGAGCCTCCTCGGCGCCTGATTGCTCATCGGTCAGACGCCGGGTGGCGTGACCCGCAGCCGATCGATGAACAACCCCTGCAGGGAACGACCGATGGGCCCACGTTCGTCGTAGAGGCGGCTGTACGCGACGCCGACACCGTGCCGATCGACGTCGGTGCTCGCATCGAGGCAGATCCATTCGCCCTCGGGTTGGCGATGGAGGTAGACCGTGAGGTCGGTGTTGATGAACAGGTATTCCCCCCACGGAACCGCCGCCGAGACGCCATTGCCAAAATCGGCCGCCGCGAGCGCGCGCTGCAGTGGCGTCGTGGTCTGGCCGGCGACGACCGGGCCGGTCAGGCGCATCCACACTGTCGCCGGCCCCTGCTCGATGAACGAGCCACGTGCGTACCGCATCTCGACGCCGGTGCGATGAAAGGCCGGGTCATCGCTCTCCGGCGTGTGCGCGACCGAGTCCGCCGGCCCCGCGAATGGCACTTCGAGTGGTGGCTGTTCGCCGAGGTCCAGGTCCGCGATCCGCATGCGCCAGGCCGTCGCGCGGCAGAGCTCGGTGTTGCCGTCGGTGAGCGTTGCGCTGAGCATCTGCACGCGCCGGCCCTCGCGCTCGATGCGAGCCGCAACCTCCACGGGTCGCAGGGGCACCGGCCGGAAGATCTCGACGGTGGTTCGAACAATCGCCATCGGCGCCTCGGTGGGCAGCGCCTCCATCACGCCGGCCATGAGTGCGGCCGGCGGGCCGCCGTGCATCGCGCTGCGATCCCATGGACCGCGTGCGTGCTCGCTCGGGACGTAGCCGCGCCGGTTGGGCGTGAACAGGGCTTCGGACATGGCCGCATGGTGCATGAAGCAGGCGCGCGAGCGGACTGCGTCACTCCGGCAGCCTGCTACGCTCCCATGCCGTGGCGGTCAGAAGCACGACCATAGCGGCACGAGGCATGCGGTTCGACGCGCTCATCGGCGGACCCGCGGATGGTGAGCTCGTTCTTCTGCTCCACGGATTCCCGCAGACCGGCACCTGCTGGCACGACGCACTCAACGGTCTGGCCGCCGCCGGGTATCGAGCCGTCGCCCCCAGCCAGCGTGGCTCCTCCCGAGGCGCCCGTCCCGTGGGTGTTGAGGCGTACCGGGTGAGCGAGTTGTGCGCAGACGTCCTCGCCATCGCGGCCGCTCTCGGGCACGACCGCTTCCACCTGGCCGGCCACGACTGGGGTGGTGTGGTCGCCTGGGCGCTTGCCGGTGACCGTCCCGACGCGGTGGCATCACTCACCGCCGTCTCGACGCCGCATGCCGGGGCGCTGCGACAGGCGCTCCGCGGCACGCAGCAGCGCCTGCGCATGGCGTACATCCCCGTGCTCCGCCTCCCCCTCATCCCCGAATCGCTGATCGAGGCCGCGGGCGGCGTCGTCGCCGAGTCGCTCCTGACCGCGACCGGTCTCAGTCCCGCGCACGCCCATCGCGATATCACCGCACTGCGCGCCGTCGGTCCCACCGGCGCGCTGAACTGGTATCGAGCCCTGGGCACGGAGCGCGGACATTCCGAGCCCGTGAGCGTTCCCGTGCTGCATGTCTGGAGCGACCAGGACCCGGTCTTCTCGCGTGAGGCAACCGACCTGTCGGCCGAGCACTGCACCGGCGACTATCAGCTTCTCGAGCTCGAGGGCGGATCGCACTGGATCCCCGACGAGCATTGGGGTGACGTCGAGGACCTGTTCCTCGAGCATCTCGCGGCCAACCCAGCCAACGCCGCCCGCTGAAGTCGGCGCGTGGGCGGCATCGAGGTCACCGGCACCGCTCAACGGCGCTCGTGGGAGTCGGTGGGATTGCCCGAGGTGGAGCGGATCCGTCCTGGGCTGTGGTCGATCCCGGTGCCGCTGCCGAACAACCCGCTGCGCTACGTGCTCGTCTACCTGCTCGAGCTGGACACCGGCGTCGCGGTGATCGACACCGGCTGGAGCACCGAGGAAGCCTGGACAGCGCTGGTCGCGGGGATGGCGGTGGCCGGGTACGCCCCGTCCGACGTGAGGGCCATCCTCATCACCCACATCCATCCCGACCACTACGGGCTCGCCGGCCGGTTGCGCGAGGCGTCAGGCGCGTGGGTCGCCCTCCATCCTGCCGACGCCGCGCTGCTTCCCGCGCGCTACGGCCACGGGCTCGAGGGCCTGCTGGCGAGCATGGACGCGCTGCTCATCGATGCGGGCGTGCCCGATGAGACGCGGGCCGAGCTCACCGGCGCGTCGATGGGGATTCGCGAGTTCGTGGCGGCTGCCGAGCCCGACGTCCTTCTCCAGGATCGAGAGACGGTGCCGCTGCCGGGCTGGGACCTCGTGACACTGCACACGCCGGGCCACTCGCCTGGCCACGTCTGCTTCCTCGACCGCCGCGGCCGCATGCTCTTCAGCGGCGACCACGTCCTTCCGCGGATCAGCCCGAGCGTCGCGTTCCATGCGCAGCAGCCGGCCAACCCGCTGGCGGACTTCCTCGACGCGCTGCGCGGGGTTCGTGACCTCGATGTCGACGAGGTGCTGCCGGCGCACGAATGGCGCTTCCGAGGGCTCGACGCGCGCGTCGACCAGCTCCTCGACCACCACCGCCGGCGGCTCGACGAGACCGCTGCGGTGATCGGCAGTGCCCCCGGCCTCACCTGCTGGGAGACGACGCTCCGGCTTCGCTGGTCGCGGGACTGGTCACAGATCGTGGGCTTCATGCGCCGCGCGGCGGTGGGCGAGACCCTCGCGCACCTGGTGCTGCTCGAAAGCACCGGGCGGGTGCGACGCGACGCTTCCCGTCCGGTCCACTGGTACCCGGCGGGCACCTCAGACCACTGAGGTCACCCGGCCGGGCGATCCCGACCAGGTCACGCTGATGGCGCCCGTCAGCAGCGCCACCACGAGGAGCAGCAGGGCGACCGATGTGATGCCGCGGCCCAAGGCGAACACGAGGGATGGCAAGGCCACGCCGAGCGCCGTCCCCAGGCCGCGCGCCATGTTCAGGAGCCCCCCGGCCGCGCCCGCCCGCTGCCGGGGCGCCGCGAACATGGTCGCCGCATTGTTCGCGGCCACGAACAGACCCATCCCCGCGCCCGCGATGGCGAGCGCGGCCACGGTCAGATCCATCCGGGTCGCCGACGCCGCCAGCAGCGCCATGCCGGCGGCGGTCACCACCATGCCGGCACCGGTTGGCACTCGAGGCCCCATCCGGTCTCGCATCGCCCCGCCGAGAGGCGCCACCAATGCAAGGGATACGGGGAGCGCGGTGAGTTCGAGCCCCGCGGCGAGCGGGCTGACGTCAAGCGTGTTCTCGAGATAGAACGGGACCGCGACGAGACACCCGAAGAGGACGACGTAGGACAGCATCGCCGCGGTGATACCGGCCACGAAGGGCGGGGTCCGGACCAGGGCTGCATCGACGACCGAGCCGGGCGCCCTCCGCTGGCGCGCGACTGCGCCGATGACGAGCGCACAGGCGAGAACGACCAGCGCCGGCTCGGTCCATGACGGCGTCCCCGACTGCGCGGCGAACGACAGCGCCGCGAGCACGGCAGCGGGGATCGCGGCGAGCAGGAGGGTCCCATACGGGTCGATGCGGCTCGTCGGGTCGTGATGGGTGCTTCGCGGCAGGAAGAGCCAGCCGAGCACGAGCCCGATCAGCCCGATGGGGATGTTCACGAGAAAGATGAGCCGCCAGCCGCCGAGCGCGATGAGCGCCCCGCCGAGCGCCGGCCCGACGCAGAGCCCCACCGCCTGGGCGGCTCCCTGCACGCCGAGCCCGGCGCCCAGCCGCCCAGGGGGAAGCACGTCGCGGATCAGCGCGTACGAGTTTGCCTGGAGCATCACGGCGCCCACCGCCTGCACGAGGCGCCCCACAACCAGAAGGCCGAGGGATGGCGCCAGCGCACAGGCGGCCGAGCCGGCCACGAAGATGCCGAAGCCGTAGGTGTAGAGGAGCTTGCGTCCCACTCGGTCGGCGATCCTCCCCACCGCCGCGACCGTGCCCGCGAGGACGAGCACGTAGATGAGCACGACCCATTCGACACTGGCGATGGATGCGTGTAGGTTGATGCGGATGGATGGAAGCGCGGTGGCGACGATGCTCGCGTCGAGCTGGCCCATGAACGCTCCGACGCAGACGGTCGCCACCGCGAGCCAGGGGGCGGAATGGAGGGCTCGGATGCGTTCCGGCCGGCGAGGCTCGGTGAGCATCCTGCGAGCGGTGCGGCGCGGCCCATCGGGGTCAGACACGAACGTCCGAGCCTCGCTGCTCACCGTGTTCATGGGGGACCGCCATCACCACATCATCCAGCACGGCCGCGCCTGGGACCGGGTTCTGTGGCTGATGTCTCCACCCGGTGACGGAACGATGGTTAGCGAGATCGGATCGATTCCGCGCTCGATACTGCGATGACGCACCTATCCACGCGCCCGGGAGGCCGCAACCGTTGACCCAGCAGCGCATCCTTCTTGCTGACGACGAACCGCGCCTGCTGCACGTCGTCGGGCTGTATCTCAGCATGGAAGGCTTCGAGGTCAGCGAGGCTTCGGACGGCAGTGAGGCGATCTCCATGCTCGAAACCGAGCAGTTCGACCTGGCCATCCTCGATGTGATGATGCCCGGCGTCGACGGGATCGAGGTGTGCCGCTATATCCGCTCGCAGCCTGCGACGCAATCGATGCCCGTGCTCGTGTTCACCTCGCTCTCCGCTGACAAGGATGTCGAACGTGCGCGCCTGGCCGGCGCCAACCATCTGATCACCAAGCCCTTCAGCCTGCCAGGACTTGGGGCGGTGGTCCGCTCCTGCTTCGAGGACGCTCCCGCCCTCGCCGGCTGACCTCCTCCGCTCGGTCTCTCCGTGAGAGCGTCCCCTCAGGCGATCGCTCGGGTGAACCGGCGTGCACCGATCAGCACTCCGACCACTGCCAGCGCCGCCATGATCGCCAACCCTTCGAACACGGCCTGGTCGAAGCCCTTCCCGTTGAAGAGATCGCGTGCCGCGTTCACCGCGTAGGAGAGCGGATTCGCCTTGGCGATGTCCTGGAGCCAGCCCGGTGCAAGGTCGAGGGGCAGGAGCACGCCGCTCAGGAGGAGCAACGGCAGCGAGAGCGTGAAGATGAGCGGCGCGTATGAGTCCTCGCTCTTCAGCGCGAGCGCGGCCGCGTAGGCGAGCGACGACATGCCGAGGCCGATCAGCGCAACCAATCCGAGCATGACGATGACTCCGACGACCGTCGGCTTCAGCCCGAAGGGAATGGCGAGCAGCAGCAGGATGAGGGACTGCACCACGAGCGTCAGGATGTCGCGCAATGCGCGGCCGAGCAGCAACGCAAACCTGCTGACCGGCGTCACGCGGAATCGCTCGATGACCCCGGCGCGCAACTCGGCGATGAGCCCGAATCCCACACCGCTCGCACCGAACAAGCCGAGTTGAATGAGCAGTCCCGGGACGAACACGTTGTACGCGCCGCCGGCCGGGAATCCGTGCACCTGGACGAGCGATTTCAGCAGCGGCGCGAAGAGGACGAGGTAGAGCAGGGGCTGGATGACGCCGATGGCCACCCATGCCGGGTTGCGCAGGAACACCAGCAGATAGCGCTGGAACATCAGCCACGTGTCTTTCAGCAATTTCATATCGATTCCCTCTTATGCCGCTTCGCGCAGCGAACGCCCGGTCTGACGCAGGAACACGTCGTCGAGGCTCGGGCGGTTCAGTGACAGTGATGCGAGCGGGATGCCCGCGGAGTCGAGCACGCGAATGATCTGGGGCATCGCGGTTTCGCCGCGGTCGACGTAGAGCCGCACCAGGTCGTCGGCGGCGGTCGCCTCACGAACGAACGGCTGACCCCTGAGCAGCTCGAGCACTCGATCGCTCGCCTGGTCCGTGCCCACGACGACGACGTCACCGGCGACCTGACGCTTCAGCTCATCGGGTGTGCCCAGAGCGACGATCTTGCCGTGGTCGATGATTGCGATGCGGTCGGAGAGCGCGTCCGCCTCCTCGAGGTAGTGCGTCGTGAGGAACACCGTCGTGCCGGTGTCGCGCAACCTGCGCACCTCGTCCCACATTCGAGCCCTGCTCTGTGGATCGAGGCCGGTGGTGGGCTCGTCGAGGAAGAGCAGCTGAGGGAGGTGCATGAGCCCGATGCCGATGTCGAGACGGCGCTTCTGTCCTCCGGAGTACGTCTTGGTGGGCCGGTCCGCGCAATCCGCGAGCTCGAGCGACTCGATGAGCTCCGCTGCGCGCGCAATCGCACGCGGCTTGGTCATGCCGTAGAGGCGTCCCTGGATGACCAGCTCGGTCCGGCCGGGGATCTCGGGAGCGCTGCTGCCTTCCTGGCTGACGTAGCCGATGACGTAACGCACCTTGGCGGGTTCGCGCCGGAGGTCGAAACCCGCGACGGTTGCCTCGCCACTGGTCGGTGGCAGGAGCGTCGACAGCATCCTGAGAGTGGTCGTCTTGCCCGCACCGTTGGGCCCGAGGAAGCCGAAGATCTCGCCTTTCTTGACGTCGAGATCGACCCCGGCGACCGCTTCGACGGGTCCCCGGCGCGACTTGAATGTCTTTCGAAGATTGTGTGTCTCGATCATGGTGTCTCCTCCCTGGTGGTGGACACGGGCTCGCCTCGCTCGCGATGGAGCAACTTTGCGAGGTGGTTTTCCCGATGGCGGCTGCGACGCTCGGCGTCGGCGGCGTGCATTGCCTCGAAATGCCCTCTGATCAGCTCTTCGTTCCAGACCAGAACGCCTTGCTGCATGTCAGCGAGGATGGATCGGATCCAGTCGACCTCGGCCGTGGCCAGCGCCATCGCGTGTTCCAGCTCGAGCAGAACGAGCCTGGGGAGCCCGAGATCGTCCTGGGCCATGCTGAGGGTTGAGTCGAGCGCGGACACCCGTGCGCGGAGCGCGACCACACGGGTTGCCAGCGCGGTCTCGGCCCGCTCCTGGGTGATATAGCCGAGCAGTCCCACCGCGACCCGGAACACCGGCGTCTCGTCGACAGGCGTGGAGAGGAGGTCGGCGAGCCAGTTCTCGAGCTCCTCGCTGCCCTCGGGGGTGATCCGGTAGACGGTTCGCTCCGGCCTCCGGCCCTCGCGGCTGGTCTCGAGCGGCTCGATGTATCCAGCCGCTTCGAGCTCCTCGATTGCCCGGTAGAGGCTCCGGGTCTTGCCGACGGCATACGCCTTGTGGCGTTCCTTCAACAGCCGTTGGAGCTCGTACGGATGACACGGCTGCTCGCTGAGCAGGCCGAGCGTAGTGAGCGCGACCATGTCCTTGGGTTGAGTGCGGATTTCCATATTGCGTTCCGCACTATAGCATCATGCACGCTGAAATGATGGGTCTCAGTCCTCGCAGTACCGGGCCACCTCGTGGTGCTCCTGCAGGTACTCGCGGATCGCGATCAGGGCGGCAATGCCGTCGCCGACAGCTGAGCCGAGTTGCTTCGTGGAGCCGCGGCGCACATCCCCGGCGGCGAACACCCCGGGCATCGAGGTGGTGAAGCCGCCTTTGTCGTCGACGAACCCGCGAGCGTCGAGGTCGACGCTGCCGCGGAGGAATGCGGTATTGGGGTCGAGGCCGATGAACACGAACGCGGCGCGCGGCGTGACCACCTGCTCCTCACCGGTCTCACGGTCGCGGAGGCGCACCGACTCGAGATGTCCCTTGCCGGCGAGCTCGGTGACCTCGGTATTGCGATGCACGACAAAGCGCGGATCGTTGTTGATCTTGTCCTGAAGGAGCCGCGAGGCGGTGAGCTCGGGCTCTCGCTGGACGATGCGGATGCGCTCGGCGAATCTGCGCAGAAAGAGTCCCTCCTCGAGTGCCGAGTTGCCGCCACCGATGACTAGAAGCTCCTCGGCGCCGCGGTAGAACGGACCGTCGCAGGTGGCACAGAAATGCACGCCGGCGCCGATCAGGTCGTCCTCCCCCGGCACACCGAGACGCCGGTACGACGACCCCGTCGCGATCAGCACCGCATGGCTCTCGATCTCCTGGCCGCTTGCCAGCTTCAGGCAGATGTCGCCGGCCTCGGCACCGTCCGCCGCGACGTGCTCGACGCTCACCGCGCTGAGCAGTTCGACCTCGTAGCGGCGGGCCTGTGCGATGAATCGCTCGGCGAGGTCGGCACCTCCAACGCCGTCGGGGAAGCCGGGATAGTTGTCGATGCGCTCGGTGACGCCGGCCTGGCCGCCGAGCCCGCTGCGTTCGATCACCACGGCGTCGATGCCTTCTCGGGCCGCGTAGATCGCGGCGGCGAGCCCGGCCGGGCCGCCACCGACGATCGCGAGGTCGTAGCAGCTCCGCTGAGCCTCGAGGGTCAGCCCGAGCTTGCGCGCCAGCACCTCGTTGGTTGGATCGATGAGTACCTCGGTGCCGTCGAAGACGACGGTCGGAATCGTGCGGCCGCCCTTCTGCAGCTCCTCGACGTGCTTGAGGGCCGCCGCGTCCTGGTCGATGTCGACCCAGTCATAGGCGACACGCTGCTCCGCGAGGAATCGCTTCGAGCGCTTGCAGTCCGGGCACCATGGAGCCCCGTAGACGGTGATCTGCGGCATCAGGTGAGCTTCGAGAGATCGGTGCTGATGCCGGCCAGCGTACCGAGGAAACGATCGACGATGTCGCCCTTGGCGTCGATGACGATCAGCGTCGGTGGGTCGATCACGTTGTACTCCGAGATGATCACTTCACTGGCATCGTTGACGCTCGTATAGGGCACCTTGTAACTGCGTTCGTAGGCGGCGCCGTTGGCGATCGGGTCCTGCTCATCCACCCCCAGGAAGATCACACCTTTCGGCATCCATTGTGCAGCCAGCTTGTTGAGGTCCGGCTGCTCCGCATTGCACGGGCTGCACCACGAACCCCAGAAGTCGAGCACCACGACGTGCCCGTGTGTCGACGACCATGCGAACTCGGTGCCGGTGAGCGTTGGGGCGCTGATCGGTGTTGCCGGCCCCACGGGACCGTTGCCCGCGATCGGCACCGAGCCCAGGTCCTGCTGCAGCCCGCACCCGGCCAGCATCAGGGCCGCCACGATCCCGGTAGCAAGGAGTCGCGCCCTCACGGTGTGACCGCCAGGTCCTCGAGCACGAGCCGCGCCAGGTTCTGGTCACCTTCGACGACAACGCGAGCGCGAGCCCCGGGGTCGCCGGCGCGGCCGCAGGAGAGCACGGTCAGAGTCGGCAGGTCGAGCCGGAGTGTCGAAGCCTGCGAGCTGGGGATCGTCGACCCGGCCCGTCCCCTTTCGCCGTCGAATGTGATGGCCCGCACCGCACCACCCGGCCCGCTGACATCGAAGACGATCACCGTCCCGGCGGAGGGGGCGATGCGCTCCTGGAGCTCGTGAGCAGCTCCCATGAGCATCCGCTCGCGGCTGTGCGCCGCGGCGACACCGTCGAGCCCGCCGGGCTCGCCCAGCGCGCGCCGGATGTCCTGTTCATGGGCCCAGAGATCGAACACCCGGATCGCGAGCAGCGAACGGACCTTGGACTCACCGAAGAAGCCACGGCCCATCTCGTCGAGCTGCGAATCGGTCAGCGCGGCGAGTCGGGCCAGCCGTTCCGCGGTGACCACGCGGTACTCGACGAGGAGGTCGAGCAACGGCACAGCCCGCCGTGCGTCGACACCGATCTCCATGAACGCGCCAGGCTGGTTGCGGATGTAGGGCAGCCCTTCGGGCGGCATGTGCTCGACCCGCGGTCGCCCGACCAGGATGCCCTCGAGGTCGGTGATGTGCGCGATGTGATCGCGGACCGCCCAGCCGGGACAGCCGGTCGGCAGCATCGCTCGCTCATCGTCGAGCCCTTCCGCCAGCATGCCGACATTCGCGAAGATCTCGGCATAGGCGCTGCGGAAGCCTTCCGCAGTCGTGATATTCCCGCTCTCCATCGACGTGCAGCCTAGCGCGTCGCCACAATCAATCGCGATGCCACCAGGTGCAGAATCCGGCAGCGCCGCCGGAATGACCGCGGTCAACTCGTCGGGGTTCCCGGCCCCGGCGGGCATCTATGCCGTCCCGGTGGTGCTCGCGCCACTGTCCGGGCGGCTCCACGTGCTCCTGGTGCAGCGGGTCGAGGCGCCCTTTGCGGGGACGTGGGTGCTCCCTGGCGGGTTCATGAGTCCGAGCGAGCGGCCCGAGGAGACCGCCCAGCGCAAGCTCACCGAGAAGACCGGGGTCGGCGCTGTCTACCTCGAGCAGCTCGAGACCTACGGGGACCCGGAGCGCGACCCGCGCGGGTGGATTCCCACTGTCGCCTACCTCGCCCTCATCGACGCGGCGGTGCTCCGGGCAGACGAGTCCAGCTCGAGGTGGGAACCTGTCGACGCGCTCCCGCCGCTCGGCTTCGACCACCCCCGGATCGTCGTCGATGCCGTCGAGCGACTCCGCGGCAAGCTCTGGTGGTCGAATATCGCGGTCGGGCTGCTCCCCGAGCGATTCACCATGCCGCAGGCGAGGCGGGTGTTCGAGGCGATCAGCGGCGTGACCTACGAGCCTTCGAACTTCCGGCGCGAGCTCGAGCAGTCGGGCCTGGTGCGTGCCACCGGCACGCTCGCCAAAGGAGGGCCGGGACGTCCCGCCGCGATGTACGAGTTCGTCGAGCGTCAGCCGGCATGGAGTCTTCGCCGGTCGCGTCCGCCGGCGATGTTGCGACACCGAGCCTGATCCGCGACTCCCGACCTTCACTCAACTGCTCCTGCATCGTTCACGATACCGCGCAATTGGGCGCCCACCTCCAGCACCCACGCGAGGAGATCTGACATGACCGACCAGCCCGTCCCACCGGCACCGAGCCCGGCACCCGTCTCGATCCCCAAGGTCGAAGAGCTGTTCCACCGCGTCGAGCATCCGCGCATCGCACAGCGCAGAAACGAGAAGCCGGTCAAGGTTAAGGACGAAAGCGTCGGAATCAACGGGCATTTCGCGCTGATCATCACGGCTGTGGTCGGTACGATGTGGTGCGCTTACGTGTTCACGCTGATTTCGCTCGTGAGCCTGCCGGACGCACTCAAGAGCGGATCGCTGATCACGATCATCAGCTGGATCGCACAGACGTTCATCCAGTTGGTCCTGCTGCCGATCATCATCGTGGGCCAGAACATCCAGGGCAAGGCATCCGATAAGCGCTCCGAGCAGACGTACAACGACGCAGAGGCAATCCTCAGCGAATGCCTGCAGTTGCAGGCGCACCTCCAGGCGCAGGACACCGTGCTCGACGATGTGGTCGCCCACGTCAAGCAGCATCACTTGGAGTTGCAGCGGCTCGCCGCGAGGGTCGGCCCCGCGAGGGCGTGACACCGTCGCGTGGCAGCGCGCGCGACTGCTGGATCGTGCGTTGTGTGGGCGTGCGCCGTGCATAGAGTCGGGAGGTGCCGTGCGACCACGCCAGCGCGTTCGCGCCGCCATGAGCGCGATCACCTGCGCGCTCGGCCCGGATTCCGCGGGGACTCTGCTGATGCGACTGCTCGGGCGGGCGCGTCGCAGCATTGACGCCGCGGTCTACGAGGTCGGGCCGTCGTATCGATGGGCCCTGGTCCGCGCTGCGGAGCGCGGCCTGCGTGTGCGCCTGGTGCTCGACGCGCACGTTTCCGATGGTAACGCGGCGACTGCACGCGCGTTGATCGATGCCGGTGCCGCGTGTCGGGTGGCCGGGGTGGGAGCCGACGCCGCCCACGGCAAGTTGCTCATCGTCGACGGGACGGTCGCCGTCGGCAGCGGCAACTTGCTTTGGCGTGATGCGCCCCGGGATCCTCATCTGCGCCTGCCTCCCGCTGGACCGCCGCTGGCCGGGACGCGGGAGTGGTGGGTGACGGTGGCCCACGCCCGCCGGCTGCATCGGTCCGCGGACGACGCGTTCGAAGCCCACTGGGCCACGGCGACGGCGCCGCCGGCCGGTTGGGCCGTGGCGTCCGACGTCACAGCGCCCGCGGTGGGCATTCCAATGCCTCAGGTTGCTCCGAAGCTCCTCTGCGCGCCATCGGGCCGGCTCGCCCTGGTGATCGGCGGCGCGGCGGTCGGGAAGACGCTGGGCGATCTGGTCTCCGCCGCCCGTCGACGGGTGCTGGTCACGGTTCCCTACGCGCATCCCAGGGCGCTGCCGGTTCGTGAGGTGCTCGATCTGATGGCCGAGGCGTCCTCCAGGAGGGTGGCCTGCGCGCTTCTGCTTGGCGCGATTCCCGACCCGAAGGCGGTGGACCTGCTCGCTGCGCTGCCCTTTCCCGCCCGCCGCATGGACCCGGCACGCTCGACGTCGGGCCATGCGAAGGGGCTGGTGGCCGACGGTGCGGTGCTGGTCTCCTCGGCGAACTGGAGCGAGGCTGGCATCGGCGGCAACTGGGAGGCCGCGCTGCGGATAGACCACCCCGGCGCTGCCGCGTATTACGCCGCAGCCTGGCGTCGCGACTGGGAGACGTCACTCGCAATCGACGTTTGACGCCGGAAGGCCTCGTCTATTC
>CABEDX010000020.1_pt1 | contig 15279 bp, 16 predicted proteins | sample 3132991 | NCBI WGS metagenome assembly CABEDX01 (sample SAMEA5534332, study PRJEB31848) | metagenome | biome: tundra; feature: field; material: soil | place: USA | collected 2013-05 | depth 0.15 m
ATGAAGTTGCCGTGCCCGGTGATGAGCTTGGGATCCTCGCGACGCTGGATACGAGCGCCGATCATGGTGGTGACGGCCATCGCTAGTCCTCCACCGGGGCCGCAGCCGATCCGACAAGCTGCGCTGATGGCTCGGCAGCCGTGCCGTTCATCGCCTGGGACGCGGAGCGGACCGCCTTCCTGATGTTCTCGTAGCCGGTGCACCGGCAGAGGTTGCCCTCGAGGCCTCGCTCGATCTCCTCGTCGGTGGGCGATGGGTTCTGCTTCAGGAGATAGGCGGCGGCCATGATGAATCCCGGGGTGCAGAAGCCGCACTGGAGACCGTGCTCGTTCCAGAACGCCTGCTGCACCGGGTGCAGGACACCGTCCTCCGCGAGCCCTTCGATGGTGGTCACCTGCCGTCCGTTCGCCTGCACCGTGAAGACGCTGCACGACTTCACGGCCTCGCCGTCGATCAGGACGGTGCATGCGCCGCACTGGCTGGTGTCGCACGCGATGTGCGTCCCGGTGAGGCCGGCCACCTCGCGCAGGTAGTGCACGAGGAGGAGGCGCGGCTCAACGTGGTCCTCCCTCCGCCTGCCATTGATGGTCATTGCGACCGACTGCGTCATGGACATCCTCCCGGACAGCGGGGAAAACGACGGCGGCCTCATGCTTGCATTCGCCGAGGGGAAGGGTCAAGCGCCTGTGGACACGGCCATGGCGAAAGTCCACAATGGCGCCCACCTGATCAGTTCTCGGCTTGGGGGTCTCACATGGGTCGCACGGTCAAATACTCGCGTCGCGCCGGAGTCGCGCTCCTCCTGCCTGCCGCCCTGTTGGCCGCGTGCGGTGGTTCGAGCGGCGGTTCGACCGCGAGCCCAGGCGTCGCCGCGCCGGCGACCCAGGCGTCCATCGCCGCCCAGGTACCGGCGGCGATCAAAGCTGCCGCTCCCATTCAGATCGCCACCGACGCCTCGTACGCCCCGAACGAATTCGTCGATCTGAACGGCAACGTCGTCGGCTGGGACATCGACCTGGCCAAGGACGTCTGCAAGGTGCTCGGGGTCGCCTGCACCATCAACAACGTCACCTTCTCCGACATCATCCCAGCCCTCCTCGAGACACCGTCGAAGTATCAGATGAGCTTCTCGAGCTACTCGCCCACCCCGGCTCGTGAGGCCAAGGGCATCGACTTCGTCACCTACTACCAGGCCGGCGAGGCGTGGTTGGTCAAGGTGGGCGGCGCGACCATCTCGACGGCGGCGGACATGTGCGGCCACACCGTCGCGGTCGAGGCCGGGACAACCGAGGAGGCAGACGCCTGGGGCTACATGGGCAAGCAGCCGGGCGGCGCCAGCATCAAGGGCGACACGGATCACTGCACCGCCGCAGGAAAGCAGGACATCACCGTGGCCAGCTTCGATACCCAGACCGAGGCGAATGCGGCCCTGCTGGACGGACGGGCTGATTTCGGCTGGGCCGACCAGCCGGTCGCGGACTACCAGGTCAAGCTCGAGGCCGGCAAGCTCAAGATCGGCGGAACCCCGTGCAGCATCTACCCGTACGGCGTCGCCATCGTGAAGACCCTGGGTCTCGACCAGGCCGTCGAAGACGCGATCAAGTACCTGATCGGCAACCACTTCTACACGCAGATCCTCGCGGCATGGGGCGTGCAGGACGGCGCGGTCACGAGCTCTGCCGTGGGAGTCAACGACAACACCGCGGTGGGCGCAACCTGCGTGCCCGCCTACTGATCGGACCGCCAACGACCACCCGCGCTGACGGGTTCATCCTGCAGGCATGAGCACGCGGCCGGACGCGATCAGCGACCCGGCGCTCCCCGCCGCGCGGCGACCGGACGCCATCAAGGCGATCCCGGTGCGCCATCCGTGGCGCTGGGTCGTCGCGGTCGTCGTGCTCGCGGCGGGCGCGGCGGTCGTCTACACCTTCGCCACCGCACCCAGGTTGCAATGGAGCGTCGTCGGACAGTTCCTGTTCTACCCGGAGATCCTCCATGGTCTTCTGGTCACCCTGGAACTCACGGCGATCGCCATGCTGATCGGTGTCATCTTCGGCGTGATCCTCGCGGTGATGCGTCTCTCCGTCAACCCGGTCGTCTCATCGGTCAGCTGGTTCTACATCTGGTTCTTCCGCGGGACCCCGGTGCTGGTGCAGATCTTCTTCTGGTTCAACATCGGCTCGATCCTGCCCCAACTCCACATCGGCATCCCGTTCACCAGCCTCGTCTGGGTCGGCACGACCAATAACATCATCACTCCGTTCCTCGCCGCGATTCTCGGCCTCGGCCTCAACGAGGCCGCTTACATGTCCGAGATCGTCCGGGCGGGAATCATCTCGGTGGACACCGGCCAGACCGAAGCCGCCCAGGCACTCGGTATGACGCGCGTCCTGGTCATGCGCCGGATCGTCCTGCCTCAGGCGATGCGGGTGATCATCCCCCCGACCGGCAACGAGACGATCTCCATGCTCAAGACCTCGTCACTTGCGTACATCGCGACCGTCAGCGAGCTGTTCTTCATCCAGAAGGAGATCTCCAACTTCAACTACGACATCATCGAGCTCGCGATCGTGGCCAGCATCTGGTACCTCGCGATGACCTCGGTGCTCACCTTCGGGCAGTACTACGTTGAACGCTATTTCGCGAGAGGAGCGTCGCGCCAGTTGCCGCCCACTCCGCTGCAGCGCTTCCGGAGAGTGCTCTTCCACTTTCATGAGCCCCCGCCGCCGGCTGGTCCGTTCGAGCCGCCTCCGATCTACCCACACCACCTCCAGTGATGGCGACGCCGATGGTTCTGGCCGAATCCGTCTTCAAGTGCTATGGGCGCCTCGAAGTCCTCCGGGGAATCAACCTCAGCGTCGCGCCCCGCGAGGTCCTCTGCGTGGTTGGGCCGTCGGGTTCCGGCAAGAGCACGTTCCTCCGCTGCATCAACCATCTCGAGAAGATCGACGCCGGAAGGCTGTCCGTCGACGGCGAGCTGGTCGGCTACCGGCAGCGTGGCGACAAGATCTACGAGCTGCCTGATCGAGAGGTGTGCCGGAAGCGCGCGGAGATCGGGATGGTGTTCCAGCGATTCAACCTGTTTCCCCACATGACCGCGCTCGAGAACATCATGGAGGCGCCGCTTCGCGTCAAGGGCGAGCCGCAGAAGGTGGTCGAGGAACGCGGACGGTCACTGCTCGCTCGAGTCGGCCTCGGCGACAAGGTGGATGTCTATCCCAACCACCTTTCCGGCGGCCAGCAGCAGCGCGTCGCCATCGCCCGGGCCCTGGCGATGCAACCGAAGCTCATGCTGTTCGATGAGCCGACCTCCGCGCTGGACCCGGAGCTGGTCGGCGAGGTGCTCGACGTGATGCGTGCCCTCGCCCAGGACGGCATGACCATGGTCGTCGTGACCCACGAGATGGGATTCGCGCGCGAGGTCGGCGATTCGCTCGCTTTCATGGACGGCGGCGTCATCGTCGAGTCGGGCAACCCTCGCGAGATGATCGCCAATCCCCAGCACGAACGCACCAAGTCGTTTCTGTCCAAGGTGCTGTAGCGGCGGGCGGGCGCCCGCCTCCGTGCTAGAATATGATGTTCCTATTGAATTACTAGCCTGTCGCACAGGTCGAAGGCGGCAAAAGTGGCAACTGAGACGATGCGAGCGGTGCGTTTCCACGACTACGGACCGCCGTCGGTGCTGGTGGTCGATACCATCGAGCGCCCCGAACCAAAGGACGGCGAGGTGCTCATCCGCGTTCGCATCGCCGGGGTGAACCCGATCGACTGGAAGCTTCGAGCCGGCCACGTGCAGCGGTACATGCCGATCACGCTTCCGGCAACGCCGGGGCTCGACGTCGCCGGCACCGTTCAGGCGATTGGCGAAGGGGTCACCGGGTTCTCAATCGGAGACAAGGTCTTCGGCCGGGGAGCGGCCACGTACGGCGAGTTCGCCGTTGCGCGGATCGCGACCATCGCGCATATTCCCGATGGCGTCTCCTTCGAGCAGGCGGCCACGCTTCACGTCGGCGGTGTCACCGCCTGGCTCGCGCTCTTCGACGGCGCGCACCTCGAGGCCGGCCAGCGCCTCCTCGTCCAGGGCGGTGCCGGCGGCGTCGGCTCCATCGCGGTCCAACTCGGACACTGGAAGGGCGCGTACGTGATCGCAACGGCTTCGACTGCCAACGTCGGCTTCGTACGCTCGATCGGTGCGGACGAGGTCATCGACTACACCGCGGTGAATGTCGAAGACGCCGTCCACGACGTCGACGTCGTGGTCGACACCGTCGGCGGTGAGGTCACCGCCCACTCCTTGAGCGTCCTCAAGCCGGGCGGCCTCCTCGTGACCGTCGTCGGCATGGCCGACGCCGAGACCGCCGCCGCGCGAGGGGTGCGCACCGAGGCGGTGGGCCACCCCGCCGAGACCCGCCCGATCCTGGAGCAGCTGGGCACGCTGGTGGCGTCCGGCGTGCTGAAGCCCGAGATCCAGCAGGTCTACCCGCTCGAGCAGGCAGCGCAGGCGCAAGCAGCGTCGGAAACCGGCCACGGCCGCGGCCGCATCCTCCTGAAGGTCGCGGATTGAGGCGCGGGCGAGACACCCGCTCGCGGCGGATGCCATGAGCACGCTTGGTGGCATCATCCTGCTCGTCGGCAGGATCCTCTTCGTCGCGCTGTTCGTGTCCGCGGCGCGTGGCCACATCCAGAACCACGCTCGTTACGTGGAGGGCTCGGGCAAGAAACTCCCCTTCCCGGTGCTCGCCGGGTGGCCCGCGGGTGTCTGGTTGCTGGTGGCGGCGGTCTCCATCGTGGTCGGCATCTGGGCTGATCTCGGCTCGCTGATGATCGCCGCATTTCTCATCCCCGCCGCGGTTCTCTTCCACCCGTTCTGGAGCCAGACCGACCCGGGCGCCCGACGGACCCACGAGGCGGGCTTCTACCGCGATGTCTCGCTGCTCGGCGCCGCTCTCGCGCTCTTTGCGCTCTTCGCCGCGTCGGGCCATGTCCCCTTCGCGTTGACCGGCCCGGCGCTCAGCCTCCGCTAGCGCTCGCGGGTCAGAGTTCCGGCGCGCCGACCCCGCTCTCGATGGCCGGCTGGGCCGGCTCGACACGCTTCCCTCGTGACCATGAGGCGAGTGCCGCGACAAGGCAGACCACCAGCGAGAACGTGAATGCCTGGTGGAGTCCGGCGGCAAAGGGCCCGGAGATCAACTCCGGGAAGAACTGGCGGCCGGTGAGCGCCGACGCATTTGCTGCCGATAGGTGCGACAGAACGTCGGCACCTACCAGGGACTGGATCGGGTTGTACCCGAGGAAGGCCGCGAACAGGATCGACACGGGTGGCAGATGGCCGACGTGCACCGCCACCGCCGTTGGAACGCCGTGGGCTTCGAGGCCCAGGGTCATGGTCGTCGACAGGGTCGCGGCCAATCCGGTGATCATCAGCGTGAAGAAGATGCCGATCGAGAGCACCTGCGCCGAGCTCTGGAAGGTCGCGTTCATTCCGCCCCCAGCGCCGCGGTCCCCGGGCGGCAAGCTGTTCATCACGCCGGCGCGGTTGGGTGATGCGAACGCGCCCATGGAGAGACCGTTGAGGAAGAGGATCAGGGCAAACAGCTGATACGGAAAATCGATCGGCAGCAGCTGCAGGAACAGGAAGCTCGCCGCCGCGCCGATCATTCCGCCGGTCGCAAACGGGCGCGAGCCGAATCGATCCGATAGAAAACCGGACAGCGGCCCAGCGAGCAGGAAGCCCACCGTCAGCGGGATCATATAGATACCCGCCCAGAGCGGCGTCGACGTGAAGCTGTATCCGTGCTCGGGTAGCCAGATTCCCTGCAGCCAGATGATCAGCATGAACATGAGTCCACCGCGCCCGACCGCGGCGAGAAAGCTCGAGAGCGTGCCAAACGTGAACGCCCGAATGCGGAACAAACCGAGGCGGAACATCGGGTTCTCGACGCGACTCTCGACCAGTGCGAAACCGGCGAGGAACGCGGCGCCGAGCACGAGTGCCGAGAGCACCAACGGGCTCGTCCATCCCATCGGGTCGGACTTGTACGGTTCGATGCCGTAGGTGATCCCGATCATCACCAGGATGAGGCCGATGGCGAAGGTCAGGTTGCCGAGCCAGTCGATGGGAACCCGGCGACGCACGCCGCGCTCCTCGAGCTTGAGGTATGCCCACACCGTGCCGAAGATTCCGAACGGGACCGAGACGAGGAACACCAGCCGCCAGTTGATCGGCGCGAGCAGCCCACCGAGCACGAGCCCGATGAACACACCGCTGATGCCCGCGATGTTGTTGATCCCGAGGGCAAGACCTCGCTGGTTCACCGGGAACGCATCGGTGAGAATCGCCGCCGAGTTGCCAATGAGGCAGGCGGCGCCGATGCCCTGCACGACACGAAAGATCATCAACCAGATCGCACCGGGCGGCCCGGTCATCCAGTCGATCGTCAGTAGCAGCGACGCCACCGTGTAGATGACAAAACCGAGGTTGTAGATGCGCACTCGACCGACGATGTCGCCGAGTCGCCCGAGCCCCACCACCAGGACGCTGCTGACGATGAGGAAGCCGAGGATCATCCAGAGCAGGTAGAAGCTGTTCGCAGGGTCGAGCGGATCGAGACCGATGCCGCGAAAGATGTCGGGCATCGCGATCAGCATGATCGAGGCGTCGATGGTGGCCAGCAGTACGCCGACCGTCGTGTTGGAGAGCGCGACCCACTTGTAGCCGTCGCCACGCCTGCCTCGAGTGGAGCTCCCCCGCGGTGCCGTTTCGCTGGTCGTGACCACGATCAGACGATCCGCTCGAGATCTGGATCCGCCTGGTCAGCTCCGGCGATGCTCACGAAGTCGAGGACGCCTCAATCACCCCATGAGTCTGGCAGGGCTGCCCGGCAACGCGCGACTGCAACGCGCGACTGCGACGCGCGAACTAGGAGGGCGTTGGGGTTCCCGCATTCCGGAACGAAAAGAACGCCGCGCCGCGGGCGACCGTCGGCACCGCGATAGAGTAGTCGCCGTGCCACGTTCAGGCCCCGGGCGGAAGCAGATCGTGCTGATCGCCCACGATAACAAGAAGGCGGACATGCTCGAATGGGCGCGCTTCAACCGCGACACGCTTTCGCGTCATGACCTCCTCGGGACGGGGACGACCGGGGCGATGGTCGCCAACGAGCTGGGCCTCCCGGTGCACCGGTTTCTGACCGGTCCGCTCGGCGGCGATCAGCAGGTTGGGGCGGCGATTGCGGAGGGGAGGATCGACGTGATCATCTTCTTCTGGGATCCGCTCGAACCCCATCCCCATGACGTCGACGTCAAGGCGCTCCTGCGGATCGCGGTGGTGCATAACATCCCGATGGCGTGCAACCGGGCGACCGCCGACTTCGTGCTCTCCAGCCCGCTGATCGACGAGGTCTACCCGAGGTCACTGGACGCGCTGGCAGCGGTGCGGCCGACCGCATAGACGCCGTCGTCCGGAGCCGACGCACGCTCGACCAGCCACGACGTGGCGCTCTCGAGGTGGTGCCGGATGACCGTCTCCGCAGCCGCGGCCTGACCCCTTTCAATGGCTTCGAGCAGCGCGCCGTGCTCGTCGGCGAGCTGACCCACCGTCGCGTAGCCCTGTACCAACTGCGCCAGACAGAGCAGGATCTCGATCTCGAGATTCTTGTGCGCACGGATGAGGCGGGCGTTGCCGGTGCCAATGACCAGTGCACGGTGAAAGGCGAGATCGGCCTCGACGACGACCCGCTGCGATGAGCTCGGACCGAGGCGCTGGTGCTGTGTCAGCGCGGTTCGAGCGGCTTCGGGCACCAGCCGGCGCAGCGCGAGCATCCGCGCGGCCTGCACCTCGAGGGCCGTTCGCAATTGGTAGATCTCGGCGAGGTCATGCGCAGTCAGCGCCCGTACGAAGACGCCGCGATTGCGCGACTTGACGAGCAGCCCCCGCCGCACCAGGCCGTCGAACGCGGCACGCAGCGTGTTCCGCCCGACATCGAACTCCTCGGCAAGCGTGATCTCACCGAGATGCTCCCCGGGCTTGAACCGCCCGTCGAGCACCTGACGCTCGACTTCGTCCTCGAGGGTCTCGACGCGTGAGGTCGTCTGCCGGCGCATCATCGCCGCGAACGACGATGCCAAGCCGGCCCGATCAGTTGCGAGTTCGCCGGGTTAGACCTCCGCGCGATCGCGGCAGCGACGGCAGACGCCTTCACTGGTTCCAAACGCGTCACGGTGGGAGATGGGCTCGCCGCAGGAACGGCACGGGCGCCCGGTCTCCATCTCGTAGAGGGCGCGCAGCGTGAGCCAGAATACTGATGTCATCACAATTGCTCCAGGGGGATTGATCCTGTAGCAGATTGTAGCACAATATCGGGGTCGCCAAACCCCAGCGGATCACCCCGTGGTGACGCGATACGCCACCATGCTGTTCCCGGACACACCGTCCTTCGCGATCCGGAGCCCGGTGGTGGGATTGAAGAGGTGGAGACGTCGCGGCGGGCACGACAGGGTGACCGACTGACCCACCGTCAGCGTGTTGTCGGCGTTGATGATTGCCACCATGTCACGCCCGCCGCTGCTGCCGTGGATGAGCTCGTCATTGCCGAGGAACTCGACGACGTCAACCACGACGGTCACGCTGAGGCCGGGCCCGGAGAGCGGTGCAAGCTCAAGATGCTCCGGCCGGAATCCGACTGCGACCGTGTCGGTGCCGAGGTCGCGCAGCAGCGCCGACTGAGTATCGTCCGGTCGCATCTCCGCCCCTTCGCCGGCAAGACGGACCACGCCACCCTCCTGCGAAACCTTGAGGTCGATGAAGTTCATCGACGGCGAACCGATGAAGCCCGCGACGAAGCGATTCTGGGGGAGCTCGTACAACTCCTTGGGGCTCCCCGCCTGCTGCAGGACGCCCTCGTTGATGACCGCGATCCGGTCACCCATCGTCATCGCCTCGACCTGGTCGTGAGTGACGTAGATCATCGTGGCCGCGAGGCGCGTGTGCATCCGCGCGATTTCGGCACGCGTCTGGACGCGCAACTTCGCATCCAGGTTCGAGAGCGGCTCGTCCATGAGGAACACGGCCGGCTCGCGAACGATGGCCCGGCCGAGTGCCACGCGCTGGCGTTGCCCTCCGGACAGCTGCCCGGGCTTCCGGTCGAGGAAACGTTCGAGGTCGAGGATGCGCGCCGCCTCGACCACCGCCTTGTCGATGTCGGCCTTCGGCGTCTTGCGAAGCTGCAGACCGAATGCCATGTTGTCGCGCACGCTCATGTGCGGATAGAGCGCATAGCTCTGGAAGACCATGGCGATGTCGCGGTCGCGGGGCGGCAGGTTGTTGACCACGCGATCGGCGATCCGCACCTCACCGCTGGTGATCTCCTCAAGCCCGGCGATCATGCGCAGCGCCGTTGTCTTGCCACATCCCGACGGTCCGACCAGGCAGACGAACTCGCCATCATGGATGTCCAGGTTGAGCTTGTCGACCGCGAGCGCCCCACCGTCGTAACGCTTGGTCAGATCGTCGAGGACTACGCCGGCCATGACACGCTCCTCATTTGACCGCCCCGGCGAGCACGCCTCGGACGAAATATCGCTGGAAAGCAAAGAACACGATAAGCGGGATGACGATTGAGATCATCGCCCCTGTGGAGATGATCCAGTAGTTGGATGAGAGCGCCCGCGTCTGTCCGTACAGAAACAGCGTCAACGTTTGATGCGTATTGCCCGACAGGAAGATCAGGGCGACCAGCAGGTCGTTCCACACCCAGATGAACTGGAAGATGGCAAGTGAAGCGAGTGCGGGGATCCCGATTGGCATGACCACCTTGCGGAAGAGGGTCCACTCCCCTGCTCCATCGATCCGTCCAGCTTCGAGCAGGTCGTGCGGGATGCCCGAGTAGAAATTGCGCATCAGGAAGATCCCGAATGGCAGCCCGAACGCCACGTGAAAGACGATCGCGCCGATCACCGAGCCGAACAGCTGCAGGCCGGTCGTAGTGTCGAACACCTTGTAGAGGCTGGCGACTGGAATCAATGCCATCTGCAATGGCAGCACGAGCATCGCGACGATGAGCAGGAAGACCAAGGTCCGCCCGCGCCATCTGCCGAACACCAGCGAGTACGCGGTGAGGCTCGAGATCACCGTGACCAGGATGGTGACGGGCACGGTGATGGCGATCGAGGTGGTCAGCGAATCGAGCACGCCTCCTGCCTTGAAACCCGCCGAGAATAGCTGCTGGTAGTTGCTGAACGTCAACTGCGCAGGCGCCGTCAACACCGTCCACCACCCGGACTGCTGGAAGGAGCTGTTGGGACGCAACGAGATGATCGCGATCCCGACCGTGGGTACGAGCCAGAAAATGGCGATCGCCGCGAGGACGACGTTGATCACAATCCGCGAGGGGCGCACCCGGAAACCCTGCTTCTTCGGCTGAGCAGCCACCGGCAACGATGCAGCCTGCACACTCATCCGCGAATCCTCTTGAGGTTGAACAGCATGGCGGGAATGACCAGGACAAACAGCACCACCGCCAGCGCAGCGGCCAGACCCTGACCCGTGGCCGTCGAGAAGTCGTAGTACATGTTGACCGCGAGGGTTGCCGCACCGCTCTGCGATGAAGGCGCGGGCATGTTGAGGATGATGTCGAAGATCTTGAGGACGTTGATCAGCATCGTGACGAAGACCACAACGAGCACCGGCGCCAGCATGGGAACCGTCACCCGGCGCAGCGTCTGCCACTCACTGGCACCATCGATCTGCGCGGCCTCGAGCACCTCGCGATTCAAGGCCGCGAGCCCGGCACCGATGACCACCATCGCGAAGCCCGCCCAGATCCAGAGGTAAGCGATGATCATCGCGATGTCGACGATCGGCAGGCTGAAGATCGCCTGCAACGTCGGGCTCAGCGAGCTCGTCGGAGTGAGCGACTGCGTGCCGAGGAAGAAGATGCCGTTGAAGCCCGCGCCGAAGTTGTTGGCCGTGATCTGCACGCGGTAGTTGCCCGCGCCGGGATTGGCGAATGTGAAGGTGCCGTTCTTGGCCGTCGTGGCCGTGGCAACGGAAGAACCGCTCCCGTTCAGCAGCGCGAGTTTCAACCCGGGAATGCCGTCTTCGTCGGGGAACACCTGTCCACGAATCAGCGGATGCGTCGGGGAGAAGTCGCGCCATACCAGCCCCGTTATGGCTCCCGACGACGATGTCGGTGCGACCGCCGGGACGGCTCCGTTCGCCTGGAGTGTGGTCGGAGCGATGGCGATCAGCCCGAGCTGAACAGTGCTTCCCGGGCTCACCGTCGTCTTGCTCTCCAGGGAGCCGGACGGCCCCAGCTGCACCCCCGTAGCAGCAAGGCTGGACACGGTCTGACCGCTGGCCGGGTCGATCGGGTAGAGCCCCGGAGGGTTGATCGCGTTGGCGGTACCCTGGATCGCCGCGTTCACCATCCCCGTATGCGGGTCGATGAAGAAGATCGATGCCCAGGTCAGACCGGCCGCTGTCGCACTGAAGACGAGGGGCATGAAGACGATGGTCTTGAAGGCTGTCGACCAGCGGATCCGCTCGGTGAGCACGGCGAAGACCAGACCGAAGAACGTGACCAGGAACGGAAAGAGCACCACCCAGACCACGTTGTTCTTCAGCGCGATGATGATCTCGGTCGTCGAGAAGATCGCCTTGTAGTTGCCGAGGGCGATGAAGTTCTGACCACTGGCGTCGAACAGGCTCCGGATCACCGTGGCGATCAGCGGGTACACGACGATCAGGAGCAGCCAGACGGCTCCTGGCGCCAGGAAGAGGAGCGATCCCAGGTGACTGCGGAAACCGCCACCGCCCGCGTGCTTGCTCGTCGTCGGGAGGATTTCTCCCACGGGCTCAGCCGGAGCGGAGTCAGAGGTCGGAGCAGCAACCGCCACCTTAGGCCCTCACCACAGTGCCGGTGATCCTACGTCCACGGACGGGAGACCGCAACCCGGTGCTTCGCCTCACCCATTGGTATGAGAACGACCTGATGCAGTTGCGTTTCCCGGACAGGTGGAGTACACCGGTCCATTACGAACTGCCTCGCCAGGGGACGTTCGACGCATGTCCCTGTGAGGAGGATCTATATGACGCAAGTCAGCACGCTGGGCAAGCTGGCGGTGGTGACGGCCGGAGTCCTGGGAATCGCGACCGCGTGCGGTTCGACGTCAAACGCGACATCACCATCTGCGAGTTCCAGCTCATCGAGCGGGAAGATCGGCGGCTCGGTGACGGTCTGGGCCGAATGGACCGCACAGGAGCAGCAGGACTTCCTGGCTGCGCTGGCTCCGTTCACAGCCGAAACCGGTATCACTGTGAACTACCAGGGCAAGGGCAACAACATGGATACTGCCCTGACTGCGGCGGTGTCGGGCGGTTCGCCACCGGATGTGGCGCTCGTTCCGGACCCGGGCACCCTCGACGTGCTCGCCAAGGGTGGATCGATCAAGGACCTCACAAGCATCCTGGGCGGCCTGACGTCCAACTTCGGCACAGCCTGGAACACGCTCGCCAGCTACAACGGCAAGCAGTACGGCGTGTGGTTCAAGGGCGCCAACAAGAACACCATCTGGTACAACCCGGCGCTCTTCACCGCGGCAGGCATCTCGTCGCCGCCCACGACGTGGGAACAACTGCTCACCGACGCGGCACAGCTGAAGGCGGCTGGCACCACGCCATTCTCGCTCTGCACCGACGTCGGCTGGCCGGTCGCCGACATGTGGCAGAACGTGTATCTCAAGACCGCCGGCGCAGCTGACTACAACAAGCTGGCGACGCACACTCTCAAGTGGAACGATCCGACTGTGACCACAGCGTTCACCACGCTGGGTCAGCTCTTCAGCCAGCCCTCGTATCTGGTCGGTGGCCTCTCGGGGTCGCTTTCCAATGCATATCCCGCATGCGTGGACAAGGTCTTCCCGAAACCACCCACACAGCCGAAGGCCGCCATGGTGTTCGAGGGTGACTTCGTGGTCAGCGAGATCACGGGCAACTCTTCCAACTACGCGCCGGGCACGACCGGCACTGGCAGCGCCGCGTGCACAGCCGACGCCTCGAAGACCCCGTGCTTCGACTTCTTCCCATTCCCGGCGCCGGCAGCAGATAGCGCCAACAACTCCGCGATCCAGGGCGCCGGCGACGTGGCGATGCAGCTGACTGCGACCCCGCAGTCGACAGCCCTCATCAAGTACCTCGCCGGTCCCGAGGGCGGCACAATCTGGGCGCACCTTGGCGGCTTCGCAAGCCCGAACAACCAGGTCAAGTCGAGCGCGTACCCGGATCCCGTGACCCAGGCCGATGCACAGGCGCTGGTCAGCGCGAGCAGCTTCGTCTTCAGCCTCGACGACCTCCAGGGCAGTTGGGAGCCGCATATGTGGGCCGACCTGCTCCAGTTCCTGCAGAACCCAACCTCTTCGAACGTTTCGACGCTCGAGTCGACCATGGACACGCAGGCGACGACCGCTCTCGGTCACTAGTACTCTCATCGCGCAACGGCCGGTCCGGCTCCGAACCGGGAGCCGGGCTGGCCGTCGGCGCATTCAAGACGGAGCGATCGAATTCGCCGCCGACGAGCGGTGCGGCAGCATCTTCACCGCGACCGGGACTGGGATGGTCTTGGGGTGAGGTCGCCCTCTCGCGCTAGCCCAGCACCACTGCCGTGACCGCGCCCACCACGAAGATCAGGGCGAGGTAGGCCAGCGAGTAGTGGAACAGCACTGCCGCCGCGTGGGATGAGCCTTTGGCGCGAGCCCAGAGCGCGAGCGCAAGGTAGCAGCCGCCGAGCAAGGCGGCGCCGATGGTGTAGCCGATGCCGAGCGTGAGCCCGGGGAGCAGGCTCGCCGTGATCAGCGCGAGCAGGTACAGGAGGATCCGCCGGTGGGTCCGGGCTGTCCCGATGATTCCCGGGAGCATCGGCACGCTCGCGTTGCGGTAGTCGCGCCGCAGGAGCAGTGCGAGCGACCAGAAGTGCGGCGGCGTCCACAGGAATACCAGCGCGAAGAGCACGAAGGCAAGCCAGCCGACGTTCCCGGTGACGGCGGCCCACCCGACCAGTGGTGGGAACGCACCGGCGGCTCCGCCGATGACGATGTTGAGCGGCGTTCTGCGCTTGAGCAGCATCGTGTAGATGAAGACGTAGAACAGGCCCCCCGCGAGTGCCAGCGCGGCTGCCAGCGTGTTCACGGCCAGGCTGAAGACGAGGACCGATGCGGCGATCAGCGAGACGCCGAAGGTCAGCGCCTGCCACGGTAGGATCCGGCCGGACGGCAGCGGGCGGCTGCAGGTCCTCGCCATGACCCGGTCGATGTCGCGGTCATACCAGCAATTGATTGCGCCCGAGCCGCCGGACGCGAGCGCACCGCCGAGCGCGGCCCAGAAGAGCAGCGCGAGCGAGGGGATGCCACGAGCGGCGATGACCATGGTCGCAACTTCAGTGATGAGCAGCAGCACGATGATCCGGGGCTTGGCCAGGCTGATGTAGTCACGAGCGGTGGCGCGGACCTGCGTCGAGCGTGTGCGAGCAACCCCGGACGCGGCGATGGCATCCGGTGGGCTCAGGACGATGTCTGCGCTGGTCTGCATACCCTCTCCTACGCGCTGCCCGTGTTCGCGGTGCCCAGGAGCTTTGCGATCTCGGCGTTGAAATCAGCGGAGGTCATGGTCCCCAGCGCGCCGAGCACGACATCGCCGACCTTTCCCTTGGCATCGAGGAAGACCAACGCGGGCGCCGACGGGATCCGGTAATCGACCGCAAGCGTTGCGTTGGTGTCGGCGATGCTGGGATACGGCACCTTGAGCTCTCTTTCAAACGCCAGGGCGGGAGTGGTCGTATCGCGGAGGTCGATGCCGAGGAACACAACGCCACGCGGCGACCATGTCGCATACGCGGTGTTCAACGCCGGTTGCTCATCATGGCAGGGCCCGCACCACGACGCCCAGAAGATCAGGACAACAGGATGGCCGTGGAATGACGTGATGCTTACAACCTTCCCCGTGAGCGTCGGGCCACCCGATGCGGTGACCTGCTGAGGCGCGTTCGCAGGCGACTGGGATGCGCCGCAGCCAGCGATGAGCAGGGCGACCGCGCAGCCGAACACGACGCGCCGCTTGCTGATCACGACTGCACGACCGCGGCGCTCGTCGCTGAGCGATCGTCGATCTCGAACCACCGGATGCCGAGGTAGAGCAATGCGATGAGGAACGGGGTGCCTCCCGGTACCCACATCACTCCCGCGGCGATCTCCTGGTCCCCCAGCAGGCTCAACCCACCCGGGTGCACC
>CABEDX010000023.1_pt1 | contig 15172 bp, 14 predicted proteins | sample 3132991 | NCBI WGS metagenome assembly CABEDX01 (sample SAMEA5534332, study PRJEB31848) | metagenome | biome: tundra; feature: field; material: soil | place: USA | collected 2013-05 | depth 0.15 m
TGCTGGTACCGCCCAGGTCGACCCCGATGAGCGCTGCGGTCATACGCTGCCGACCGATTCGTCCCAGTGGCTGGGGCTGGCGATCCGGGCGGCGTCCTCCGGCCCCCACCTGCCGGCCGGGTAGAAGGTGATCGGCGGCGGAGCCTCGATCACCTGTTCGACGGCCGCCCAGCCATGCTCGACCTCGTCTTCGCGGATGAACAGCGTGTGATCCCCCTCGAGTGCGTCGTGGAGCAGCCGCTCGTATGCCTCGGGCGGTGACGTCTTGAATGAGTCACCGTAGTTGAAGTTCATATCCACGGCCTGTGCGGTGACCTCCGGTCCCGGTTGCTTGGCGACGAAAGAGAGCGCGATGCCCTCGTCGGGTTGAATGCGAACGACCAGGCGGTTGCGATGCAGCGTATGCACGCCCGCCGTCTTGAACAGGTGCAGCGGCACGTCGTGAAAGGTGATCACCACGCGGGTGTCGCGGGTCGGCAGCCGCTTGCCCGTACGGAGCAGGAAGGGCACGCCTGACCACCGCCACGACTCGAGGTGCAGGCGCAGTGCGGCATACGTCTCGGTGGTGGACGTTGGCGAGACGTCGGCCTCCTGACGATAGCCGACCACCTTCTCACCGTCCACGGTTCCCTCGGTGTACTGCCCGCGGACGACGTCATGCGGGTGGATCGGCTGGATCGACTCGAGAACCTTGACCTTCTCGTTGCCGATCGCCTCGGCGTCGAAGGAGAGCGGTGGATCCATGGCGACCAGCGAGAGCACCTGGAACATGTGGTTCTGGACGATGTCGCGAATGGCGCCGATCTCCTCGTACAGCTTGCCGCGGCCGTCGACACCGATGGACTCGGCAACGGTGATCTCGACCCGTGCGATCGCCTCGCGGTTCCAGACCCGTTCGAACAGCGAGTTCCCGAAACGGAAGACGAGGAGGTTCTGAACCGTCTCCTTACCCATGTAGTGATCGATACGGAAGATGCGTTGCTCGGGAACGACGTCGTGCAGCGTCCTGTTGAGCTCCTCGGCCGACTTCAGATCGTGACCGAACGGCTTCTCGATGATGATCGACGTGCCCTCGACCAGGCCGGCAGTCTTGATCCCTTCGATCAGCGATGTGAATGCCGAGGGCGGAACCGCGAGGTATACGATGCGCCGATCCAGCGTGCTCGCCGATCCGAGCGGCGAGAGATCCCCGTCGGGCGGGAGCGGCACGAAGTGCAGGCGCTCCGCGAACGACGCGAAGATGGTCTTCTGCAGCGGCGTCCGCGAGAACTCTTTGACCGCCGATTCAGCGAGGTCGCGGAAGCGCTGATCGTCCCACTCGAACGGTGCGGCGCCGATGATCTGGCCCTTCTCCGGCAACAACTTCTGGCGGTGCAGGTTGTAGAGCGCGGGAATCAGCTTGCGCTGCGCAAGGTCACCGGTGGCGCCAACGATGACGATGTCCTGGTCGGGCGGAGCCTTGAGCGGCATCGACGCTCGAGTGGGGTGCCGCTACCGGCCGGTGAAGTGACGCACGGTGGCGTCAACAACCTTGATCACCGCAGCGATGATGCCGCATGACAAGCTGAACAGGATGACCGGCAGCTCGGCGCCCGGCGTCGAGTACGTGTACGTCGCCAGCACCGCGCTGATGAACAGACCGATCACGCAGAGCACGAGGAGAAACACCACCGTGCGCGTGGCCGCGTCCAGCTCCGGCGTACCCCGCATGGTTTCGGCGACGCTGGGACTGAGCTTCTCCGCCGGGGCGACGTACCGGATCGCAAGGACGACGAGTCGCAGCACGACCACGCCGACGAAGATGAACACGATGGTCAGTACCAGGGGAAGTTCGACGCTCGGCGTGCTGTACGAGAGTGCCGCGAACAGTCCGGCCAGCAGCAACCCGAAGAGCACCGAGATCATCCCCAGCACCGTGAGCCACGTGATCGCGTCCCACGCGGGCAAGGTGACCGTGGGGAACTGCAACGGGCGCACGATCGACTCGCCGCCGGTGAGCTGATCGATGAACGCGGGTTGCGCGGTCAGCCCCGAGACACGTGCCTGCATGCCGTAGTACACGCGCTCCGGGGCGATCGGCGACGCCTCGGCAAGCAACCCCGGCTGCGGACCAGGATAGAGACGCCGCTCCTCGGTCCGGCCATCGGGGTAGGTCAGGCGGAGCAACCCGCATGTCTCGCAGTGCCAGGCTCGGATGGGCAGACCTCCAACGATCGGTCCGTAGTACGTGACCGTGCGGCGGAGACCCTCGGGACCGATGGCACCTTCGTAATGGGCAAATTCATGCGCCAGGATCCCGGTGACCGGCGCAGGGTGGTCGCAGGTCTCCGGCGTCGGCGGGGTGACGGAAGGTGCATCAGCGACAGCCACTGAGGATCGGATTGTAGTGCGGTGGGCGTCAGCCAACGGTTCGGCAGGCGCGCGCAGTGAACCCGGCTCCGCGCATCGCCGCCGCGAGCCCCTCGGCCTCGCCTCGACTGCGCGTGATCGTGAACACCGCACCGCCGCTTCCGGTCAGGTGCCAGCGCACTCCTGCGACGACCTGCCGCGCTCGTTGCAGCGCGGCCGCCAGAGCTGGGTTCGCCCGGCAGGCCGCGGGCTCGAGTGCGCTCCCCATCAGTTCAGGGTCAGGCGCCTGACCGGCTTGGAGAAGTTGAGCAAGTCGCTCCGAGCGGCCGTCGTCCCGAATCTCATCCACGAGAACTGCCGCGTACGTGTCGGCGGTGGAGCTCGGCGTCGTCGATGCAATCGCGAGGTGCAGCGCTGGGGTGGTGAGCGGGTCGAGGCGATCGCCGCGGCCGCGCACGCGTTGGGCAGACAGCGGGAGCAGGGCCGGGATATCGCTGCCGATGCCGAGCGCGGCTGCCGCCACCTCCTCGGGGTCGGTCGGCACGCCCAGGCTCTCGAGCCTGGCGACCCCGGCGCGAAGCACGGCTGCGGCATCGGCCGAGCCGCCTCCGAGCCCGGCGCCGTGGGGAACGACCTTGGCGAGCCACACCCGCATTGACAGCGGCTGGTTCGCCAGCTTGCGCAGAACGAGGGCGGCGAGGACGGTGAGGTTGCCGTCATCGGTCGGGACCCCTGCGGCAGCAGGCCCGTCGACCGTCAGCGACAGGGAGTCGCTGTCGGCGAGCTCCAGGCTGAGGCCGACGAGGTCGTGCCAGTCGACCGGCACCAGGACGCTGTCGATGTCGTGCCAGCCGTCAGGGCGCCGGGCCACGACGGCCAGAGACAGGTTGAGCTTCGCGTATGCGGGAACGATTCGCGTGGAGAGGCGAGACACAGTCGCTGATATACTGCTGGCTTCGTGCGTCCCTGGCTCGTAACTGCCCGGGGGGCGCGCCCAGTTATCGAGTGATCTAGAAGAGCGAGCATGGCCAACTCCCGATCCGCGCGCAAGCGCATCCGTTCCAGCGAACGGAAACACATTCGCAACCGCGCGGTGAAGTCAGCGGTCCGCACCAAGGTGATCAAGGCGCGCCACGCCCTGCTCGAAGGAGGCGGAACCGGCAGCGACGCCGAGTTGCACGCGGCGATCCGCGCGCTCGATCGCGCTGCGGAGAAGGGCGTGCTGCATCGGAACAACGTTCGCCGGCGGAAGTCGCGGCTGGCATCGATGGCCGCTCGACTGGCCAACGTCGCAGGGGGTGCCGAGGGAGCCGCGGTTCGTTCGGCGGCGGCCGGCGGCGCCAAGGGACGGAGCGCGAAGCAGCCCGCGCGGGCGACCGCCGCAAAATCGACCGCCAAGCCCGCCGGCAAGGCGCCGGCCGCGAGGACCAGTGCCGCGAAAGCCGCTGCACCGAAGGTCGCCGCCCCCGCCAAGCCAGCAGCCAAGGCCGCCAAGACAACCAAATAGGGCCGCCTGGCAGCGGGCTCGACCTAGCGGCGGCGCTGACCGCGCTCCGCCGTCACTTCAGCAGCGGCACGCAGGACCGCGAGCCGAAGCCCGTCGGTCTCGGCGATCTCGCCTGACTTGAGCTTTCGATCGACGTCGTGCAGCGCCGCAAGCCAGCCGGCGGCGAGCGCAGGCGAGACGCTTCGGGCCTGACGGCTGAGGCGATCGGCCTGCCAATCCGGTTTTCCGAGCGCGGCCGCGAGGCCGGCGCCCGAGCCGTGGCTCTGAACATAGGCCTGGGTCAGGACCAGATCGCGAATCTGACCCGCCAGGATGGCCAGCAGATACTGGCCGGCCCTGCCCTCGGCAAGCAGCCGGTCGATCGACTCGGCGCCTTTCGCCGGCGTCGGGCCGAGCAGTTCGCCGAGCGTGTCGTAGAGTCCTGCCGCCTCGTCCCCGGCGACAGCGACTCGGACGTCGCCGATGGACAGCGGACGATCGGCGGCAAGCGCGACCAGCTTGTCGAGCTCCGAGGCGATGCTGCCCAGATCGGGACCTGCCACCCGGATGAGGTGGTCGACCGAGCCGGCACCGAGCCGGAGGCTCCGTTCGCCGATCTCCCGCTCGACCCAGGTCCGGAGGTCGCGACCCTTGACCGCGGCATGAAAGACGATCGACCCGCCGCGTGCTCTGACGGCGGCGAGGACGGCATTTCGATCCGGAACCTTTGCGTGCGCCACCATGCAGAGGACGGTGGTGGGCGCGAGCTCCCCGAGAATCGCCACCAGCCGCTCGGGAGGATCGATGCCACCGCGCTTCGCCGATCCGGTGAGCTGAGGAGGATCACGGAGCAGCAGGGCTCGCTCCGGATCGAACAAGGGCATCTCGGCCACCGCATGACGGAACTCGTTGAGCCGGGCCGGACCGTCGAAGACCTCGACGTCGAGCTGCGGTGGCCGCGCGCGGTCGCGCCACACGCTCACCGATCGATCCACGAGGAAGCGCTCCTCCCCGTGGATCAGGGTCAGTTGGTTCATCGGAGTAGCCGCAGCCATCAGCGCAGTATCGCAAGCGAGCTCACGGGGTCTCCTGGAGGCCGGCGGGGCCGCCTGAGTAGCTCAGGTCGCCATCGGTGCTGGTCCGATCAACCGGGTACCCCTGCGGCGCCGGAACCGCTGGGACACCCTGCGCGATCGGCACCGCGAGCTCCAGAGGTCGTGCGGTGGCAAGCAATACCGGCGAGATTGCGCCGCCCGGCGGCGTGACGACGAGGTCGGCATCCAGCGCGCTGCCATAGACCGCGCACAGGTCCTCCTGGTCGGCGGTCCCCGTGTCGCCGAGGACGAGCACCCGGCCAGTCGGATCGTCAACGGTGAGCGCGCACATCTGGCGTCCGGTTGCCAGGGCGATGAACCCGAGACAGCGCCAGGTGGCGCCTCCATAGGACCAGGCTCCGCCGTCCGCCTCGAGCACGTTGGCGCCGGTGTTCTCGAGGGCGGCGACGATGTTGTTTCCCCCCGGGTTGAGACCGCCCGGGGTCACCACCGTGCCGACCGAATAGTGGCCCGTGAGTCCACCGAGGCCGTTCACCGCGGCCTGCTCGCCGCCGGTGACCACGACCATGTCGAGGTGGGCGGTGGCGGGCGGCAGCAACCGGCCCAGTGCGGCGAGCAGCAGGGTCGGTGACGACCCACCGTCCACCAGGACACTGCTCCCGGCGCCGGTGCGGATGAGAATCGCCGGGGAGGACCCGGTGTTGAGCACGGACACGTGCAGGCGGCCGTCGGGACGAGACGCGATCACCCAGGACGCTGCGGCCGTGACGAGCCCGGCGAGCAGGGAAACGATCACGGCGCGCCGGTTCAAAGGAGCGGAGCCGTGCGGCGCGTCATCACCGCGAGCGTCATGAGCCCGGTGACCATGCCCACACCCTCGGCAACCGTCCAGGCGGCCGGCCAGCTTCCCACCTGGATCGCCGCGCCGGGGATGGCGGAGAGGACGCGAGCGAGGGTGGTGATGGCTGAGGTGCCAAGGCCGGTCAGCTGAAGGAGCGCCCAGCCCAGGGCAGGGTTCAGAGCGCTCAGGATCGCGCCGGCGCCTCCTATGACGATCATCGCGGGGAGGAGCGGAAGCACGAGCGCGTTGGCGATGGGGCCGGCGATGGAGATCACGCCGAACGTCCCGGCCATGATCGGGGTCGTGGCCAGCTGCGCGGCCACGGTCACGGCGAACGGTTCCGCGATCAGTCGAGGGCCCGGCACTCGCGACGCAATCGGGGCGGCGAGCAGCAGGATCCCCGCGGTGCCGAGAAACGACAGCTGAAAGCCGGGATCCTCGACAAGTTGCGGATCAAGCCCGAGCATGAGCGCCGCGGCAAGAGCGAGCATCGGTATGGGATCGGTCCGTCGTGCGCCCGACGATGCGAGCATCGCGGCGCCGGCCATGAGAGCACTCCGGATGGCCGCGGGCCCAGCACCGCTGATGAGCACGTACGCGACCACCACCGGCAAGACGACCAGAAGCGTTCTCCGTCTTGACCATTCGAACCCTCGAGCCACGGCGCTGACCAGGCCGATGACGAGAACCACCTTTAAACCGGAAACCACAACGATATGAATGAGGCCGGCGTCCTGGAGGGGAGCGCGGACGTCGGCAGGCAGGGGCTCGTGGATGCCGAAGGCGATACCCAGGATCAGCGCCGCGGCCGGCTCCGGAATTGCACCGTTGACGGCGGTGAGCAGTTGCTCTTGAGCCCAGGCGATCGCGCGCGCCGGCGACGGACCTCCGGCGGCGAGGACGAATACCTGCGGCGAAGTCGCCATCGCCTGAACATCCTCGCGTTCGAGTGTCTGGGCCGAATTAGCGCCCGGACGCCGGTCCAGGAGACGAAGACCCGCCGCGTCGATCTCGACATGGTCGCCCGGAGACAGCGCCGGGATCAACGGACCGCTGACCAGGACCCCGCCCGAGACGTTCTCATCGGTATCGGCGTCCGAAAGGTGCCCTGCGTCCACGATGGCGGTCGATCCACTCCCCGGATCCGCGCTCCGTACGGTGCCCAGGATCACCAGTGGCCGGACCCCGAAGTGGCCGTTGACGGACCCGGGCCCCGGCACGACCACGGCTGACGAGCCGCGGAGCACGCCGAGCGCGACGGCGGCGCCCACCATGCCGACAGGAACGAGTTGGTGCGGAGCGACCGCCGCGCAGATCACCAGGCACGCAGCGGCGGCACAGAAGACCGAGACCATCGATGCGCTCGACGGCGAGGCCGCGAACCCGACGCCACACCCGAGCGCGAAACCCGCCCAGATCAAGGATGCCCAGCGGCCCGTTCGCGAGCCGGCCAGGCGGCTCATTGCTGGGGGAGCACGACGCGGAGGTAATGCTCGAGACCGGTGACCGTCGCTGAGTCGACGCCCAGGTCGGCGTGGAGCTGGCTCATCGAAGTGAACGGACCCCATTCGTCGCGGTACTGGACGATCTCCCCGGCGAGCCCCGGCGGCATGCCCGGCACGGCGTCGAGGTCTGCCTCCGCGGCGGTGTTGATATCGAGCTTGGCCGCGGTGGTCCCCGCCTTCATGAACGGGACGTTGACTTGGCGACCGTCATTCACCCGCTGCGCCATGTTGGGCAGGTGGCCGGGGTCCGCAAGCGTCGTGACGCCGCCGGCCGCCGCGATCGCATCCGCGACCCGCGCGTCGGGACTCAACTCGTAGAGGCCCGGATGGGCGACCGCTCCGCTGACGAACACGAGGACCGTCGGCGGGGCCGGCGGGTCGACGGTCTCGCCCACGGGCACCGGGGCTGCCGCGGCCGCCTGGTGCAGAACCGACCATCCAGCCGCCGCTGCCAGCAGGAGCACGCCCGCGATCGCGAGCGCCAGACGCCGCGGAGTCAGTCGAGACGGTTTGTTCGTATTCGCCAACATTCACAGAAGTGTAATGGCAGCGGGTTCCGAAGAGCAAGTCGGTCGAGGAGGTGGGCGCGGCCGCGCCGAGACGGCGCCCGGGTGCGCTCAGTAAGGACGAGGCGCCGAGGGCAACCGGTACCTGAGCTGGCCGTCGTCCCCGACAACGGTTGCCGCACCCGCCCGCTCGGCGAGCCAGCGGACGGCGCGGCCGGACACCTGGTCGCCGAGAACGCTCAATTCCTTTGCGATCTCGGACGCCGACGCGGATCCGAGCTTGCCGATCGTTGCCAGAACGATGTCCGGCGTCACCGACGCGGGTGTGGCCCTCCCCTTCGGTCCTTTGCCCCGGCGGCGGCTCTTGGCGTGCCGGGCGGCGGGGGCGGCCGGCCGTCGCACGGCTCTCGGAGGCGCAGCCGCGTCGCCGGCCCGATCAATGAGGGCCAGAGCCTCGCGAACCTCGCGGCGGAGCGCCACGTTGTCGGCCTTCAGCTCCGCGACCTGGCTGACGAGCGCTTCGATTCGAGTCACGAGCCGTTCAGCCGCCTGGACGATTGGCGAATTCGTGCCCGAAGCCGGGTCTCTGTCGAGGGCGGCTGCGTCGGGCATGAAATCTCCTGGAGTACCCGTGTCTCGCGCAGTCGCCGCGATCAATTCGCGGCACTGCCTCGGCGCAGTCATTGTCCGATAACGAGGCTCGAAGCCGCAATTCGAGCTCATTCGCCGACTGCAATCCCTGGACGGCGGGTCGCTCGCGGCGGCCGGCATGCGCCCGGTACCATGACGCGGGGCCATAGCTCAGTTGGAAGAGCGCTTGCATGGCATGCAAGAGGTCGGGGGTTCGAGCCCCCCTGGCTCCACCAGGAAGCCATTCCCGACCGTCGGCAAGGGCTGCACGTCCGTCTGGCATCCCCCAACGGGACGAATTCCGCGAGATCGTTCCCCCAACGGGGTGAAAAACGGCCGTGGGAACGGCATGCGAACCTGCAAGTGGATATGATCCGCAAACCTCACCCGGCGTGAGGCCAGCCCAGGAGCACCCGGCTAGACCTGGGTCAGGACGCCCCCAAGCCATCACGGGAGGACCGCGCGTTGCGAGTCACTAAATTGACCATCGGCGGAATCGGGTTGGGCATATTGGGCTTGGTCACCGCCGCCGCCTGCGGGAGCACATCCACTCCCAGCTCTTCATCGGGCACCCTGGCCAGTTCTCAGGTCCTCCGCTTCCCAACCTTCCAGGACCCGGGAACGTGGGATCCGGGCGAGATGGACATTGAGACCGACACCGAGCTCATGCAGAACGTGTTCGACAACCTCTGGCGGTTCGACGACAAGCTGAACATCACTCCGGATATCGCCACCGCTGTGCCAACCCAGGCGAACGGGGGGATCTCCGCGGACGGTTCCACCTACACGGTGCACTTGAACCCTGCGGCCAAGTTCTCCAACAGCGACGCGGTGACCTCCAAGGACGTGCTCTACTCGTGGAACCGCGCCGCCGCGCTGCATGGTCCGTATTCGTACCTCCTGTCCGCAATCGCCGGGTACAGCGATGTCCAGACAGCGGCCGGTGCTCCGCCGTCCTCGGGCACGCCGACAACCTTCCAGGCGAATATCGAGACACAGCTCAAAGCCGGCAACCCCAAGTTCATGATGAGCGGTCTGACCGCACCCGATCCGGAAACGGTGCAGATCAAATTGGCCAGTGGGTGCGGTTGGTGTCTCAGCGCGTGGACCCTCGAAGGCGCTGTCGGCGCGATCGTCGATCAGAAGGTCATCGAAGGACCAGGAGTGGATCCCGTCAACTGGTGGCAGACGCCCGCCGACCTGGTCGGCACCGGCGCCTACAAGCTCACCTCCTTCGTCCCCAAGCAGTCGATGACCTTCGTCGCCGTGCCGAACTGGTGGGGTACTCCGAAGCCGACCGTGAAAACGATCAACATCGACATCAAGGACCCGTCGACGGCACCAACGACTGTGGATGCGTTCTTCCAAAAGAGCTACGACATCATCGGCTACGGCGGTAACAGCGGGACCATTCCACTCGCCAACATCCTGGCGATCCAGAACAACTCGAGGGAGAAGCCGGACCTGCTGACCCAGCCCAAGGGACGCACCACGTGGCTGAGCTTCAACATCGGCTACCCAACCACCGGTGGACCCTTCGTCGGGGAGAGTCCCGCTGCAGTCGGGCTACGGATGGCCTTTGACCTTGCGATCGACAAAAAGGGGCTGGCGACCACTGTGTGCCATAACGTGATCTGCGCGCCGGCTACCGGCGGCCTCATCACCGCCGGATTGATCGGAAACCAAGGCGCGGGCAGCGACCCGCTCGCGAAATTCGACCCGACCCAGGCCAAGGCGCTGCTGAAGCAGTACGACCCGACGGGTGCATTGACAAGGAACCTCACGTACACAACCGACACCGCCTCTCCGTATCCAGACATCGCTACCTACCTGCAGAGCGAGTGGCAGACCAACCTCGGGGTGCACGTGAACATCAATACGGTCTCGGACCATTCGATCTTCATCAACAACCGCCTCGCGGGCAAGTACATGATGACGCGTGACGGCTGGCAGTTCGACTACAACCATCCGCAGGACTGGTACGACAGCCTTTGGGGCGTGTATGCCTCGTCCTCCGGTGCCAACACCAGCGGATTCGACGACCCGCAGTACGACAGCATCCTGAAGCAGGCGGACGCAATGCCCCTGACGACTGCGCTGCCGCTCTACAACCAGCTGGCAGGGATCCTGCAAAAGGACGTCGCCTACATCCCGCTCGAATACCAGGTGGGCAACTTCCTGATTCAGCCCTATCTGAAGGGAGCCGGTTCCAACACCCAGGCCGACTTCTACTGGAACGAGATCAAAATCCTCGCCCACTGAGAGCGCACAACCAGGACGAATTTTTGAAGAGGCGCCCGGCACCGAGTCGGGCGCCTCTGGCCTTTCACATTGAATAGGGAGGACCAAGGGAGATGCTGACCCGGGGGACGCTCACCTACATCGCCCAGCGTCTCGCCCTGATCCTGTTCACGCTGATCGCGGTCTCGTTCCTGGTCTTCGTCACTGTCCACAGCCTTCCGGGCAACGCCTTCGAAAGCGAGCGTGTTCACGGAAAGGCACTCCAGTTGCTCCTCCACTCGTACGGCCTCGACCGGCCGATCCTCGTGCAGTACTGGAGCTTCCTGACGAATGCGCTTCAGGGCAACTTCGGTGTCTCATTCCAGATTCGGGGGCTCCCCATCACCCCACTGGTGATGCGCGAACTCAGCGTCAGCGCAGAGCTGGGTGGCACCGCACTGCTCATCACCATCGGTCTTGGAACGACGTTCGGGGTCATCGCGGCCATGCGCCAGAACAGCTGGGTCGACTACACGCTGACATCGATCGCGGTGATCGGCTACAGCGTGCCGAGCTTCGTCCTCGCCGGGCTCGGCGTGCTCATCTTCAGCTACTTCCTTCCCAACGTCACCAACGGTGTCGTCTCCTATCCAGCAATATGGACTGGCACCTACGGGACGCTGGTCGAGCTCTCGCTCCCAGCGGTCGTCCTCGGCTTCTACACGTCGGGTCAGGTCACCAGAATCACTCGAGCGGCGATGCTCGAGGTGCTGCAGCAGGACTACATCCGCACTGCGAGGGCCAAGGGACTCAAGACGCGTGTGGTGACGCTCCGCCACGCTCTCCGCAACGCGCTCATTCCGGTGATCAGCATCCTCGGGCCGCTGGTGATCAGCATCATCACCGGCAGCGTGATCATAGAGAACATCTTCGGCATCCCCGGTCTGGGCAAGGAGTTCGTCGAGAGCATCCTTGCGGCTGACTACAACATCACGGTGGCCGTGTTCACCGTGTACGCCCTGCTCATCGGGATCGCCAACCTGGTGGTCGATCTTCTCTATACAGTTGTAGATCCAAGGATTCGATACTGATGGCCATAATCGCAACTCCGGTCCTCGAGGAGTATGCCGGCGGGACGATCGCCCGGGCGCAGGTGGGTCTCTGGCGCGACGGTTTCCGCAGGCTGCGTCGCAACCGGCTGGCGCTGGTGGCGGTCGTCTACCTCAGCCTCCTCTTCCTGATCGCGATCGTGGCGATCTTCTGGACTCCTTATAATCCGGCGGCGATCATCCCCGGTACGTTGACGTACCTGGGTCCGTCGGCAGGGCACCTGCTCGGCACCGACCAGCTGGGCCGCGACCTCCTGAGCCGGATGATGCAGGGATTGCAGATCTCATTGATCGTCGGGGTGGGGACTTCTTTCGTCGTGCTGACCGTCGGCGTCGTCGTCGGCCTGCTGGCCGGCTACTTCCGCGGATGGGTGGACACCGTCATCAGTGTGTTCATCAACATCTTCTACGGCATCCCCGGGATCCTCATCGCGATCGTGCTGTACCTGGTCCTGGGCCGCGGACTCCTGAACATCATGATCGCGATCTCCGCCACCGTCTGGATGGACATGGCCCGTCTGGTCCGCGGACAGGCGTTCAGCATCCGTGAGCGAGAGTTCATCGAAGCGGCGCGCGCGAGCGGCGCGAAGGCGGGGAGGATCCTCTTCGGCCACATCCTGCCCAACGCGCTCGGGCCGATCATCGTGCAGGCGACGTTCGTCATCCCGATCGCGATTCTCACTGAGGCCTTCCTCAGCTACCTCGGACTGGGCATCCCCGAGCCACTCGCCTCCTGGGGCTCGATCGCCTCGGAAGGATACACTGCGCTCCCCTTGGAGCCATACATGATGCTCTGGCCCGCCATCGCGCTCTCCCTAACGCTGCTCGCCTTCAACTTCCTCGGCGACGGTCTGCGAGACGCTTTCGACCCCCGACAGCGGCGGTGACGTCTCCGATCCTCGAGGTGCGCAACCTCAGCACGCACTTCTTCACCGACGACGGCGAGGTGAAGGCCGTGCGCGGCGTGAACTTCAGCGTGGAGGCCGGCGAGACCCTCGGCATCGTCGGCGAGTCCGGCTGCGGGAAGAGCGTCACGGCGATGTCGGTGCTCGGCCTCGTGCAGCGTCCGGGCAAAGTCGTCAGCGGCGAGATCATGTTCAAGGGACGCGACCTCCTCAAGCTGACCAAAGAGGAGCTCCGCAACATCCGCGGGCGCGACATCGCCATGATCTTCCAGGACCCGCTGAGCTCGCTGAACCCGGTGCTGCGGGTAGGGTTCCAGATCGACGAGGCGATGCGCGCGCACGACAAGATCGCGTCCGAGGATGTCGAGCGTCGGGGTATCGACCTGCTCAAGCAGGTGCGGGTCTCGGACGCGGAGCGCCGGATCAAGGACTATCCCCACCAGTTCAGCGGTGGCATGCGCCAGCGCGCCATGATCGCCATGGGCCTCTCCAACAAGCCTGACCTGCTCATCGCCGACGAGCCGACGACCGCCCTCGACGTGACTGTCCAGGCACAGATTCTCGAGCTGCTCCGCGACCTCAACGAGCAGACCGGCGCGGCGATCGTGCTCATCACGCACAACCTCGGCGTGGTGGCCGGTCTCTGCAAGCGCGTGCTCGTCATGTACGCGGGCGAGATCGTGGAGGAAGGCACTGCCGAGCAGATCTTCGAAGCGCCACAACACCCATACACGTGGTCGCTGCTGCGCTCCGTACCACGTATCGACGGAAACCGGCACACTCGGCTGCTGTCCATCGAGGGACTCCCGCCAGACCTCATCGACCTGCCCGCGGGATGCAAGTTCAACCCGCGCTGCCCATTCCGGATCGAGCGCTGCTTCAGCGAGGCGCCAGTTCTCGAGGACGTCGCCCCCGAACAGCGTGCAGCGTGCTGGGTGACCATGGAGCGGGCCTACGCGGAGATGGGCGCCCGCGATATCACAGACACCAGCCCCGGTGCGGCCAGTGGCATTCATCCCAAAGGCCGGCAAAAACTCCCCGTTGCCGAGGTGACCGCCGTCGTCGCGGAGCCCGTCGGTGACTGACACCGTGGTCAGCGTTCTGCCGAGCCCTGCGCCCGCCGTCGAACCGCTGCTGCGAGTCGTCAACGTCGCCAAGCACTTCAGCGCGGGTGGTCATGGCTCCGTCAAAGCGGTCGACGGCGTCAGCTTCGACATCATGCCCGGCGAGACGGTCGGGCTCGTCGGCGAGTCGGGCTGCGGCAAGTCGACCCTCGGCAGGGTGATCAGCCAGCTCATCCCCGCGACCGCCGGCGAGGTGATTCTCGACGGAGTCGATATCACCAAGCTGCGCGGCGAGAAGTTGCGTCAGCAGCGTAAGGAACTGCAGATGATCTTCCAGGATCCATACGCGTCCCTGGATCCACGCATGACGGTGGGCGACATCATCGCCGAGCCACTCGTCAACTTCAACATGATTCGTGGCAAAGCCAAGGACGCGCGCGTCCAGGAGTTGCTCCGCACCGTCGGTCTCAATCCCTATTTCAACAACCGATATCCGCACGAGTTCAGCGGCGGTCAACGCCAGCGAATCGGCATCGCACGCGCGCTCGCGCTCAACCCCAAGCTGATCATCTGCGACGAGCCGGTGTCCGCGCTCGACGTCTCGATCCAGGCGCAGATCATCAACCTTCTCGAGGACCTGCAGCGCGAATTCGAGCTCACGTATCTCTTTATTGCGCATGATCTTTCCGTGGTCAGGCACATCAGCAACCGGGTCATGGTCATGTACCTCGGCAAGATCTGCGAGGTCGCACCGAGCGAAGATCTGTACACGTCGCAGGAGCATCCGTACACGCGAGCGCTGCTGTCCTCCATCCCGGTCCCGGATCCGCGGATCGAGTCGAAGCGCAGGCTTGTCGAGCTCTCCGGCGAGATTCCGTCACCGCTCAACCCGCCGTCGGGGTGCCGTTTCCACACACGCTGTCCGATCGCGCAGGTTCCCGGTATCTGCGCAGATGTCGAACCGCAGCTCGAGTTGAAGGGCGCTGGCCACCTCGCCGCGTGCCATTTCTCGGATCAGGTCCGGACCAAGATCGCCGTCACCATCTGACTCCGGGATTCCGACCGCCCCCCATAAGATGGTTGAAGCGGGCAGCCCGGCGGTTTCGGAGGAGTCATGAGCGACATCGACCAGCGTCCACGGGTTCTGTACACCGCCGAGGCGACCGTCACCGGTGGACGTCGCGGTCACGGTGCCACGTCCGACGGCGTCCTGGAGGTCGACTTCACGTCCCCCAAGGAGATGGGTGGAGACGGTGCACGCGGCACCAACCCGGAGCAACTCTTCGCGCTCGGATTCGCCGCCTGCTGGGAGAACGCGATGCTCGGCATCGCGCGTCGCAAGGGCCTTGACGTCGCGGATGCGGTCGTGACCGCGCGGGTCGGGATCGGACCGATCGCCGCCGGCCGCTACGGTCTGGCCGTCGAACTGCTCATCAAGCTGCCGTCGCTCCCCGACCGCGAGCAGGCTCAGACACTGATTGATGAGGCCGAGCAGCGATGCC
>CABEDX010000029.1_pt1 | contig 14765 bp, 18 predicted proteins | sample 3132991 | NCBI WGS metagenome assembly CABEDX01 (sample SAMEA5534332, study PRJEB31848) | metagenome | biome: tundra; feature: field; material: soil | place: USA | collected 2013-05 | depth 0.15 m
CGGTGTGGGTGATCCGCCGAGCGAAGGAGGCGGGCTCCAGGGAATGCGCGAGCGCGTCACAGCCTTGGCAGGCGGCTTCTCGGCACACGGTCGTCCCGAGGGCGGGTTCCGGGTATGGGCTTCGCTTCCGCTGGGGACGCCATGAGCGTCCGCGTGGTGCTCGCCGACGACCAGGCCTTGATCAGAGTCGGTCTCCGTGCGCTCATCGAAGCCGAACCGGACATCGAGGTTGTGGGAGAGGCTTCGGACGGTGACGAAGCGCTGCGCGTCGTGCGCGAGCAGCGACCCGATGTGGTGGTCATGGACATACGCATGCCGGTCCTCGACGGACTGGAGGCGACGCGTCTCATCGCTGCCGACCCGCAGCTCTCCAGTGTTCGCGTGCTCGTCCTCACCACCTTCGAGATTGATGAGTACGTCTTCGAGGCGCTGCGTGCCGGGGCCGGAGGGTTTCTGCTCAAGGATGCGGAGCCAACCGAGCTCTTGCGCGCCATCCGGGTCGTCGCGGCGGGTGACTCGCTCCTCTCGCCAGCCGTGACCCGGCGCGTCATCGAAGCCTTCAGCGCCCGGCCGGCACCCGTCGCACCGCGTACGAAGCTGCTAGTCGACCTCACTGCGCGTGAACGTGAGGTGGTGGCGCTGGCAGGCTGCGGGCTTTCCAACGATGAGATCGCAGAGAGACTCGTGATCAGCCCGGCGACGGCGCGCACCCATGTATCCCGATCCATGCAGAAGCTCGGCGCTCGCGATCGCGCCCAGCTCGTGGTCTTCGCATATGAAAGTGGACTCGTGTCACCGGGACAGGCGCTCGCGTAGGCGAACGGCGCTCGTATACGCAGCCGAACGTAGCCAAAAGTGTCGCTTCCGGACGGACGACAGGAGCACTGCGCGCCTCCGAGGATGGTGCCGTTGGCATCCAACACACTTATCGGAGGAACACGATATGCCCGGATATTGGGTCGGCGGCGGCTTCGGCTTTTGGTGGATCTTTCCGTTGGTCTTCGGCGGCCTCTGGCTTACCGTGATCGGACTCGTCCTGTGGCGGGGTCGGTGGTGGTGGAAGGGCGGCCACAGCAGCATCCCAGACGCCGCGGCAGTGCTGCGCGAGCGCTTCGCGCGCGGCGAGATCGACACCGACGAATACCAGCGCCGGCTTCGCGTGCTCGAGGGGCGATGACCACGCTCCTCATCGCCCAACTGGCCGGCGCGGTGTTTGGACAGGCGCAATTCCCGATCGGGCTCGCCGCTTGGACGCCGGAGTTGGCCATCCGTGAAGTCATTCAGCGTGTGCAGCAACGACGCCTTCCGGGTAGGAGTCCAAACGATTGGTTGCGGGCAGGCTGACGGCCGGTGGCGCAATTCCTTCGATGGGCTCGTCCAGGATCACGCGTGCTGCGGGGCGCCAGCTTCAGTCTCGCAGGCGTTGCTGGACTCTGGGCTGGCGCCCTGCTTTTCACCACGGATCGTCGCGTCCCACGGGGGGACATCCGCCTCGTCAAGCGCGTCGTGGCGGTATTCCCCCATGCGGACGATGAGACCGTCACCTGTGGCGGAACGCTGCACCGCTTCGCGGCGTCGGGCGCGCTGGTGACGCTTGTGCTGCTCACCGGCGGAGAGCGCGGCAACCCGGCTGGCGTTATGCAAGCGGAACTCGCAGACCGGCGTCATGCTGAGGCCGGGCGCGCGGCGCGCGCCCTCGGCATCACCGACGTTGTCCACGCGAGTTTCGGCGATGCTGAGCTTTCGCATCACGTTGACGAGCTCACCGCATATCTCGCGGCGGTCATCGAACACCTGCGGCCAGATCTTCTTATCACCTACGATCTCGCGGGCCTCGACGGTCATAGCGACCATGTGGCCTGTGCGAACGCAGTCACCGCAGTGCGCCGCACGTCCTTTCCCTACGTTGCGCTCTGGTATGTGACGCTGCCACGACGCGTTCTCAGGCTGTTGCGCGCTGTGGGTCAGCTCGTGACCAGCGATGCGGTCGAGACGCATCGGGCGTCGCCCACCCTTCGCCTGTTCGTCGGTCCAAGTGTCGCTGCAAAGCTGCACGCATTGCGCGCCTACAAGAGTCAGCGGGGGGCAATCGGTAAAGGACTCGGTAGGTTCCTCCCGACTGCGCTGATGTTGAGCGTGTGGCAGCACGAGTACTTCGCGGAGGTCTGATATTCGGGATCGAACGCCTTGGCACCGGAGTCACGCCGCCTCGTTTGGTGCGATCGCGTTGGAAACCACCAGGTCGCGGGCAGCGACGACGCCACACACTGGGTTCACGGGACGGATGCTGAGACCGTACCTGTTGACGAGGTTAATCGCTTAGGCGGCAGTTCAGGGTCGAGATACTCGGTGCTTCAAGTCTTTGGGCTCGTCAGGAAATCCGCCACCCGCGCGGCCACAACCGTTGGAGCTTTATCGCTAGGTGCCACGTGGTCGAGACCGGGAAAGATCTCGACGGTGGCAGTGGCAATCACATGCTGAAGCTGGGTAAAGAGATCGGTTGTGATACGGGAGGGACTCTTTTCACCGCCGAGGAGCAGGACGTCAGCGGTGACAGACCTGAAGCGGTCCACCGAGCCACTATCCATGGCGGCCACCTGCTCGTGCTCCGCCAGGTTGGCGTAGAGCAACGGTTCCATCTTTTGCCATTCACGCTGACGGATAACAAGAGGGAGGATTGCTCGCGCGTACCAGAACGGCATCTTCACCAGAATGCTCGGCGCAAATCCGGCACCGCGGGCCATGCACGCGAAGGCTCCGCGAGCGTCGCCAGCGGCAAGATGTTCTCGGTAGCTCGGCAACCAGGCAAGACGTATTGAGCCGTTGATTGACACTCCGGGTTCATAGACGGCGACGCAAGAAAAGGAGGGCATACGCCGAGCCAATTCAAGGGCAACGAGACCTCCGTAGCTATGGCCAAAAACCGCGGAAGCCCCTGTCTCAGCTTGGACGGCAATTAGGTCGTCGCATTCTTTGTCGATGCTGTAGGCAGGACCCTGGGCGCCACTGTCACCCCGTCCTCGACGGTCAATCACATGGACCGAGAAGCCCTTGCTCGCTAGCTCTTGAGCGAACCGCAGGTAGTCGTTGCCAGATCGCAAGGCACCACCCACGACGATCACTCGCGCGCCGGTACCGACGGTGTAGTAGGCGATCGTCGTTCCATCCGCGGACTTCACGGTCGAGCGAAGCAGCGTAGGCGTCGTCTCAAGACCCTTCACCGGTCAGCCCGCCTCTTGACCGCGGTTTCGCGTGCCGAGGAGGGCCAGGATCCGGCCGCATCGAGCGTGTCGAGCAGGCGTTTCGTGTACTCCAACAACAGGTCATAGGGCACGCCGCTCCTTTCGACAAGTGACGCGAACCGCCGCTCGAGTTCATCGCCCGATCGCTCAACGAGTTCCTGCCCCGATCGGCTAAGCCTGAGCCGGTGACGGTTGCCCCCAGCCGGATCGGAAACTGCTTCAAGTAGGCCGGATTGGGCGAGAACGCGCGTCATTCGGCTGACAGAAGGCTCACTAACCCCGAGTCGTTCAGCAAGCACGCGCTGGGTATCTGCGCCCTCGAATCCAACCATGTAGAGCGCCAAAAAGCGCGAGTACGAGAGCCCCGCCTCTGCTCGAAGAATCTGATCCCCGGCACGGTCGAGCCGCGCGGTGAGCCTATGAAGGGCCCTACTGAGGCTAAGTTGTTCCACCCCAGTATCTTAGCACGCTAAGTTAGTACAGCAAGATACTAGGGTCGCAGGAGCCTCACCTTCTGCGGGTCTCTTGGTTTCGACCGGATTCGCCTTCAACCAGGACGCGCAGGCCGGACGGCAACGTGGCCAGGCCTGATCTCACCCGTGAAGTCTGACGACCCTGATGTCCCGAGGCCTTCGTGCTCACGGCGGGCGAGTCTGACAAACAGGGACCGCAAAAGGGTGCCAAGAAGGTTGCAGCGAACCGCTCGACTCGCGGGCATTACTCGCTACCGTGTCTTGAGTGACGTCGTGGCGGGAGGTTGTCATCATCGCCGTCGTGGTGCTCGGAAGCGGGCTGATCGGTGCTGTTGCAGGGATGCGCATTGCACGACGGGATGCCGAGGACTGGCCGCCGCTCCCCGCAACGTCGTACCTCGAGCGCCGGGCGGCCGTGTACCTCGAAGTTGCGATCGGCTGGCATGCCTACCTCGAATCCATCCGTCCGCTCGCCTTTCCAGCAGAAGGGTTCGCAACCGATCGACCGCGGGACTTGGCGGCCGTCCTCCGCTCGCGTGCCCAACTGGAGCGGTTCGGCACCATTCCCACACAGGTGCTCCACGACGAGGCTCTCGAGGTGGCCGTCACGCTCATCATCACGCTTCGCTCCCTCCCACGATCGGCCATCACCGGAGTTCCCGATCTCGGGGTCGGCCGCGGGACGCTCCGAACGGTGCTGCGAGAGCTCGCCACCAAGGTCGATCAACTCGAACGCCAGATGCATGACGAGCTCCAGCCGGCCGCTCCGCCATTGGATTCCGACGTCGAGGTCATGGGGCGGGCCGGGGCAGCCCAGCGTCCGATCGGAGCGAATCATGCTCAGACCGGTCCGGTCCGCTAAGCCGGGACCGGCATCAGCCGCGGGGTGATCCTGACTGCAACCGGGCAGTGCCGGCTAAGTGCCCAACGTCATGCGCCCCGATATGCGGGCCCGATTCGTGCGAGGATGGCGGCAATCTCCTACGCCAAAAGTGAGGTACCCCCATGCTTGACAGAACCTCAAAGCGGCGAGCCTCGCTGCTGGTCGTGATCGCGGCTGTGATCGCGGGTGCCTGGCCGGCGACGGTGTTTGCGGCCACGCAGCCACGGCTGGGGACAGCGCTCAACTTCACCGTCCTGGCGGGATCGGCGATCACCAACACCGGTCCGACCGTGATCACCGGCAATCTCGGGCTGGACCCCGGCACCGCCAGCTCTGTGACCGGATTCCCACCCGGCAGCGTCACCGGTGTCAAACACACCGCCGACGCCGTCGCGCTGCAGGCGAAGAACGACCTCAAAACCGCGTATACCGACGCCGCGACCGCGCCGACGACATCTAACCTGACCGGGAAGAATCTCGGCGGAAAGAATTTGACCCCCGGCGTCTACACATTCAGCTCGTCGGCACAGTTGACCGGTTCACTCACGCTGAGCGGCAACGGCGTGTTCATCTTCCGGATCGGTAGCACGCTCACCACGGCGAGCAACTCGGTCGTTCTGCTGAGGAATGGCGCTCAGGCGTGCGCGGTTTATTGGCAGGTAGGTAGCTCAGCCACGCTCGGATCGGCCACTCAGTTTCAAGGCAACCTGATGGCACTCACCAGTATCACCATGGTGACTGGCGCCAACATCCTCAAAGGACGGGCCCTGGCTCGAAACGGCGCGCTCACGCTGGACGACAACCACATCACCCCACCCGCCGGCGCGTGCACGGTTTCCTCGGTCGCGGTTCCCGGCACAGGGGCAGCGTCCTTGCTTCCTGGCCTTGGCATTGGCCTTGTGCTCATCGGTGGTCTCATCCTCGCGGTCGGCCGCAGACGCGTAAAGGGTCGCGACTGAGGCACGCTGCCTTCTGGCTCCACTCAAGGCCGTCTGTCATCGCATCGCCGAGGCTCGTCCTGGAGCTCAGCACCCGCCGCATTGCTGCCGCGTCGTGACCGGATGAATTCGAGAATCGCTCCGTCGGGCGAGCAGCAAGGGACGAGCCCCGACAACCTGGTGGTCCTCTGCCACCGTCATGACTGGTCGGTGCACGAGGGTGGGTGGAAGGTGGTCAGGGCTAAGGTGGGCCTGCCCCGGTTTGGTGGACACGAACGGGGGAGTGCTTACAACGTCGCAGAGCTACTTGACGCGGAGCTCTGTGGGTGGGTGGGCCCGGCGGACTGTCGGCGTAAAGGCGCCGAGCGATCGAGGTTCAGATGGCATTGTCCACTCCCGATTGACTGGCCGATGGTGACCGGCGAAGGCCACGTGGTCGCGCTCGAAAACGGCAGTGGATAGACATCCTGAGCCGTTTATCGGGCACCCTTGAATACAAAAACGGACCGTCACCTTCCCAGGTTGAAGTTGCGGGTTCGAGCCCCGTCTCCCGCTCACATAGCCGGTCTCGATCGGGATCGGATGAGTCTCGATGGCCGCCTAAGTAGCCTGATAGTTGAATTGATTCCGTTATCTCAGTCGGGACGTCGCCGACGGCCTCTCCTGCCAGCATTGAGCTAAGCGTCTGTAAGCGTGCTGACGTGGTCGGGCACGTATGTATACGTGTCACGGCTCGGGCGAACGTAGCCCTGGTCGGATTGACGCGGTGGGAGCGTCAGCGGTGTCTGGATGACGTCCTGGTACGGGACCATCGAGAGGAGATGCGCGACACAATTCAGGCGAGCGCGCTGCTTGTTGTCGGCTTCGACGACAAACCAGGGCGACTCGGGGGTATCGGTGTGGACGAACATGATGTCCTTGGCGCGCGAGTATTCGACCCAGCGCAGCCGTGACTCGAGGTCGATCTTGCTCAGCTTCCACTGCTTGAGCGGATCGGTGAGGCGGATGTGGAAGCGCCGCTCCTGCTCCTGGTCGCTTACCGAGAACCAGTACTTGACGAGGATGAGCCCCGACTCGATGAGCAGGTTCTCGAAGATCGGGCCCTGGCGCAGGAACAGGCGATGCTCGTCGTGGGTGCAGTAGCCCATGACGTATTCGACGCCAGCGCGGTTGTACCAGGACCGGTCGAAGAGGACGATCTCGCCTGCCGACGGAAGATGCTCGATGTACCGCTGGAAATACCACTGCTGGCGCTCGCGATCGGAGGGCGCCGGGAGCGCCGCGACTTTCACCACCCTCGGGTTGAGGTACTGCGTGATCCGGCTGATGGTCCCGCCCTTGCCGGCGCCGTCGCGACCCTCGAAGATCACCGCGACGCGGGTGCCGCTCGCCCGCACCCATTCCTGCAGCTTGACGAGCTCGACCTGAAGACGCCGCATCTCCTTCTCGTAGAGCTTGTCGGTAAGGTCTCTCGCACCCTCGTGCTTTGACGGCGTCTTCTTCGCCACGGCCACCGTAGTGTGACGCGCAGAAACGTGAGCCACCGGCTGGCGGACAGCTCCGGTAGGCGGTTGGGAGCGGCTCCGTGCGCAAGACCAGCAAACTCGAACGCCGACGAAGTGGGTTGCAACTGCGAAACCGTGCCCCTACCAGCCCGAAGTCAATGGGCCGCCATGCCACGCGGTCGACCGGGCTGCCGACGATTGCGGCCAGCAGACTAGCGAAGCGAAGCTGGGTCGAACGCAACGCGGCGCGCGGCACGAAGTAGCGTGAGTCCGATGAGTCGGGCCGCGGTCCGCCAAAGAGTTCCACAGTTATTGACCGTGAGCTCGAGCCGTCAAGGATCGTCGGTGGGCAAGGACACCTCGCGTGCGAGGTCACTGAGAAACCTCTCGATCGCGTGAATCGGACGCGGCGCCGTAGAACTCATCTCGGTGTCCACGCCTTCGCAGGGGGAGGAGCAGATGCGTCCGCAGATCGCCGGGACGGGCGGTCCATGACCAGATCCTGCCACGCCCGCCGTGAGCCGGCCACCTCAGAACGCCCCGGCCCTGCCTGGATGTTCTCCCCGGCCTGGAGGTGCCAAAATCGCAGCCATGCCCGAGCCGGAAGCCTTTCGACGACCGACCCGGCTGAAGGTCGGCGACGTGATGACCCGTGAGGTGGTCACGATCTCGCCTGACACGCCGTTCAAACACATCGAGCAGTTGATGCGCGAGCACAACATCAGCGCGCTTCCGGTGGTGGATGCAGCGGGTGACGTGGTCGGACTGGTCTCGGAAGCGGATCTTTTGCTGCGAACCGAGGCCGAGGGCTCTGAGCCCCGCAGCTGGACTCGCGATGCGCGCGACCGGCAGACCAAGGCGCACGCTCAGACGGCGGCGGGCTTGATGTCCGCGCCCGCGGTCAGCGTGACGCCTGACATGCCGCTTGCCGCCGCCGCACGGTTGATGCGCAAACGGAGCGTCAAGCGTTTGCCGGTCGTGGAGCATGGAAGGCTGGTCGGCATCGTGAGCCGAGCGGATGTGCTCACGACCTACCTGCGCACCGACGCCGACATCCGCTCGGACGTCGTCGAGGGCGTCGTTCACGGCAGCATGTGGCTGGATCCGTCGACTTTCAACGTCGAGGTCGACGACGGCGCCGTGCGCATCCATGGAGAGGTGGATCGTCGCAGCGACGTGGAGATCCTGATCAACCTGATCCTTGGCATCGACGGTGTCATCGATGTGGATCCCGCACTGACGTACCGGTTCGACGACCGGAACGTGACGCCGCCGAAAGAGCTCGGCGGCATCTGACCCTCCCAACCGTCAAGTCGCTGGGGTCGCATGCTCCGGCACAACCAGCAACGCGGTGTGCCCTGAGTGCAGCAGCTTGGTCGACACGCTGCCGAGCAAGAACCGTCGCACGGCACCGAGATCGCGACTGCCCACAACGATGAGCGTCGTTCCGTGGCGCTCGCTTCCGGTAGCAATCAGCGCGTCGGCCGGATCACCGACCAGGACGGCCGTCTCGACGGTGCGGCCCGCGACCGGCTCCAGGCTCCTGGCGAACTCGAGCAGGTGCTCGGTCCCGATAGCTTCGTCATCGTCGGGACCGTGAAAGCGATCCGCGGCAACCGACAGCTCGGCCTCGGCTTCGACCAATTCGATGGCAGCATCCTCGTAGAGGTGTGTGATTGTGGCGGCGAATCGCGCCGCGCATTGGGCGCCACTGCTGTTATCGAAGCCGACGATCACCTGCGCCGGCGGCCAGGAACCTTCACCGCCCCTCACGATCAGCACGGGGCGGTGCACGGAGTGCACGACGTGCTCCGAGATGCTTCCAAGCAGGCGACGCTTCAGGCCATCGAGCTCACGGCTTCCAAGAACGACGAGATCGGCCTCGACCATCTCGGCCACGTCCATGACGGCGCTGAAGGCTGGTTCGCGTGCGACGTGAATGCTCCCGACGGTCGCGCCGAGCGCGACCACGCGATCCCGCTCGTCGTCGAGCAACTTTCGGGCGTCAAGTTCGAACGAATCCCATGCGCTGTTCGGACCGATATAGGGCGCATACGCCAGGACGTTGGATGGAGCGAATTCGTAGGCCGTGACCAGGTGAAGTGCCGCACCGGACCGCCTCGCCAGGTCCGCGGCGGCACTGAGTGCCAGGTGCGCGGCGGGCGAACCGTCGGTGGCAAGAAGGATGTTCCGAAGGCGGACAGAACGCTGCCCCAATTTCTCGTCGAGGCTGATCACTTGCATGGCTCGAATCTCCGGTAATCACTGACCCGTAGGTCAAGGAAAGCAGGCCGGGCCATCTCGCGACCACAGTCCTTTGTCACCCGATCGACCGGCGATTGACCCAAACTGGTCATGCCGAGAGGAGATCCTCGCAGGCGAACCGGATCCATCCATCGAGAACGGTGTTTGGACAGGCGCACGAGTGAGCGCGCAACTGGGGTGGGGTTGCCTCGGGCGTGGCCTGGCAACTCGTCGCCTGACGACTGAACCACTAAGAATTCTGCATGTGTAGACTTCAACAGTCAGTGAATTAGGAGGCCAGCTTGTGTGGACGATGATCGTCAAGGAGTTCCGGCAGCTGAAGCGAGACCGGCGAACCCTCGCGCTGCTGATCGTGCTGCCCGTCCTGCTGCTCGTGGTCTTTGGTTACGCGGCCAGGTTCGACGTCTCCAAGGTCACGACCATCGTGGTCGGTCCGCAGGCAGAGGCTGTCGCGGGCCAGCTCGGTGCGCCGTTCGACGTCGTGGAGATCGATCCGAACGGAGGCAGGTCTCTGGCTGCGAGTCGCCTCCAGGATGGAACGGCGGTGGTCGGGGTGGTCACCGGACAGGCCCAGATCGTGGCGCTGATGGATGGCACTCAACTTTTCGCCGTGCAAGCCGCCGAAGGCGCGCTGGCTCGCATGGCTCAGGCGGCCAAGGCGAATGGCGCGGCGGTACCCGCCATCGCCGACCAGATCCTCTACAACCCGAACCTCACAACCTCCTGGATCATGATCCCAGGCCTCACGGGTCTGATCCTGCTCTTCATCGGCACGCTGATCACAAGTCTCGGGATCGTTCGGGAACGGCAAACGGGGACCATCGAGCAGCTCGCCGTCATGCCATTCAGGCCGTGGGACGTGATCTTCGGAAAGATCGTCCCGTACCTCCTGCTTGCGGCACTCGACCTTATTGCGATCGTGGTGATCGGGATGGTGCTCTTCGGGGTGCCGTTCGTCGGCAACGTCGCCACCTTCGCACTCGGCGCCCTCCTGTTCCTGCTCGTGACCCTGGGCATGGGTGTCCTGGTCTCAACCGTGTCGCAGAATCAGGGCCAGGCAATCCAACTCGCCATCATGTTTGTCGTACCCCAGATCCTCTTGTCGGGGCTGATATTCCCGGTGTCGTCGATGGCGAGCGGAGTCCAGTGGATCGCCTACGTCCTCCCGCTCAAGTACTTCATCGACATCAGTCGCGGGGTGATGCTGAAAGCCGCGCCATTGTCCGCCCTCTGGGGTCCCCTGCTCGTTCTTGCAGGAATGGCGGTGGTCGTTCTCGGGTTGGCCGTCCTTCGGTTCCGACGCGACCTTGCGCCGAGCGCCAGGCGAGGCCGCACCGCGGAGGCAGGTTCGAAGGCGGTGGCGGCATGACCTGGGGGCTTGAGGATGCGAGTGTTATGTTCGGGTCGCGTACCGCACTCGACCATCTGACCCTGCCGGTCGAGCCTTCGACAGTGAGCATCTGCGTCGGTGGAGATGGCGCGGGTAAATCCACGCTCCTGCGAGCGCTGGTTGGACTTGTCCGTCTGAACAACGGCGTCGCACGGCGACCTGCGAAGACGGAGATCGGCTATATCCCCGCTACGGCCGGTCTGTATGTCGACCTCACCGTCGACGAGAACGTGGCGTTTTCCGCCGGTGCGTACGGCGTGCGCGGACCCGAGTTGGCAAGGCGATCGACCGAAATGCTCGAACGGATCGGCCTGGCGGACGCGCGGACCCGACTCGGTGGGCAACTCTCGGGTGGCATGCAGCGGAAGCTCGCGGTCGGGATGGCGCTCCTACATCGCCCGGCGATGCTGGTGCTGGATGAGCCCACGACGGGGGTCGATCCGGTGAGCCGCGCCGAGCTATGGCGGCTCATCTCCGGAGCCGCGGCCGAGAGCAGCGCGGTCGTCGTCGCCACGACCTATGTCGACGAGGCTCACCGTGCATCAACGGTTGTCCTGTTGGAACAGGGCCGATCCATCGCGGTCGGATCGCCGTCCGACATCATTGCCGCGGTTCCCGGCAAGTTGGGCGTCGTTGAGTCGCCAGAACAGCCGCAGGGGCTCTCCTGGCGTTGGGGCAAAACCTGGCGAGTATGGGCTCCGTCGCTGGATCTTCCACCGGGGGCGGAATCATTGCAACCCGACTTCGAGGATGCCGTGATGATCGCCGCCCTATCGGACGAGCAGAAGATCTAGATGATGGTTGCACTCGCCGAAACCCATAACGTGACCATGAGCTTCGGTTCTTTCACCGCGGTGGACTCGGTGAATCTCAAGGTCGGCGACGGCGAGGTCGTCGGGCTCCTCGGCGCCAACGGGGCCGGCAAGACCACGGTAATCCGACTCCTGCTCGGACTTGTGCGCCCGTCGCAGGGCGAGGTCGCGCTATTCGGTGCGCCGCCATCGATGAGGACGCGACGCCGGATCGGCTATGTGCCGCAAACACTGGGCCTCTACGGCGATCTGACGGTCGAGGAGAACTGGACGTTCACAGCGTCCGCCTTTGATGTGACTCGTCTCGCGCTGCCGCCGAGCATCCGTGACGCGAGGGATCGACTCGTCGGGACACTCCCGCTGGGTCTGCAACGACGGGTCGCCTTTGCCGTGGCGTTCTCCCATCAGCCTGAGCTGCTCGTGCTGGACGAGCCCACCTCAGGGGTTGGGCCGCTGAGCCGGGCTCGGCTCTGGCAGGACATCCGGGACAGCGCCGAACACGGTACCGGCGTCCTGGTGACGACCCACAACATGGAGGAGGCCGAGCAATGCGACCGGCTCGTCGTCATGGCCGGCGGACGCGTCGTCGCCGAGGGCACGGTAGCCGAGGTGATCGGTGACCGTCACGTGGTTGAGGCACGATGCGACGGCTGGCAGAAAGCGTTCTCGGCGCTCGACGCTGAGGGGCTCATCGTGCAGGTGCAAGGCGACGTCCTCCGAGTGCCCGCGTCGCCCCAGCACGTCGTTGAGGTGCTCGCCCGATACCACGTCCGAGGGGACGTGACGACCGTGCCTGCGAACCTCGAAGAGGCCTTCGTCAGCATCGTCTCGGCGGGAGCAGGCCGGTGAGTCGCTCGGGCCGACGTCCCGGGTGGCCGCAGACACGAGACGACATCCTGCTTGCCGCACGGCGGTCGTTCGGCGCTCGCGGGTACGACGCCACGTCCCTGCGAAGCATCGCCAAACAGGCTGATGTCGATCCCGCTCTCCTCGTCCATTACTTTGGCACGAAGGAGGCGCTGTTTCTCGCTGCACTCGAGGTCACGATGAGTCCGATGTCGATGTTCGACGGGCTGGCGACCGTGACCATTTCTCAGGCAGCCAAGATGATCGTCCGTCGATACCTGCTCATGTTGGATCAGGAGCAAACCCGAGACGTCATTCTCGGGCTCGTTCGCTCGGCCGTATCCAGCGAGCGAGCGGCGACGATGCTGAGGGAGTTCCTGGGTCAGGCAATGCTTTCATCCCTGAGCCCGCTTATCGATCATCCCGACAGGCAGCTCCGAGCTTCGCTCGTCGCTGCGCAGTTGATCGGCATCGCGATGCTTCGCCACGTGGTGAAAGCTGACGCGGTCGCGTCGGCGAGCAATGAGGAATTGGTGTCACGAGTTGCCCCAGTCATCGAGGCGTACCTGCGGTGATCTCGAGGACAATCGACGCCCGCCATGTTGAACCCCACCTTGGACCTTCATCTGAGACGAGGCGACAGCCAGCGTCGAGACCTCGGCGAGTCAATGCATCGGTCAGGCAGCGTCACGCAGCCCGACGGATGACCCAGTCGTCGTCGCGGCCGTTCTCGGCTTGCCGCTGCGCACCGTGAGTGACGGGAGACGCGCACGAACCGTCCTACGGTGGAGCAGCGCTGCGTCTATCCCCGACCCGAGCGCCACGGCGCTGCCCACGGCTCCTGCATAGAGCGCGATGCCGAGCCCGGCGACCTCGGCTGCATCGCGAACTGCCTTGATTGCCTTCGCGTTCATCATTTCTCCTTCATCTCAGAACACTTGAAACAAGCAAAACTCTGGGTGCGCGCGCGCACGTGGGCCAGAGGCGAAGGTCCCCGTGTTCCACCGCACACGCGGGTCGGAGGTCACAGCGTGGCGACAGGAAGCAAGCGGTCCGAGACCGGCAGTGCGCTGCAAGCAATGGGCCATCGCTTGGCTTCGCCAATGACACTCAGGCCTGTGGCGTTTACCGGTTGCGGGTAGCGATGTGTGACCAACGGCACTGGCCGGCCATCGTGGGGAAGGCGATCATGGAATCGTGCAGTCCACGGCTCCCGGTAGAGACTCCGCCCGACGCATAGGAGGTTGCCATGGCTCCCGCAACAGACGTGACCGGCCGCGGCGCACTGTGCACTGAAGCCGCATTGCTTCGCTCGCGGGTGCTCGTGATCCGTGGGCTGGTCCGCACACTGCCTGATCTCGCCGAGGCAAGCGTGGTCGACGCTGTCATGCGGCTTCGTCCGTTCGTCAACCACCTTGCCGCGCGTGGTCGCGCCGAGGAGCACATCCTCTATCCGTACGCTGAGAGCGCGAGCGCGACCGGCTTGACCTCACTTCGCCACGACCACATGCGACTCGAGGGGCTCGCCACGGCGATCGCCGCGTGGACGCCGGCCATGGGTCGACCGAAGCTGGCGCTGCTCCTCACAGCGTTCTGCGAGACCGCGGAGGCGCACCTTGATCTTGAAGCCGACCGGTGCCTGTCCGTTGTACACGAGCACACTTCAGCCAGGACGGAGCGTTACCTGTTCGGAGAGATCGAGATCGAGACCTTCGAAACGGTTCGGCAGTGAGCGTTTCGCGCAGACAGGTTGGAGCGGCCTCGAGACAGCCCTCCGAGCCGGCTATTAGATGAGATTTGACAGACCAATCCCCGGATGCCTGAGGCGAAGCTGATGAATACGCAGAAGATCGTGGTGGGAGTGAATGGATCGACCGCATCGGACGCCGCGCTCGAGTGGGCAATCCACGAGGCGGCGCGCCGCGGCGCCGAGATCATCGCGGTGCATGTGCTGAAGCCCATCGACGCCCACGGGGGCGCGACGGTGATGGACGTTCGCCTCCGGGAGCTCGACTACCTGGAGGAAGCTATCCGATCTCGTGTCAAGAAGGAGTTGCTTGAGCCTCTCACCAGGACGGACATCAAGCATCGGATCGTCGTCGTCGAAGGGCATCCGGCAACCGGAATCTTGGATGTCGCCGACACCGAGGACGCAGACCTCATCGTGGTCGGCGCTGGACTTCACAGCACCATTGAGGATCTCTTCCTCGGCAGTGTCGCCAACGAGTTGAGCCACACGGCACGGCGTCCGTTCGCGCTGATTCCTTTCCCGACGCACGTCGGAGCCGTCGACGCACTGGGGCGCGATCAACCACCCGCGCCCGTGCCGGGGCAGGCTTGGACACATCGAACCGGCGCTCAGATCGATGAGCTCGCAGCGGCAGTGCCCGAACTGATTCGGTAGGTTCGTC
>CABEDX010000030.1_pt1 | contig 14659 bp, 9 predicted proteins | sample 3132991 | NCBI WGS metagenome assembly CABEDX01 (sample SAMEA5534332, study PRJEB31848) | metagenome | biome: tundra; feature: field; material: soil | place: USA | collected 2013-05 | depth 0.15 m
AAGCCGAAGACTCCGTCAAAACGCTGCGCGCCAAAGAGTTCGACGGCCCAGTCACGGGTGCGTTCCCACCCGCGAAACCCGTCGTGCCACCAACCGAAATCACCCGTCGCGAGAGTCGGTGCGTAGGGACTCGCCGCGCCGGCGCGGTGGCTTGCGATTGGCTCATGGCGATGTTTCTCCTTTTGGTTGCCGTCAGCACTGCACCCGAGTGCGATGCCCATGATCCTGACGGAGCCGGACTTGATCTGTCCAACGCATAGATAGACTGGAATCGATAACATTTCTGCATGGCCGTCTCCTTACGCCAGCTCGAGTACTTCGTCGCGGTGGTGGATGACGGGTCGTTCACGACGGCGGCCACCCGGCTGCATGTGAGCCAGCCGGGGCTCTCACATCAGATCCAGGCGCTCGAGCGCCAGCTCGGCGGTCCGCTGCTCGAACGCCTGAGCCGAGGCGTGCGCCTGACCCCGGCTGGACGGATCGCCCTCCCGCACGCCAGGACCAGCCTGGCGCACGCCGAGCGCGCGCGCACCGGGGCGCTGCGAGCATCGGGAATCGATGCCGGAGAGCTGCACGTCGGAACGCTGTACTCGATCAGCGTCGGCATCCTTCCGGCGGCACTTCGCACCTGGCGCGCCACCTTTCCGGACGTCCAGGTGCGCCTGGTCGAGTTCCGCCGCAGCGGAGACCTGATTGCCGCGATGGAGGCGGGGCAGGCCGATGTCGCGGTCGGCCCGACACCGCCCAGCTGGGAGGGTCCGACCCGGGAGATCGGCGCCGAGCAGTTCGTGATCACAGCGGCGCCGGGGACGATCCTCCCGGGGACGCCGCCGTCGGTCCGCATGAGCGATCTCGCCGAACAGCTCTGGGTGCATTACACGCCACCCAGCGGGCTGGCCGACATCCTCGACGCGGCGTGCGAGCAGGCTGGTTTTCAACCGCGGGTCGCGGTGCGTACGGAGCAGTCGGCGTCCGCGCTCAACCTCTCGCAGGCGGGCCTCGGCATCACGCTGCTCCCCGGCAACGTCATCCCGGCGCACTTCGACGGCACGGTGCTGTCTCCGGACCCGCCGGTCCTCCAGATGCTCTCCGTGTACACGCGCGTGCGCGCCGATCCGATCACCGAGGCATTCGTCGACGCCATCTCGCAGCAGACGATCTCGGTATTGCACTAAGCGACCGTCACGGTGCGCCAGGCGGCTCCTGGCCGTCAGCCCCCTGGGTTCGAGATCGGTTGTCACGGGAACGCAACCGCAGGTAGGAGAGATCGCACCCATCTGGCGCTCGGCTCACGGCGGGCTTCCCCCGAAGTCACAAAACGGAGCACCGCCTATGACAGGGCGGAACGCCGCGCAGTGGTGGCATACGGTCGTGTCGTCCGCGTCTATCAGAGATTAGAGATCCTTTGTGAGAACCACTCACCCGACCCGATCGTCCCGACACGCCGTGGCCCGCCGGCTTCAAATGCCGCTGAGCCTGGTAACGGTGTTCGCGACCGTGTTCGCCCTCCTGCCGAGCGACAGCTTCGCCGCGGGATCGCCCCTGGAGAGCGAGACGTTCACCACCAACGCGACCGCTGCCGGCCAGTGGATGCTGCCGGCCGGGCGGGGCGGCACCAATGGCGCGTGCCTGACCGCCGGACCCGTCTCCGCAACCACGTCGATCCCGAACTGCTCGCCGACCACTGACGCCTCGGGGAACGGCACGCTCCGCATGACCACCAACGCCGGCAACGCCGTCGGTGCGGTCTTCTACCAGGCGAGCCTCCCGACATCGCAGGGTCTCGACGTCACGCTCAACACCTACCAGTTCGACGGCACCGGTGCCGACGGCATCGTCTTCAGTCTCGCTGCGGCCGACCCGGCGAACCCGACGCCACCGGCGAGCACGGGTCCGCTCGGTGGTGACCTCGGCTATGCGGCCAACACGCAGGGCTCACCCGGGACCGCTGGAATGCCCGACGGCTATCTCGGTATCGGGCTCGACGTCTACGGCAACTACGAGAACTACCCCCTTGCCGGTGGCACCGGGTGCACGACCCCGTCCCCGCTCATGAACAACACCGCATATCCCGAGTCGGTCACGACCCGCGGCCCCGGCAACGGCACCGTGGGGTACTGCATCCTCGGGACCACCGCGACGGTGAGTGCCAACTCGAGTGGCGGTGGCAGCCACAACGGCACGATCACCAACGTCGGAGCGGGGAACCTGCTCGACAACCAGGCCGCAACAACGCGCACCGTCGACAAGGTTCCGATCGAGATCGCAATCAACCCCTCCGCATCGGCAACCACGACGACCAGCGGACTCTCGGTCCCTGCCATGTCGTGGCTCATCGCGTACACGCCGCTCGGAACCGCGACGCAGCAGACGCTCGAAGGCACGCTGCCGACCACCACCAACAACGCCGCACTCTCGACCTTCCCCGCCTCATGGATCAACCCCGCTACCGGGATCCCCTACCAGCTCACCTTCGGCTGGACGGCCTCGACCGGTGGTTCGAACGAGTACCACGAGGTCAACCAGCTCACCGCATCGACGTTGATCGGTGCCGTGCCGGAGCTGTCGCTCACCAAGTCCGACAACGAGAGCGGGAAGATGCTCGCCGGAAACCAGGCCAACTTCATCCTCGCGCCGAGTGTCTCGGCGAGTGGCGGATCCGAGGCGAACATGCTGACCGTCACCGACGCGCTGCCCGCAGGGATGACACCGGGGACCGCAACCAGCAGCGCCGACTGGGGATGCACGACGGCGAGCCAGACCGTGACCTGCACGTACACGCCGGGCTCGGCGCTGCCGGCCGGCACGTCCTTGCCCAACATCACCATCCCGGTGACCCTGTCGGCCGCGCTGAGCGGCACAGTCACCAACACCGCGCGTCTCTCATCCACCGACGCGCTCCCCGCGGTGAGCAGCGACGCAGTTGTGGTCAGCGCGTTCACGGACACTGCATCGCCATCGCCGCAGACATACCTACACACGGTCACGTACACCGCGACATTGCCCTCCAGCGCAACCGGAACGGTCACCTTCAGCATCGGCGGCACGACGCTGTGCACGGCGACGTTGCCGGCCCTGAGCTGCACCGCGAGCAACGCCCCGGTCGGCGCCGACACGGTGACGGCGACGTACTCCGGTGACACGACTTTCGCGCCGCAGACCACGACCACGGCGCTGACGATCACCAAGGCAACGCCGTCCTTCACCGAGGCGGCTGCGCCCGCCTCGATCGTCTACGGCTCGCAGGACACGCTGTCCGACTCCGGGCTCCCCGCCGGCGCGACCGGCACCGTGACCTTCTCATCCGGCGGCTCAACGCTCTGCATCGCAAGCATCCCGACGACGAGCTGCCAGACCGCAGCAACGCTCGCCGCGGGCACGTACCCGGTCACCGCGACCTACTCGGGTGACGGCAACTACACCAGCGCCACCGCGACCGGTGCCAGCTTCACCGTCACCAAGGCGAGCACGTCGATGACCGAGGCTGCAGCACCGGCGAGCATCCCGTATGGCACCAATGACACCGTCTCGGTCGCCGGGCTCCCCGCGGGTGCGACGGGCACCGTCACCTTCACCTCTGGTGGGTCGACGCTTTGCGTCGCAACGCTTCCGACGTTGAGCTGTGCCACCCCGACGTCATTGATCCCGGGGCTGTACCCGGTGACTGCAACGTATTCGGGTGACGGCAACTACACCGGGACGACGGTGAGCACTGCAAGCTTCACCGTGACGATCGCGAGCACGTCGATGACCGAATCCGCCGCGCCGGCGAGCATCCCGTACGGATCCACCGACACGCTCTCAGTGTCCGGACTGCCGGTTGGCGCCACGGGCAGTGTCACCTACAAGTCAGGCGGATCGACGCTGTGCGTCGCGGCGCTGCCGACGACCAGCTGCTCCACCTCGGCCGCGTTGACCCCGGGCACCTACCCGGTGACCGCGACCTATTCGGGCGACAGCAACTACACCGGCACCACCGCGAGCGGCGCGAGCTTCACGGTCACCAGGGCGACCACCACGATGACCGAATCGGCATCGCCCGCATCGATCGGCTACGGGTCGCAGGACACGCTGTCGACAACCGGATTGCCTGCCGGCGCTACGGGAATCGTGACCTTCGCCTCAGGCGGTGCCACCCTCTGCACGGTGGCCCTCCCGGCAACAAGTTGCCAGACCGCGGCCACACTTGCGGCGGGGACTTACCCGGTAATCGCCACGTATCCCGGTGACACGAACTACCAGGGCACGACCGCACCCGGTGCCAGCTTCACGGTCACCAAGGCGGACCCCGTCTTCAGCGAGTCGGCTGCACCCGCGAGCGTCCCGTATGGCACCGCCGACACCCTGTCGGTGACCGGGCTGCCCGCCGACGCCACGGGAACCGTGACCTTCACATCAGGTGGGTCAACGCTCTGCACCACCACGCTGCCGCTGACAAGCTGCAACACCTCGTCATCGCTCGACCCGGGTCCGTACCCCGTGACCGCGACCTACTCAGGTGACAGCAACTACAACGGCGCTGTCGCGACCGGCGCGGGTTTCGCAGTGACCAGGGCGGATACGTCGATGACGGAATCGGCGGCGCCCGCGACCATCGCGTACGGCGCGCAGGACACGCTGTCGGCCACCGGCCTTCCGGTGGATGCAACCGGGACCGTGACCTTCTCGTCGGGCGGCTCTCCGCTCTGCGTCGCCACGCTGCCCGGCCTCAGCTGCCAGACATCGACGTCCCTCTCCCCGGGCACCTACCCGGTGACGGCGGCCTACTCTGGTGACAGTCACTACAACGCCACGACCGCAAACGGTGCGTCGTTCGTGGTCACCAAGGCCGATCCGTCGTTCACCGAGGCGGCCGCGCCGGCGAGCATCCCCTACGGCAACGCCGACACCCTGTCGGCTGCGGGCCTGCCCGGCGGCGCGACCGGACAAGTGACCTTCAGGTCGGGCGGATCCACGCTCTGCACCGCGGAGCTCCCGACGGTCAGCTGCCAGACGTCAACGTCGCTGGTCGCAGCCACCTACCCGGTGACCGCGACCTACCCGGGTGACGGCAACTACAACGGTGGCGTCGCGACCGGTGCGAGCTTTGTGGTGACGCAGGCCGGCACATCGATGACCGAGTCGGCGGCACCCGCCACCATCGCGTTCGGCATGCAGGACACCCTCGCAGCAGCCGGACTTCCCGGCGACGCGACCGGCACGGTGACCTTCGTGTCGGGTGGATCCACCCTGTGCGTCGCAACGCTGCCGGCGATGAGCTGCCTGACCGCATCGACACTGACACCAGACACCTACCCGGTCAGCGCGACCTACTCCGGTGACAGCAACTACAACGGCGTGACCGCCAGCGGCGCGAGCTTCACGGTCACCAAGGACACAGTCACGCTCACCGAGCTGGCATCTCCCGCAACGATCGTATACGGCACCACCGACACGGTTTCAGCCGGCGGACTGCCCGCCGGCGCAACCGGGACGCTGACCTTCAAGTCGGGCACCATGGGCCTCTGCACGGCAACCTTGACCGCAACCAGCTGCGCCACGCCGGCAACGCTCACGCCCGCGACCTACCCGGTCACCGCCTCGTACTCCGGCGACGTCAACGACAGCGCCGCAACCGCGACCGGCGCAGCCTTCACGGTGATCAAGGCTGATACCGCGATCACGGTGACCGTCTCGCCGGGGAAGACGACCAGCGGTGGAACGGTGACCGTGTCCGCGTGGGGCCTCCCGCCGAGCGCCACCGGTAGCGTGACCTTCACCTCCGGCGGCATCGTCCTCTGCACGGCGACACTCCCGGCGACGAGCTGCACCACCACCGTCACCCTGGCTCCTGGCTCATACCCGGTGAAGGCCACGTACTCCGGTAACGCCGACTACAACGGGTCGAGCGCGGTCGGCAGCGGCCAGCTGGGCGTGCTCTCGGTCGTCTCGGCGGTCACCGTCCCCGACACCGGAGCCGGTCAGCTCGGGCCACGCACCCTGCTCGGCGCCGCGATGATCATCCTTGGCAGCGGGATTGCGGCGGTCTCGCGGGGCCGGCGGCGGAGCGCCAGGAAGAGCTAACCCGCCAAGCGCGTACGGCTCGGCGATCAGGGCTGCGAGGCTCGCGGCGCGGTGAGTGTAGGCTCGTGTGCACGATGCCACCTCCCGAGACGAGCGTCACCTACCGCAGTCCGCTGCACGAGATGACGCAGACCACGCCGACCTGCCTCTGGAACGACTCGGCCGCGATCGATGAGCTCACCTATTCGATCGAGAACGGCGCTGTCGGGGCGACGTGCAATCCGGTGATCGCGGCGGCGGTGCTCGCCGGTGACCGGGCCACCTGGGGACCGCGAACCGAGGCCCTGCTGCGCGAGCTTCCGACCGCCACCGAGGACACGATCGCCTGGAAGCTCGTCGAGGAGCTGTCGATCCGGGCCGCGAAGCTCCTCGAGCCCATCTTCGAGGCGCACCAGGGGCGCAACGGGCGCCTTTCGATCCAGACCGATCCCCGCTTCTTCCGCGACAGCGATGCGATCGTCAGGCAGGCGCTGGCGTTCAGCCGCCTTGCGACCAACATGATCGTGAAGATTCCGGTCACGCGTGCTGGTATCGCGGCCATCGAGGAGGCGACCTCGCAGGGCGTCAGCATCAATGCGACCGTCTGTTTCACGCTCCCGCAGTGCATCGCCGTCGCCGAGGCAGTCGAGCGCGGATTGCGTCGACGCGAGGCCGAGGGAAAGGACATCGCGTCGATGGGACCGGTCTGCACGATCATGGTCGGACGGCTCGACGACTGGCTCAAATGGGTGATGGAGCGTGATGGGATCAGTGTCGATCCGGGCTTTCTCGAGTGGGCCGGCGTGGCCGTGTTCAAGAAGACGTACGCGATCTTTCGCGAGCGTGGCTATCGGATCCGTTTGCTCTCCGCGGCGTTCCGCAACCACATGCACTGGAGCGAACTCATCGGCGCAGATGCGGTCGTGTCTCCGACCTATGCGTGGCAGAGGCGGCTGAATGCGAGCGATATCAAGGTGATCCCGCGCATCGACATCCCGGTGGATCCGCGCGTTGTCGACGAGTTGCTGGCGCACTTCCCCGACTTTCACCGTGCGTACCGGCAGGATGGCCTGAGCATCGAGCAGTTCGATGGCTACGGTGCAACGCGGCGCACGTTGCGCCAGTTCTGCGCAGCGTGTGGCGACCTGAACGCATTCGTGCGTGACGCGATGATCCCCGAACCGGATCGGGCATCGGCGTCGTGAATGTCAACTCACTGATTCGGGCCGGCGAGCAGACAGAATTCATCTCACTGGACCTGGTCGAGGCTCGGCCTGACGATTTGCTGGTGCTGGGACCGGGCACCGAGCGGCTGGTGGTGATCCTCTCGGGGCGCGCGCGCGTCGTCCTCGACGGTCAGGACCACGGTGTGGCGGGCGGCCGAGCCGGCGTGTTCGAGGGAGCCGGCGATGCCGTGTATGTACCGCCGGCGGCGTCGGTGGAGATGGTGCCGGTGGTCGAAGGCGATGCCGCCGCGCTGAGCCTCGCCGTCGTCGCCGCGCCTGCCGGTTCGCAGGAACCAGGTACTGCCCGTGTCATCACGGCGGCAGCGCAGGTCGAGACGGTGGTCGGCCGCGACAACTGGAGCCGCACGGTGCGCAACATCCTCGGGCCTGCCGACCAGGCGTCGCGACTCATCGTCGGCGAGACGGTGCACAACGGCCCGGGCACTTGGTCCTCGTTCCCGCCGCACCGCCACGACCGCGAGTCGGCCGACGAAGCGCAGCTCGAGGAGGTCTACTACTACCGTCTCCACCCTGCCAACGGTTTTGCGATGCAGGCGAGATACGACATTGACGGCGGGCGGGAGGACCTGTGGATGGCGCGTGACGGTGACGCGGCGGCCATCACCTCAGGCTTCCATCCGCTCGTTGCCGCCCCCGGCCATGACCTCTACTACCTGTGGATCCTGGCCGGGGAGCAGCGTGCGATGCGCGTGTACCTCGATCCGCGCTATCGCTGGTTGAACGAGCAGCCGTAGACGCAACGCGGCGTTCGGATTCGACGGCACCGTCCTCTTCAAGCACATGCCCGACGCACTGCCGCCGCTGCCGAAGCTGGAATCCCGGGTTCGCGACGGACAGATCGAGGTGCTGACGGTCTGATCGGGAGGCGGGGTCAGACCGGCGTCTCGATGATCACCCGGTCGCCCCTCCGCGTGGGCCGGGTCGGTCGCGGGTTTAGACCCGGTCGATCAGGAGCTTGCGCGTGTGCCCGGTGGATGCAAGCGTGGTGAGGAGCCGGTGGAGGGTGCCGCCGGTGGAACTCTTCAGCGCTGTGCAGCGAAGCCAGATCTCGCGGTTCTGAGCGATCGCGGCCACGGGCTCACCGCAGTCGCAGAAGGGTGTCTCGCGCTCGGCGCGCTCGATGAGCGCAACAATGCGGGTCTCGTCTTGTGTTGTCATTTCTTGGTTCTCCATACATCGATACGATGCGTTTCGTATTATAGCTCATCAGGTGAAAACCAAACTCTCCTCCCTCGCGCCGGGCTCTGCGGGCCCTGCCCCGGAACGTGCCGGCCGGCCCAGAAGCGAGCGCGCCCACCAGGCGATTCTCACCGCAGCCCGCCAGCTGCTCATCGAGAAGGGCTTCGCCGAAATGCGTCTCGAGCATGTCGCGGCCCGAGCCGGCGTGGGCAAGGCGACCATCTACCGGCGCTGGCCTTCGAAGGAAGCGCTCGCTCAGGAGCTGCTGAGCGAGCTCGCCGCGCCGCACATCGCGGTGGCGGAGTCGGGAAACACCCGCGAGGAGATGCTGGCCGCGGTCACCAACCCGATGCGCGCAGTGACCGAGACCGACTTCGGCCCGGTCATCAAGGCGATGCTGGCGCAGATCGCGAGTAACCCGTCGATCGGAGACCCCTTTCGGGCGACGGTGGTCGCGGCCCGCCGCGCCGAGGTCGAGCGGGTGATCCAGCGGGGAATCGCGCGGGGCGATCTGCGTCCTGATGCCGACGCCGCGCTCGCCACCGAGCTGCTGGTCGGACCGGTGTACTTCCGGCTGATGTTCGGGGGTGACCTCGACCTCGATTTCGCCGAGCGCGTCGTCGACAGCGTGCTGCGCGGCTATAGCGCCTGACGTATCCCGGTCAGCGAGGCTGGAAGGCCGAGCCCGCGGATAACGCGGCCAGCGCCGGCAGCGGCGTGGGCACGGCGATGTTGTGGTCGAGCAACCGTCGCATCGCGTGTGGCGCCAGCGGCTGTCCGAACAGGTAGCCCTGCGCCAGCTCGCACCCGAGCTCCTGAAGCTCGCGAAGGCACTCCTCGGTTTCGACACCCTCGGCAATCACGCTGAGCCCGAGACCGACGCCGAAGTTGAACACCGAGTGGGCGAAGCCAATCGACTGCGTCGGACCGCAGAGCGACGCCGTGAAGGACCTGTCGATCTTCAGCACATCGACGGGGAAATCGCGCAGGCGGCTGAGCGACGAATGGCCCGTTCCGAAGTCGTCGAGCGCGATGCGCACCCCCATGGTGCGCAGCTCGTTGAGGCACCCGATGATCGGCTCCGTATCGTAGATGATGTCCGCCTCGGTGACCTCGACGATGAGGCGACGCGCATCGAGCCCGGTGTCATGCAGCACACTTCGCACGCTGTCGACGAAGTCCGGCTCGCGCAACTGGCGAACCGCGACGTTGACACTCACCGAAACCGGCGCGCCGTCCTCGCCGACCGGCCAGTCCATCGCCTCCTCGCAGGCGCTGCGCATCACCCAGGCGCCCAGCTGCGTGATCAGTCCCGTCTCCTCGACCAGGCTGATGAAGTCATCGGGGAGCACCGTCCCGCGGGTGGGATGGCGCCAGCGCAGCAGCGCTTCCGCCGCGACGATCAAACACGTCGAGACCTGCACGATCGGTTGATACACCAGCTCGAACTCGACCTGCTCGACCGCGTGATAGAGGTCGGCCTTGAGGCGATGGCGGTGCTGGACAGCGGCATACATCGCGGGCGCGAACAGCTCCCAGCGGGACTTGCCCGAGCTCTTGGCGGTGTAGAGAGCGAGGTCGGCGTTCTGGAGCAGCTCCTGGCCGTCGAACTTCGTATCGATGGCGCTCGCGATGCCGATGCTCGCGTGGGTCAGGACCTCCTCTGCCGCGATGATGAACGGCTCGCGCAGCGCTTCGATAACGCGCTCGGCGACGCGCACCGCCGTCGCCGGCTCGTCGATGCCGATGAGCAGGACCGCGAACTCGTCGCCTCCCAGCCGGGCGGCGACGTCGCCGGGACGGAGGCACTCGCCGATACGATCGGCGATGGCGCGCAGCAGCTCGTCGCCGGCGGCGTGACCGAGGCTGTCGTTGACAGTCTTGAAGTCGTCGATATCGATGAAGAGCACGCCGACGTGCTGTCCGGTCTGCGCGAGGGCCTGCTCGACGCGCGAGCCGAAGAGGAGCCGGTTCGCCATGCCGGTGAGTGGATCGTGCGACGCCTCGTGCTGCAGCTGCGCCTGGAGCACGGTGAGCTGCGACAGCGAGTGCTGCAGGCGTCCGCGCTCCAGGATCACGCCGGTCTGGTTGGCGAGCATCTCGAGGAGGCGCAGGTCCTCGTCGTCGAAGCCCGTGACCTCACCGAGCCGGTTGGCGATGAGCATGGTGCCGACCATGTTGTTCTCGCCGCGAAGGACTACGGCCATCGCATCGCGCAGTCCGCGCTGTTCGAGGAACCCTCCGGGGTCGCCGTCAGTCCGACCGTGCGTGCTCAGCAGCAGCGGCGAGTCAAGCAGCAGCCTGCTCATGAACTGCAGCTCGGTGTCGTCGAGGGTGACCGGCGTCATGAAGAGCGTCGTCTGCTCCTTGTCGACGGCGGTGCGCACCACGGCGTCGCGCTCGCGGGTCGGGAGGAAGGTGATCTCCGCTCGCTCCGCGCGGAAGACCTCGCACGATTTGGTCAGCAACGCGGCGACCGCATCGTCGACGGCCTCGGTGCGCTGCAGTTGCTTGCTCGACTGATAGAGGAAGTCGACCTGGTCGCGCTTCTCGCGCTCGGCGACATAGAAGCGATATGCGATGAAGACGCCGACGGTCGGAATCGCGAGCAACCAGAGCTCGGCCGGGTTCTCCCAGACGATGCGCACTCCGATCAGCGCGAGACACGTGTTGACCAGCGTGGCTGCCTGCGCGAATCCAAAGGTCGACGCGATTCCGGCCCTATCCACGCGCCCTTCGGAGAACGAGATGGCCACCAGGATCACCAGCGACTGAAGCACTCCGCCCGCGAGGATCGCCACCAGGGTGCCGAGGAAGCTGATCGCGCTCAACGGGTCGTGGTGGTTGACGAGGTGCATGAAGAGCACCGCGGTGACGCTGTTCGCGACCGTGAAATTGGCGAGGTTGAAGGCCAGCTTCAGCGGTGACTGGCGGCGATGCACCTCGAGTGCCAGCGCGGTGCCGGCCACCATCGAAAGGACCACCACGAGCGGCGGTGCGAAGAAGAATCCGACCACCAGCGGCAGCTCACTCAATGAGAAGGAATGGGCGTCGCGGCGGAACTGGATATGGACCACGAACACCTCTGCCGCGCAGAACAGCGGGATGAGCAGCCACCAGGGAATCTGGCGCGGTGCAGGGATGACGTGAAGCTTCGAGACGACGTCGACCAGCAGGAAGATGGCGGTCGCCACGAGGACCACGGTCAGAAGGTGGACTCGGTGTCCCCTCCGACCTGCAGCGGTGTGACCCGGGCCGCCCTCCGGCGCCTGGGCCTCGACCTCGGCCATGCCCGAATGCTGCGTCACGCCGACCACCGCGGCACTCGTCGTGCCAGCCCTGTTTCCAAGCGGTAGCAGGGCTATCGGGAGCGCGACCTTCGACCTGCCGAAGTGACGGAAAAGGTCGCTAGCTCCAGTCGTACTCGGACCAGCTCGAGCCCGACCAGGAGGACCCCGACCAGGACGCTCCCGACCACGACGACCCCGACCACGAGGCGCCGGACCAGGACGATCCCGACCATGAGGATCCTGACCACGAGCCGCCGGACCAGGAAGACCCCGACCATGACGATCCGGACCACGACGAGCCCGACCACGACGAGCCGGACCACGACGAGCCGTTGAAGATCCCGCCGTTCCAGGCGGTCCCGTTTGCCTCGGCCGCGGCGAGGGCGGTCGTGTCGACGGTGTTGCCGAAGATGTCCTGCTCACCGTTGAGCTGGTTGCCGTTCGAATCGACGACGTGATGCGTGCCGCGCGACGCCTCGAGGCTGCCGGTGCCATTGGAGCTGGGCCATGTCTGCGTGGCGTTCGGCGTCGGCGCGTTGAACACCCCCGCGAGGTTCAGCTCACCGCTGCCCTTGAGGTCGGTTGGGCCGTACATCTGATGTGTGTTGGTATCGAGCAGTGCCTTCACCTGGTCAGGCGTGAGGTTGGGCCGCTGGCTGAGCAGGAGAGCCGCCGCGCCCGAGACGACGGCGGCTGCCTGCGACGTTCCGCTCCCGAGGAAGAAGCGGTTGCTGACGGTGGCTGTCGATCCGTAGGTGTCGTCGACAAACGATCCCGGGTCGCGCAGCGACACGATGTGGGTGCCGGGGGCAGAGAGATCTGGATTGCGCGTGCCGTCACCCTCACTCGTGAAGGCGGCGGGCCGGTGGTAGCGCACGGCCATTGTGTTCTCGGTGTTGGATGCACCGACGGCGATGACGTACGGGTCGATCGCCGGGTCGTCAAGGCCGTTGGACCAGTTGCCCTGGTTGCCCGCGGCGACGACCACCACGATGCCATGCAGCCACGCCTGCTCGGCGGCGTACGCGAGCGGATCGAGCACGTAGCTCTGGTTGCTGTCGGTGCCATACGAGAGGTTGAGCACGCGGATGTTCATGCCGTTGTCGTTCTGGTGCTGCACCACCCAGTCGATGGCGGCGAGCACCTGCGACACGTCGGTCTGCCCGAGCGCGTCGGCGACCTTCAGACTGACGATCTGCGCATTCGGCGCCATGCCGAGGAAGTGCGTGGAGTCGCTCGAGCTCACCGACGTCACCGCACTGTCGCGCCCGGCGATGATCCCGGCCATGTGCGTGCCATGACCGAACGTGTCGAGATACTCGAGCGACGGGACCTGCGATTCGAACGAGAGATCAGGGCCGTTGACCACCTTGCCCGGGGTGTTGAGCCCGTCGACGGGGGTCACGCCGGAGTCGATGAGCGCGACGCCGACTCCCTGGCCCGTGAAGCCTGCGTTCCAATAGGTGTGGGCCCCATCCATCTGCTCGATGTTGTACATGGAGTTGACGTCGGTGGCAGCGTTGTACGCGTTGCTCTGCGTGCCCCAACCGTCGCCCTGGAGTTGCACCGGGGCGTTGAGCGTCACCTGGGCGACGGCGGGGTTGGTCTCGAGCTCGGGGACCGCGCTGGCCGGGACGGCCGCGACGATCGCGTTGATGAGGGAGATGTGCTGCTGGACATGACCGCCCAGCGACGTGATCGCCTGGTCGGCGGCGGCGGTGTCGCTGGGCTGGGCGCGCACGATCACGGAGACGAGCTGCGTGTCGGCGGCAGCGTGTGCCGTGGTGGCCAGAGCGCTCGCGCTGAGCATGAGGGCCGTGGCGGTCGCCATCGCGCTGACGCTGCGGCGCTTGCGATCGTCCCAGCTGATGCCGTGTACCGGAGCCATCCCCTGGCAACCCCCCGTTCTCGTGCCGGCTTGCGGCACCGTGTTCCCGCCTCTGATCCGCCTGGGGTGAACGCTAACGGCGCAAGGTCAGGGGAAATCCGGCCGCCATCGTTCTGCGACCGGGTGATCGGATTTCGGACGCGCAGATCGGATGTCGCCGGATAGGGCGCTGGGGGTCCGGTGTCTCAGTGGATCACGGACAGCACGTTGCCGGCAGGATCGAGGAACCAGGCGATGTCGGGGCCGGTGTTGTGTTCGCGGCCGCGCATGATGCCCTTCGCATCGATCCCGGGGATGCCCTCGTAGCGTTCGAATGTCACGCCTCGGCTGGTGAGATCGTCAACCGCCGCGTCGATGTCCTCCACCGCGAAGTTCAGGATGGTGAAGCTCGCCGGCTGGTGGTCCTCCTTGGGATAGAAGAACACGGTACCGCCGCCAGGCAGGTGCAGCCGTGCCCCGACACCGTCGGGTTCCACCGTAAGGCTCAGGGTCGTCGAGTAGAACTCTTTCGCGGCTGCAAGGTTGTCCACCGAGAAGCCGCTGAACGCTGATGTTGGACTGAACATCCTGTTGCTCCTGTCTCTGATCCGACCCCGTTGAGCCCACGTGCACCAGCGTGCCCTGAGCGGGCACAGGTCGCCATGCTCAGTTGATGTTGAAGACTGTACCTGTACCGGTCGCGAGCTGGATCGCCGCCGGCCCAGTCGGATTGCTGATGGAGATCGAGAACGTCTTGGTCGGCCCAGAGCTCGTGCACGGGAGGATTGGCACCGCGATCGTGAATTGAGTCCCTCCAGCCGGGATCGACGCGGATCCCGAGGTCACGGTGTAGTCGGTGCCGGCGATGGCCGACCCATCACTCGTCCCGTACTGGAATCCGACAGCGCTTGGCTGCGGTGAGGAGAGAATCACCACCGCGTATGCCGTCTGCGTCCCAGCGCCGCACACGACGCCGGCTCCGCCCGCATACAGGAGTGGCGCCAAGGTCTTCTCGTTGTCCCCGAGAAGGGTGC
>CABEDX010000044.1_pt1 | contig 13121 bp, 7 predicted proteins | sample 3132991 | NCBI WGS metagenome assembly CABEDX01 (sample SAMEA5534332, study PRJEB31848) | metagenome | biome: tundra; feature: field; material: soil | place: USA | collected 2013-05 | depth 0.15 m
GCCACCATCGAGCGTTCGGTTGGGACCGGGTCTGTCCTGAACTGGAATTGATCACCGTGGACGCTCTCACGGCCAAACACAAAGCCCTATAATGTCGCTTCGGGCTGACGATTCCGAAGAGAGGTGGAAGGTATGACATTGGGTGTGAAGGTGACGAAACTGGCGCGCGTCGGCTTGCTTGCGGCCGGCCTTGTCTTCGCCGCGGGTGCCACGGCAACCCCTGCCTTGGGTGCTGCCCAGCACGGCCGTGCGCCGCAGCAGTGCGCCACGGGCACGACGTACACGCATATCCGGATGAGTCCGCAACCGTTCGCGACCTTCGGCTCGCTGCTCGCAGGACAGTCCGTCTCGTTCTTCGCGGAGCCGTTGAATGGCACTGCGTGCGTCGCCGGTGCCGTCGAGTACCTCTCGGTCACCCAGACCGTATCCGGCTCCTCAGTCTCCGTGCAAACGCCCTCGCAGTGCGGCGGTGCCACCACCGTGACCTCAGCGCCAGTGGCCTGCACCACTGATTCCACCGGCAAGGTCTTCTTCACGTACACGGCTCCTTCGACGATCCCCGATCACGGATCCTCGGAGGTCACCGCCGCCAACCACGCCACTGGTGGCGGATTCTCGACGCACGACTTCTACGAGTACGAGATGCTGTATACGTTCTCGGCGTCCCCCATCGCGCACAGTGGTGCGCTCAATGCCGGTCAGCAGGTGAACGACACGCTCGCCGTGACAGGTGCTAACGGCACCGCGCAGCCCGGCGAGAAGGTCTTCCTCTCGCTCACATCCACCGCGTCGAACGGCGGCACAGCCAGCGTCGGCGGCACAGCGGTGACGGGAACACCGAAGTCGTTCACGGCTGATTCGAGCGGCAACATCCTGATCGTCTATAAGGCTCCAGCGACACTGCCTCCGAGCGGGGTCGACACGATTAAGGCGAATGGGACCGCCAGCGGCACCAACACGTTCAACTCGACGCAATATGCCTTTGCCGCCGGCACACCCACGGTTTCAGCCGGCGATGTCGCGCAGGTCGAGGGTGACGGGCCTGGTCCCACCGAAAAGGGCACGTTTGCCGAATTCAACGTGACGCTGAGCGCGCCCCAGACGTCCACCGTGACGGTGCAGTACCTCACCGTGTGCGGGATCGGCGACAAGGGCTGCAAGGAAGACTACCTGCAGACGCTCGAGCCCACGCCGAGAACGGTCACCTTCGCGCCTGGTCAGGTCAGCCAGATGATCAAGGTCGTGTTCTATTCTTACTCCGCGGCCGAGGCGTATCCCGAAACGATGTTCATCCAGCTCCTGAATCCATCAGGCGCGGTGCTCGGGCGCTCCTTCGGCGATGGCACAATCATCCAGGACGACGAGACGACCACCGCCGAGATCCTCTACGAAGGGGATGCCGGTGTTGTCAGAGGAGACTCGGGCACGCAGTTCGCCGAGTTCACGGTGACACTTGCGCTGCCGTCCAGCTCAGTCGTGACATTCCACTACGCCACCGCCAACGGCACCGCAGTGGCAGGAACTGATTACACAGCCGAATCCGGGACGGCGACGATCCCGGTTGGCATCACCAGCGCGCACATCCAGGTGCCGATTCTTCCCGATGCGAGCGCCGGACCCACGCTCACCTTCACGGTCACCATCAGTGCCTCGAGTGGCCCGGTGATCGAGCGGGCCACGGGAACCGGGACGATTTACAACTGGAACTGATGGACGACGCTTGACCACCTGAGCTGCCCGCTGAAGCCGTTGGGCTGACGTTTCCTGTATCCGATTGGTAAATTTCCGGAGGGGCCGGAAAGGGGGAATCATGGGGCTTGCCAAGGGCACCGGGTCCGGCTCATATCAGCGCGTCCGCGGTACGCTCCTCGTGGCGCTCGGGCTGTTTGCGCTCGCCGGCGCGCAGGTTGCCGCGCTCCCTGTTCACGCGAGCAGCGCCGGAGCGGCACGGCGCGTGCAAACCACAGCGCCCACGTTCCTCAAGACCCTCGCCGGCCAATCGATCGCCAACATGTACTCCTCGGGGACCGAATGGGACCATATCCACGGGCGCATCGTTGTGGCCGATACCGGCAACAACCGCGTCGAGTTCTACAGCGCGGCAACCGGGAAGCGCCTCGGAATGTTCGGCAGCTTTGGATCAGGCAACGGGCAGCTCAACTCGCCGAGAGACATCGCGATCGACGGCTCGGGAAACATCTATGTCGCAGATGCCGGCAACAGCCGGGTCCAGAAGTTCACGAGCACCGGGACGTTCGTCTGGGCGACTCAGGGGACGCCTACCAGCAAGTGCAAGTCGACTCAGGCAAACAGCACCTGCCTCAACGCAGCGATCGGAGTGACCTGGGATGCGACCAACAACGTTCTGCTGGTCGCCGATACAGGCGATAGTCTGATCAAGGCCTTCGATGCCAACGGCAACTGGTTGTGGACGTCGCCTGCAGGCACCACGCTCGGTGTCATCAACCCGCGCGACGTGACTCGGGGACCGGGCGGCCTGCTGTGGGTCTCAGCCTACGAGGAGAATCAGATCAAGGCGTTCCCGGTCACCAGCTCGGGAACCTGGGCGACGAAGCCGACCGTGGTGCTTGGCGACGGAAGCAACGGCGGTCACGGCAACAATCAGCTGAGCTTCCCGTACAACGTCGCCTTCAGCCCGGACAGCAAGATCGCATACGTCTCCGACATCGGCAATGACCGGATCGCTGTGTACGACGTCAGCAACCTCAGCAACCCGGTCTGGCTCGGGCAAGACGGCAAGCGCTGCAACGAGCCCTGTCCGTCGCCGGTGCCGTCCGGTGAATTCGCGTTTCTCCGCCGCGTCGCCGTTGAGACCAATGGTGACGTCATCGGGGACGACTTCTGGGGCAATGGGATGTTCGTGTTCCCACCGGCAACCGAGCCCTTCACCTCGCAGGCGCCATTGCTGCAGATCGAGGGGACACACGCTCCGGCCCCCGGCTTCGCTCAGGCATTTGGCGTGACGACGGGTTCGAGTGGCATAGCGTACGGCGTAGACCGCCTGAATCAACGCATCGAGGAGTTCGACGCCGCCGGCCACTTCGTGACGGCTTCGGGTGTGCGCGGCATCGGTGCCGACGCGTTCTCCTGGCCCGAGGACGCCGCGGTGGCGCCGGACGGCACCGTGTGGCTCGCGGATACACGCAATTCGCGACTCCAACACTGGCCCGCGAATCTCTCGACGACCGGAGTCACCGACGTTGGCAGCAAGGGCTCCGGCCTTGGACAGTTCAACTACATCGAGGGACTGAGCGTTGCGGGCAACGGTGTCGTCTGGGTTGCAGATAGCAAGAACAATCGGATCGAAACGTACGATCCCGGCACGGGCAAGTTCGCCATCTACGGCGCAGTAGGTGTCGGTGCGTGCCAGTTCAAGAACCCTGAGGCTGTGGTTGCAACAAAGGGTGGCAACGTCTACATCGCGGACTCGCTGAACAACCGCATCGTCGAGATGACAGTCTCCGGCAGCGCATGCACGGGCTTTACTGCCACGTACTCCACCGGCATCAACGGCCCGCAAGGAATCGCCCTAGCACCGGACGGCACGCTGTGGGTTACCAACAGCGGCGACAACAGCATCGTGCACCTGAGTGCATCGCTGACCAACCTCGGCGACGGGTTCGGCAGTCTCGGATCGGGCAGCATGCAGTTCGATGATCCGCACTCTCTGGCGGTCTTCAACACGACGCTCTTTGTTGCGGACACGTACAACAACCGAATCCAGGAGTTCAGCATCGCCGGAGCGTGAACCGGTGAAACGCAGTCACCGTGGGCAGGCGTCTCGAACGCCGCGTGTGCATCAGCCGCGTCGTTGCGCACAAGCGAAGCAACAGTGCGCGGGACGATACGCGACACGTCTCATACGCTCGCGACTTGCAATCGCCCCTCCCCGGTGTGACAGAATCGTGGCCGCGTTCGTACATTTCCGTCATCGCCTGATGACGGGTCACCGAAAGAGGGGAATATCCGGTGACGACTACACCACGCTCCGCTTTTGTGAGACTCCTCGTTCATCCGGGCAGCCGGGTGCGCTGGCTGGCCGTGTGCCTTCTGGCTCTCTGCGCCGGCTGCGCCCCTGCCGCGTCCGGTGCGCCGCGATCGACCCTCGCGGTGGGGGATGGATCCACACCACACTCACTTGGCATGGGACGTGGCGCCGCCGGGCTTCCTTCGGAATCTCCGAGCGCGGTTGCCGCGGCCGCTGCAGCAGCCGCCGAAGTCGCCGCGTCGCGACCCGGCGGGCCGTCGAGGCCCTCGACGACGACCGGTCCTGGGTCGAGCGATGCGACGGCTCCAGCAGGGTCTGTGTGCGGCACTTGGGCCATGCTCCAGGTCAGCACCCCCACTGCGTTGAAATGGTTCTCGCCCTCGATCAACCAGGCGCTGGCGGTACCGGGCATCCAGGGGCTCTCGCTCCGCGCCCCATGGTCGAGCATCACGTCCGGCCTCAGCATCTACGCCGGCGGCCTCCAGCTGACCCGGGCGGCCCATAAGAACCTGGCGATCCGGTTCGTCGCGGGGGTGGACACGCCGGCACAGTTCCTCGGCAACAGCACCGCGTTGCAGGGAGGTGGCGGCCGGCTGATTCCTCTTCCCTGGGGCCCCGGGACCACCGCGACGCATTTCGTCGCCAACGGCACCTTTGTCGCCGCCTACAAGGCAACGGTGGTTGAGCTCGCCACCTACGCCCGCGCCAACGGCATCCGGGAGCTGCACCTTCCCTGGTACTCGGGTGCGACCGCCGAGATCTATCTAGGCCCGGAGATCCAGCGTGCGCCCGGATACAGCCTCCAGAACTTCATCCTCGGGTACGAGCAGTTGATCAACGTCGCCATGTCGGTCGCCGGGAACGGTCTCACCGTGGAGCTGCCCATGAGCGGGATCGGTACCGGTCAGGTGGTGCGCCCGCTCGAGCAGTACATTGTGTCCAGGTACGGAACCGATCCACCAGGGTTCATCGCCCAGTGGAACGACCTGGGCAGTGGCGGGCCGAGCATCTCGGATCCAGGCCTCGCCACGGGCCGCCAGATGATCGGCCAGGGCGACTACAACTGGCCCGCTGCATACGCGACGCTCCGGGCCGAGGGGTCAACAACCCTCGAGGTCTACCTCCAGTCGTTCGCAACCGGGCTGTCGCATTACGGGCTGCTCCGTCAGCAGATTGCGAGCTTCGCAGGCACCTGCTGAAGCTCGGTCGCTCCATGGGGCCAGCGGCTCGAGAGGCATGCCGACACCGGCCGGTGAGATCGTTCCGACGGCTTTCGCGTCAGATACGGCCCAATATCTCGCCCCTGTAACGAACCATCCGATCGCGTCGGACATTTATGAAATTTCGAGGCGACGGGGCGGTTATGGCGGTCAAGAAACGATAACGCCGGGGCCACGATCCTGTTCATGGAAGAAGCCCGTCCGATCCGCGCGTCGCATCAATCCAGGTCTCATCTCGCGTCCATGGGTATTCCGGTTGTTGCGGCGCTGGCGGTTGGAGCTGCTGTACTGGCTCAGGTCGCGGGGTCCGCAGTCGCGGGCTGTACCGCCGCCCCTCAGACGATCTCGTACCAGCTCACGGCAGCGCAGACCGTGAAGACGGTGAACACTGGGCTGCTCGAGCGCGGGCCGGCGCCGCCACCGTCGAACCTCGCCGGCGTGGTCTCCGGCTACATCATCGAGGGCCACTGGGACACCCTGCAGCCGACTGCTGGGGGGCCCCTGGTCACCACCGTGATCGACAGAGCGGTCGCTTCCGTCCGTGCATGGAACGCGGCGAACCCGACCAGCCCGCGGTCGCTGCGGCTCCGGATTGAGAGCGGTATCTACGCGCCAGACTGGGTCAAGGCCATGTCCGGCGGCCCGGTCAACGTGAAGTCCCCTACAGGGGCAACCGGCACGGTGTCGCGCTGGTGGACCCAGCCGGTCGAGGCCGCCTACACCGCATTCGTGGCCAAGCTCGCTGCTTACGTCGACCCGATCCCCGAGATTCGTGAGGTTACCGTTGGCGCGACGATGGAGTTCTTCGGTGAGATCTTCATCCGCTTCCCACCGCAGAACGCTGCCGCCCTGACGGCGGCGGGCTACACGCAGGCTGCGGACGTCGCGGCGATGGAAGCGTCGTTCAGCGCACACCTCGCCTTCCGGTTTACGACCACACAAATCGATGTGAATGGCTACCAGGAACTCAGTGGTGGGAACAGCTTAACGATCACGCAGCAGTTGATGAATTACGCGCTGAGCATCGGCCTTGCCCACGTGCAGTTTGCGAACGCATCCCTGACCTCGGCCGGGAACACGCCGCTCTACGCACTGATGCAGTCGTATGGACCCAAGGGATCCAATCAGGCGACCATCACATTCCAGACGATGCCGACCGTACCGAGCGTGACCCAGGTCATCGACCGCGCACTGACCTACGGCGCCACGTCGATCGAACTTCCGAGCAACCCTGGCTCCGCCTCGATGCTCGCGCCGCTGGAGAAGGCCCTCGACGCCGGCATGGCAAAAGGATCCTCGATCGTGAGTCCAGGAATGATCTCCGGCCCGAGCCCGGCGAGTGCGCCGAGCGGAGCGAGGCACCCAGGCTCAGCCAGTCGCCATAAGGCGACCCGTGGGCCGGCAGGCAAGCTGGGTTCCGCCGCAGCACATGCGCTCGTCCTCGCGGTGGCGGATCTCGTCAAGGGGCAGCCGGCGAGCGCATCCACCCGCAGGGTGGACACGCCCGCCGCGCCGATCGCCGTCTTGAACTACGCCGGCACCGGCGTCTGCTGAGGGTTCGCCACCCTAACCGGTGACGAAGACATCGCCGCTATTCGGGGGAAGGGTCTCGCTGGTCACGAACTGACCGGCGAGATTCCTGTACCCGGCAGCGACGGTGAGCGTCACCGGAGAGCCCGAGACGTTCACCTCAGCGATGCCGTTGCTGAATGTCCGCTCATACAGGCTGCCCACCTTCTTAAAAGTGTCGGTCGGCGTGCCGATGGCGACGTGCTCCAACGCTGAGTCGTATGTGAGGCCGCTGTTTGTGCGATTCGGCATGAAAGAGAAGTAGGCCTTGCCATTGGCGGCCATGAGGAACGACGCGAGCGCGTACTTCTCCCACGCCGCCTGCTGCGCAGAGCTTGCCGGCACCCAGAGCTTCGTCGTCGTCGCGATCCAATATCCCTGCGCCTGGGCATTGATGATCATGTTCACGTCCTGAAGCCACTCCGCCTCGCTCTTGAACTTGTTCGCTGGAGTGCCGTTCGAGCGCAGCCATAGCTCCACCATGCCGACGTGGGTGGCGGCGATCAGTGGCTCAGTCGATCCCGACGTGTTGTAGTACTTCTGGCCATCCGCGAGCCCGTTGTCCATCACGATGGCATTCGGGTTGGACGATTGAACGGTCTTGGCGACCGTCGACGTCGCCTGCAACCACTGCGTCTGAGTCCAGACCTTGCCGGTGGCCGGATCGATCGCAAGGCCGGTGCAATAGCCCGGATCCAGTGGGGCGGTCCCGAGAGTGTCGAGGAAGCACCCGTCATAGTGCGACTTCGCGATGGCATCGGAGCACTGCTTGGCGACCGACTGCGCCCACGACGAATTTCCTGGGTTGAGCAGGTAGTTCCCGAAGGTGGATCGGATGCGCGCCCCCTTGGCGTCGTGCGCGTACCACGAGGACGGGTACGCGGTGCCACCCGAGGTGAGGTCGAACATGCCGTTCACGTAGGCGATGATCCGCAGATTCGGCTTGGCAGCCTTCATCGCGGACGCGTACTTGGAGAAGACGTTGGACTGCGCGGCGATGACGTCGAATTCCTTGGCCAGGGTGATTGCCTGGGCCAGACTGAAGTTCCAGTGGCTTCCCATGTACACGGGAGCGAATCGCCCGATGATCGATGACGAGGGGGGCAAAGCCGTCGAGGATCCCAGTTGGACGGCGGCGACCGCGCCATTCGCAGGGGCTGCTGCGCTCCCGCCCACAGCAGCCCCTGCCTGGAGGAGTGCGGCGGACGGGAAGGCGGCACACGCGCTCATGGCGAGCCCGAGCAGGATTAGCGCTGCCAGCTGTCGTGGACCTTTGAGGGCGCGCCTCATTGGTGTCGTTGTACGCATCCGGTGTTCCTCCCGCGGGAATCGGTTGACAGACAGCCCGGGCTTTGCGGTGCCACGAAACTGCTGGTGATCAGTCCCCAAAGATTCGGGAGAACTCGAAGCTGTCCTCGAAGAACAGCGCCGACCTCTCTCGATGCCCGGGTTAGACCCGACGTCCCCGCCCGCGTCGGAAACCTCGACCCTTACCCGCGCCCTCGTCTCAGCTGCTTCCCTGGCTGATGGTATTTCACTTGCGCCTCCCTCTCTGAAGTGAAGGCGGCGGCAGTGTACCCAAGTGGGATAGGGGTCTGTGTGACGCTGTTGGTCAGGTCGCAGCGTTCAGGAAAATGCAGTCACGACTCGTCTGTCGCAGTTTGAATTGGAATTCCGTCACGGGACGGCCGATGTAACGAACTGGTAACGATCACTTTATTGGTTTCTCACCTGAGCTAGGCGACCCCCGCCCACCTCACCCAATTCAAACGACCGTCAGCAGACCCCGGAGATCGGGTTGCAGTAGACCAGGATCTTGTCGTTGCTGCGGCTTGCGATGTAAAGATCTCCAGCCGGCGCCAGTGACAGTCCTTCGGGCTGACCGCTAATCGCGAAATCGCCGAGGTACCCGAGCGAGGTCGTGCTGAAGGCGAGGATCTCCTGGAGCGACGTGTCGGATACATAGATGGCGGAGTTCGCGGCATCGACCACGACGTCGAAGGGGCTCGATCCCTTGCCGGCGGACGCGGATGTGGAAACGGAGCCCAGCAGGGTCGCCGTACCCGGGGTCGTGGTCGAACCCCACACGCCACTGATGCCGAACTTGTAGACCGTTGCGCCTGAGAAGTCGGTCACGTAGAGGTCGCCGGTGGATGGATCCAGCGCGAGACCACGGGGGTCCTTGAACTGCGTGATGCTGAAAAGCGACAGCAGCTTTCCTGTCGGGCTGATCACCACCACACGCTTGTCACCGGAGTCGGCGATATAGATGTCGCCGGCATTCGGACCCGTGGAATCGTCGACCGCCACGCCCGAGGGCAAGGCGAGCGGGCTCTTGACGGACGTATTGGCAATCTTTGACGTGGCCGGCTGGTTCGGTCCATCGACCCCGCCGGTTCCGTTGCCACCGTACGTCCAAAGTGCCGTGCCGTTCTCGGCGAACCCGTGGACGCTGTTGTTATACGTGTCAGCCAGATAGAAGTCGCCGTAGGCCGGGCTCGAAGCGTTGGTGTTGAACACGAGGTTGCGCGCGTAGTTGAGGCTGTAGTTGTTCTGCCGGCCGCGCAATCCTTCCTGACCCGGGTTCTGGGTCGACCCGTCCGCCGTGTCGAGCGCGTACGGCGTCGACGAGGTCGCCGAATCGAAGAACTCGAGGCGGAAGTTGTGACTGTCGCTGACGACAATCGTGCCGTCAGCCGCGACGCCAACGCCCTCTGGGTAGCTGAACGCCCCCGCGGCAGGCAGCTGCGGGCTGGTCGCGCTTGGCGCATCGAACAGGAACGTGTTCTTGGCGGCGCTCACGCTCCAGACCTGCGAGCGGAAGTTGGGCATATCAGCGACCCAGAGCTGTCCGAGACCGTCGACCGCGTCTTCACGCCCACCGTCCGAGAAGTCTCCCGGCTGCGCGCAGCACGTCGTGAGGGTGGCGTTGTTGGGATCGGCCTTGCCGATGTTCTGGACCCACCCGTACGGCGCTGGCGGGTTGACCCCCGCGGCCTGATTCGGGTTGACCTGGAACTCCTCAGTGTGGTTCTTGCCCATGTCGACCACGTACAGGAGGTTGTTCTTCTGGTCGTAGGCCAGCCCGCGCAAATTGCCGCCGAAGTTGTAGTTGGCCGTACCCGAAGCTCCCAGCGAGTACAGGTAGCCGTGGGTCGTCGGGTTCGACATCGTGCTGGTGTCGAATACCTCGATGCGGTAGTTGCCGCTGTCGATGACGTACAGGCGCTCGGGATTGCCGCTGGTGCCCCCGCCGCCGATCGCCATCCCACGCGGCTGCTTGAACTGCCCCGGCCCGGTCCCATAGCTCCCGAAGCTGTAGAGGAAAGTGTTCCCCGTCGCCTGGCTGCTGAACGCCGTGATCAAGTTCAGCGTCATGTCCGCGACATAGACGGTGCCATTGCTGCCCACAGCAAGGCGGGCGGGGTAGCGGGAAGTCTGGCTGGACGGACCGCCGGTCGGGTCGATGGTGGTCTTGTACGTGTAGCTCAGGCTGACGGTGCTTGGCGTCGTGTACACCTGCACGCCGCAGCACTGCGCGCTCCCGACATAGATCGTCCCGTCGTTGGGATCGACCGCGAGTCCGTATGGATTGGCGCCGCTCTTACCGTTGGTCTGAAAGAGGATGCCCAGCAGGTTTCCGCTGGTGTCGTAATGGAGGACGCGATTGTTGAAGATGTCACTGACGGCGATGGAGCCGTCGGGCATCGTCGCCACGCCCCATGCGTAGGCGCCCGGGTGGCCGCCGTTGGCGGACGGGTTGCTTCCCTTGAACAGCGTGAACGGCGTCGGAATCGTGTAGTTGAGAGCCGGCGCGATGGTGCCCGCAAGGTGAGCACTGAGGCCGGACAGCCTGGCGTGCGACGCCTGCACCGCTGCCGTGCCTCCGATGCCACTGATCACTCCGGCGGCAACGCCGATGAGCGCTATATAGCGACGTCCCGAGCTTTTCACAGTCATCCCCGCTTGTTCCCCCTCTTCACGTCAGCAACCCGTGACGCACCATTCCGAAATCCGGTCGTTACCCGAGTCGGCCACGTAGAGGTCGCCTCCACTCAGCGCAAGACCGACCGGACCGTTGAATTGCGTCGGCCCGCTCCCGGTGCTCCCGAATGCGGTGACGAACGCGCCCGTGCTCTCACTGAAAACGAGCACCTGGTTGAGCTTCGAATCCGACACGTACAAGTAGGTGCCGTCGAGGACGACATCCGCCGGGTTCTGCAGTGTCCCGGCGCCGATGGGATTCCCGATCTGGTTGCCGCTGGAGTCGAACTCGACGACATTGGCCCCCGCGTAGTCGGAGACGAACACATTCCCCGTCACCGGATCGATCGCGACCCCCGACGGCTGCTTGAGGCCGCTTGCGAATGTCTTCTTCCATGTCACCGATGTTCCCGAGTCGAGCAGCTCCACGACGCGATCCTTGAGGTAGTCGGCGACGTAAATCGCGCCATTGGCGCCCAGTGCGATCCCTTCGGGATGGTTCAGCGCCGACGTCCCCTTGCCGGTGTAGGTCCAGATCTGATTGCCGTTCGAGTCGTACTTGTGAATGGCCTGGTTATACGAGTCGACGGTCAGGATCGACCCGTCGGTCTCGACGGCCATCCCCATCGGATAGTTCAACCCGTACGGCATGGAGCTGGAGACATTGTCCCGCATGCCTTCGGCCCATTGGAACGTGCCGGCAGAGGTGAACTCCTCGATACGGAAGTTGTAGGTGTCGGCTACGACCAGGTTTCCGGTGCTGGGATCGACAGCGACACCGTGGGGGCCGTCAAAGCCACCGTTCGCCGGACCGACCGGGCTCCCTGAATCGGAGAACAGGTAGGCGCCCGAAGACGAGAAGACCTGGACCCGGTAGTCGGGCATGTCGCTGACCCACAGGTCGCCGGATCCATCCACGGCTGCCTCACGGCCGCCGTTGGCGAACTCGCCGGTGGGCGCGCAGCAGGTCTTGCCCGTATTCCCCTGGGCAGCGGTCCATGGGACACCTATGTCCCTGACGTAGGTGTCGCTTGGAATCGCGTACTGGTGGATGGTTCCGGACGAGTCGTCCACGACGTACAGATAGCCGTTGGCCGCGTCCACCGCCAGACCGCGGAGGTCCGCGCCGAGGATGCCTGTGCCGCCGAAGGCTGTTCCGAACTGGCCGGTCGCCGTGTTGATCACGTCGATGCGCTTGTTCCCCGGATCAGCGATGTAGAGGTTCTGGGGGCTGCTCTGGTCGAGCGCAATGCCTGTCGGGCCATTGAACTGCGTCGGTCCCGAACCCTTCGACCCCCACGTCTTTTCCCAGGTGCCTGCGCTGTTGAAGACGAAGATCTCATCGGCGACCATGTCTGCGACGTACAGAGTCCCGTCGGTTCCCACTGCAACTCGCGACGGATAGCTGAAGCCGGTGTGCTTAATTCGTTTGGGATTGAGGTACACGCCCTTCGAGTTCAGCGAGAACTTCTCCACGGCACAACACTCGAAGCCGACATAGATCGCCTTCGTCTTCGGGTCCACCGCGAGACCGTAGGGAGTCTCGTAGACGCTCGGCGCTGAAGCCATTGAGAACAGGCATCCGGGCACGTTGCAATTCGGCGCCCCGCTACCGATTGGGTTGCCGTTGACGTCGTAGTGCAAAACCCGATGGTTCCAGTAGTCGCCAACGATCACCGTGCCATCCGGCATGGTCGCCGCGCCCCACGCATACAGACCCGCATGACCGCTTGTGAACGGCGTCGGGACCATGCTGAGCTGGGTCGGGCTCAGCGTTCCAGCGCCCTTCACGGCGCTCGGGGCGAGCGCGCCCGCTGCCGCGGTCATCAGCATGGTCGTCGCGCCTGCGAGCGCGAACGACCGAACGGAACCGAGTCGCATGCGGAGTTCCGCTACTTCCAGATCGAGATGTCGTTGTTGGTGAAGTCCGCCACGGCGATCTCGCCGGTCGACGAGATCGAGACCGACCGCGGAGAGCCGAACTCGCCGAGGCTCGGGTTGGTACCAGCGGTGCCAAACGTGTACACCGTGCTGTAGGGCGCCGCCAGGGTCATCACCACGACATGAGCAGCTCCCTCGTCGGCGATGTAGAGGTCCCCATTTGCGATGGTGAGATTCCACGGGCTCTTGACCTTGGTGGGTGTGCCGCTCTTCTTGGCAACCACCGTGCACGAACCCGTAGCGGTGCACTTGAGGATCTCACCGGTCTGCGCGTCTGCCACCCAGACGTTGGTGCCGTCCCACGCGATCCCGCGCGGTGCCTTGATCGCTCCGCCGTCGGTCCAGTTGGCGAGGCACGTCCCCGTGCTCGAGAGATCGAGGATGCGCTTGTTGTTGGT
>CABEDX010000046.1_pt1 | contig 13074 bp, 8 predicted proteins | sample 3132991 | NCBI WGS metagenome assembly CABEDX01 (sample SAMEA5534332, study PRJEB31848) | metagenome | biome: tundra; feature: field; material: soil | place: USA | collected 2013-05 | depth 0.15 m
AGACGACCCCCACCACCTCCTTGAGACCATTGGAGAGGGCCCGGGCCCTCTCCAATGGTCTCAAGGAGGTGGTGGGGGTCGTCTTCCGCCGCGGCGGGGAGGCGACCTTCGAGGATGAGGACGAGAGCCTGCTCTTCATCGACGGCATCAACCGCGGCGTTGAGGTTGCCGCTCAGCGGCGGAGCTACGACGTCCTGGTGAGTTCGGTCGGAGTCCACGACTCGCATGCGTCCACGCGGATCGCCGGCGTCGCCGGCAAATCGGACGGCATCATCCTCCACGACCGGATGCTGTCAGCGGTCGGCATCGCTCGCCTGGCGGAGATGATCCCGATCGTCACCCTGGCGGGCAGCCCGACCCGGGCCTCGGTGAACGTCGGCTGCGACAACGACTCCGGCATGCGAGCCCTGGTCAACCACCTCGCGGGTGACCATGGCTATCGACACCTCGCCTATCTTGCGGGGCACGCCGACAGCCCGGACAACCGAGCCCGGGCCCGGGTGTTCGAAGCGGCTGCCACGGCGGTGGGCGCTCAGATCCAGACCGGACCGGACTGGCAGGGGAACTACAGCGCCTCGGGCGGCGCCCAGGTGATCGCCTCCCTGCTCGCCCGGGGTGGCGCCCTGCCCCGCGCCATCGTGTGCGCGAACGACCAGACCGCACTGGGGGTGATTCACGCCCTCGCCCGACAGGGCGTGAGGGTGCCCGACGATGTCGCCGTCACCGGCTTTGACGACGTGCCGGTCGCCCGTCATCTCCATCCGTCGCTCACCACCATCCGGCAGCCCATCGAGCAGATGGGTGCCACCGCCTTCGAGGTTCTCTACTCGAGGATCAGCGGGCAGGGCGGCGAATCCAACATCGTCCTGCCGGTTCGACTCATGCTCCGCGAGAGCTGCGGTTGCGCACCGGCTTCGCCGGTCACGCCCTCGCTTGGGGTCGGGGGCTAGCCATGCGGGCGTTACTCCGTCGTCTGGGCGTGTACATCCTCGCCGCCTGGGTTGCGATTACGGTCAGCTTCCTGCTCCCGAGGGCGGTCCCCGGCAACCCCGTCGCCGGCGCCATCGCACGCGCTCAGTCGTCAGGAATTTGCAATTCCTTCTGCGTCAAGGCCATCGAGGAGCAACTGGGCTTCAATGTCCACACCAGCCTCTGGGTGCAGTACGTGCAGTACCTGGGGAACCTCGTGCACGGGAACCTCGGCTTCTCGTGGTCGGAGAACGCGCAGGTGACGAGCCTGATCGTCTCGTATCTGCCATGGACGCTGGGGCTGCTTGGCGTCGCAACCATCCTGAGCTTTGTCATCGGCACGCTGATCGGAGTCGTCATGGCCTGGCGGCGCGGGTCCTGGCTGGACTGGTTGATGCCCGCCGCGACCTTCTTTCAGGCGATTCCGTACTTCTTTCTCGCCTTGGTCCTGGTGCTGATTTTCGGGGAGACCGGAAGCTTGCTCAAGTGGTTCCCGAGCCTGTATGGGTTCGACATCTACGGCGTCGACCCGGGCATGAACCTGCCGTACATCGCCAGCATCCTCGGGCACGCCGTGCTGCCGGCTTTGACCGTGATCCTCGCATCGATGGGCGGATTCATCTTGTCAATGCGCAACCAGATGGTCACCACCATGGATGAGGACTTCGTCCTGGTCGCACGAGCCAAAGGCCTGCGCACCGGTAAGGTCGTCTGGTATGCGGCGCGAAATGCGCTGTTGCCATGCGTGTCGAACTTCTCGGTGGCGATCAGCATCGTCGTCGCCGGGCAGATTTTAGTCGAAATTGTCTTCAACTACCCGGGGATTGGCTATCACCTCTACGGCGCACTCGGGGCACTGGACTACACGCTGGTCCAGGGAATCTTCGTCGTGATCACGCTCGTCGTCCTCGCCGCAAACCTGCTCGCGGATGTGGTCTACGTACTGATCGACCCGCGGGCTCGGCAGGAGGCCTGACCGATGGCACTCAACACGACCATGCTCAGCGAGCCGAATCCGCCCGCCGGCGCGGCAGCGGGGACCCCCCGAGCGTTGCGCTTGCCGCGCTCGCCCAAGGTGATCGCCGGTCTCGTCATCCTCGTGGTGTTCGCGGTGGTCGCCGTGATCGGTGCCTGGATCGCGCCGTACTCCCCAAATCTCACGAACGAAAGCTGGGTGCAGCACGTCCTGGTCGCGGGCACAGGTCCGGGGACCCACATCAAGGCTGACTACTACCCACTCCCGCTGCCGCCATCGGGCGCCCATTGGCTGGGCACCACCGTCTTCGCACAGGACGTCTGGTCGCAGCTCCTGGTGTCAACCCAGGCCACGGTCGCGGTTGGACTGCTTGCCGCCGCGATCTCCACGGCGCTCTCGATCATCGTCGGTGTCACCGCCGGCTACCTCGGCGGCGGCGCCGACGAGGGTCTCTCATTGGTGGGCAACGTCTTTCTCGCCATCCCCGGCCTTCCCCTGCTCATCGTGCTGGCCGACTACGTACCAGCGGCGGGCACCAGCATCTTCCTGGTGAGCCTGATCATCGCCATCACCGCCTGGGCGTACAGCTCACGGGTGCTGAGGGCGCAGACCCTCTCGTTGCGGAATCGGGATTTCGTGGAGGCCGCACGCGTTTCGGGCGAGGGGAGGGTTCGCATCATCATCGTCGAGATCCTGCCGAACCTCATCCCGATCGTGGCCGCGTCGTTTCTCTTCACGACGCTGTACGCAATCGGCGCCTACGTTGCCATCTCGTTCCTCGGCCTCGCCGGGTCACCGACATCGTCGCCACCAGGTCTCTGGAACTGGGGGTACATGCTCCGGGAAACATTTGCGAACGACGCGGTGCGCGGTGGCTGGTGGTGGTGGTGGGCGCCTCCGGGCCTGTGCATTGCCCTGCTCGGCACCGGCTTGGCCTTGCTCAACTTCGGCATCGACGAATTCGTCAATCCCCGGCTTCGGGTCGCCGGACTGTCCCGGAAGGCCGCGCGCAGGCTGGGCATCAGCCGCCGGCCAAAGCTTGGCCTCACGCCCGTGGTACGCCGGAACGTGATAAACGTCACCAGCGCCGAGTCGAGGACGCCATGAGCCTCCCAGGCGCGAGCGCCATGACAAGCCCGGGAAGTCTGGCTGCGTCTGGGCCCGCTCCCGATCGGGGTGTGGATCCGGTGCTCGAGATCCGAGGGCTGTGCGTCGATTACGGCTTCGGCGACGACGCGGCGCACGCGGTGGCCGATTGCGATCTCACGCTCGGACGCGGCCGCGTCCTCGGTCTCGCCGGAGAGAGCGGCAGCGGCAAATCGACGCTGGCGATGGCCGCGATCCGTCTGCTCCGCTCGCCGGGGGTCATCACCGGCGGCGAGGTGCTCTTCCATCCCAGGCCCGCGTCAGATGGCGAGCCGGCGACGACCCTGGATCTGCTGGCGGCAGGTGAGGAGGAGCTCCGAGCCATCCGATGGTCGGAGATCGCGATCGTTCTGCAGAGTGCGTTGAACGCTCTCAACCCGGTGAGCACGATCGGCGCGCAGTTTGACGAGCTGCTGGCCACCCACCGTCCCGAGCTTGGCCGAGCCTCGAGGCGAGACCGGGCCGGGGATCTGCTTGAGCTGGTTGGAATGACCCCGGACCGGCTGCGCAGCTATCCCCACGAGATGTCAGGTGGCATGCGCCAGCGGGCGATGATCGCAATGGCGCTCGCGCTGGATCCCCAGGTCATGATCCTCGACGAGCCCACGACTGCTCTCGACGTGGTGACCCAGCGCGAGATCCTCGAGGAGTTGATGGGATTGCGCGACCGGCTGGGTTTCGCCGCACTCTTCATCACGCACGACCTCTCGCTGCTCGTCGAGTTTGCCGACGACATCGCGGTGATGTATGCCGGCCGGCTGATGGAGCGGGCGCCGGCGGCGTCGCTGTTTCGGTCGCCCCGTCTCCCATACACGTACGGCCTGCTCCACTGCTTCCCGCCGATGCACGGGGAGCGCCACCGAATGGACGGTATTCCGGGTTCGCCGCCCGACCTGAGGGACCTCCCGCCAGGATGCGCGTTCCATCCGCGCTGCCAGTGGGCGATTCCCCGATGCCGCCAGGATGTGCCAAAACTCGAGCCGTTGACAGGATCGCATCGGGAGGTTGCGTGCTGGCTCCATCGAGACAACGCAACAGCTCCACCTGAACTGATGCGTCCGGATCCCGCGGTGGCGCAGCCCCGCACTGCAGCGGTCAGCGATACGAGCGCGGAGAGAGCTGTATGACCACGCTGGCCGTTGTTCCGAAGGGCGCGATCGAAACGCCCGTGCTCGAGGGGCGTGACCTGACCAAGTCGTTCCGGGTCAAGCGCGGCAGCGGGCTCCTGGCGCGGCGCTCGCGACTCCATGCTGTGGATCAGGTTTCAGTGGAGCTCATGGCAGGGGCGGTGAGTGCCGTCGTGGGTGAGAGCGGATCCGGGAAGACGACCGTCGCTCGGTTGCTCGCCAGGATCGTGAAACCAGATACGGGCGAGGTCCTGCTCGACGGTCACGTGGTCGCCGGAGCACGCTCTCGAAAGTTCGCGGCTCAGGTGCAGATGGTGTTCCAGGACCCATTCTCATCGCTCAATCCCGTGCACCGCGTTCGGCATCATCTGGCCCGTCCGCTGCAGATTCATCACACCGCCGACGGTGATGTCGACGAGGCGGTGATGCAGCTGCTGCACCGGGTCGCGCTCGACCCGCCCGCGAAGTTCGCCGACAAGTTTCCCCACGAACTTTCAGGTGGCCAGCGACAGCGAGTCGCGATCGCCCGAGCGCTTGCGGTGCGCCCCCGCGTTTTGCTGGCCGATGAGCCGGTGTCGATGCTCGACGTGTCGATCCGTCTCGGAGTGCTCAACCTGCTCGCCGATCTTCGCGACCGTGAGCGGCTCGCAATCCTCTACGTCACCCACGACATCGCCTCGGCGCGATACCTGGCCGACACCATCGTGGTCATGTACGCCGGCCAGCTGGTCGAGGCGGCACCGAGCGTCGGGCTCACCGACTCCGCTGCGCACCCGTACACACAACTCTTGCTGTCGGCCGCTCCCGATCCGGAACGGCTCGAGCGGCCGGCGCTGGCCGCTCGAGGAGCACCGCCGAGCCTGCTTGCTCCGCCGCCTGGATGCCGCTTTCATCCCCGCTGCCCGCACGTAATGGAGATATGCAAACGAATGGCACCACCAACTGTGACTGTCGCGCCCGACCACACCGCCGCCTGCTGGCTGCATGTCGATTCCGGCGAGCGCGTCCTCGACGGTGCCGGCATCGGACCCGCAACCTCGCCCAGCCCTCAGCGTGAAGCCGAAGTGCAACGCCCTCCCTAACGCACTCCCTCATTTCAGCGAAGGCGCACCCGCACTGCCAATCAGCGCAGTGCTTCACGGAAATCACCAGAAGAATGGAGGAATCACAACATGAGCCGGAGAGCATTCATCGGAGTTCTCGGCATCACGACCATCGTCGTCGCGGCGTGCTCGAGCGCCGGGCCAACCTCGCATGCAACTGCGGGCAAGCCGCTCATCTACGAACCGACCACCGGGGTCACCTTCTCGGACGACTTCAATCCGTATGATCCCAACTCGGTCGCTTCCAGTGTCGGCATGAAAAGTATCGTGTACGAGCCGCTGGTCGAATTCGATCAACTCGATCCGACTGCCGCGGGCACCCACTACTGGTTGGCAACCGCGTACACCTTCCAGAATGGCGGCAAGGATCTGCAGATCACCGTGCGAACCGGAGTGAAGTTCAGCGACGGCTCGGCCTTCGGTCCGAAGGACGTCGCCGCCACATTCACGGCGATGAACAACCCGAAGGCTGACATTCCCGGGGTCGCGCCGCAGGCATCGGCGCCGACGATCTCGGGTAACACGGTGACCCTGCATTTCAGCACGCCGCAGTTCACCGGCCTTTGGGCAATCCTGGGGACGACTTACGTCATGCAGGCATCGGTGGCGACCCAGATAGCCCAGAACCCCACCATGCAGATCACTCATCCGGTCGGGACTGGACCCTTCGAGCTGGACAGCTACTCCACCTCACTGATCAAGTTCAAGCCCAATCCCCACTACTGGGGTGGAACACCACCGGAGTCCGAGGTCGAGGTGCCGTCGGTCGCCACCAATGCGGCGGCCAGCGATGCGCTGGTGAGCGATCAGCTGGACTGGGCCGGTAACGACATCCCGAATATTTACGCGAGCTTCGTGAACCTGAACCCTCAAACCAACCATGCCTGGTTCGCATCCGGCAGTACCGTGGCGCTCCGGTTCAACCTGAGCCCGGGCAACGGCGGCGCCACCGGGATCGGCGACGTGGCCGTGCGCAAGGCGGTTAGCTACGGCATCGATCGCAACGCACTCGCGCTGCTGGGAGAGTCGGGCTACGAAGTACCGGCGACCTCCTCGGGTGGACTGATCCTGCCCGCCCAGAAGGCGTTTCTCCCCTCAGATGGCAGTCTCACCAATGATCTGTCGACCACCGGTAATGTCCCCGATGCAGCGACGGCCAAGACAGACAAGCTGCCGGCGGGTGACGACGTCTACGACATCCTCACTGCCGGAGGGTGGAAGGCGCCTGCTAGTTCCAGCTACAACAGCGGGAGCGGCACCTACAAGTCGAGCGGGAACTGCGACGGCACGAACGTTGCAAACTGCTGGACCAAGGGCGGCGAGATCATCAAGTTCTCGGTGTACGACCCCGTTCCATTCTCCGACTACTGGGAGGATGCTTCGCTCATCTCACAGGACCTCCAGGCGCTGGGCATGGATGTGACCACCAAGCCGGCGCAGGGATACTCGGACTGGAACGCCAATATCACCGGCACCCCTGCTGCGTGGCAGACCGCGATCCACTGGGGTCAGGGTGGCCAGATCCCGTATACCCAGTACGAGGACTGGCTCGACGGCTCCAGCTCGACCACCGCGGCGCATGACGAGGGGTATTCGAACGCGAGCGCCGCGTCAGCCCTTCAGACCTACGCGGGCACCGATCCCTCCGATACCGCGACGCTCTATCCCGCGGTCCAGCAGCTCGAGAAGATCATGTCAACGGACGTGCCCGAGGCCCCACTACTCTATGGAGCGGACTGGAACGTGTACAGCAGCGCCAAATATGTCGGATGGCCTGATCAGTCGCAGCCGTACATGGATCCGTCGCCGAGCGATCCTCAGATGCCCTACATCCTGATGCAACTCAAGCCAGTGGCCTGAGCCGCACAAGGAACGATGCGCACCCATCACCCTGATGGGCGGATCCGTCCGGCCGGCATTGCGCCGGCCGGACGCGGGGATCCGCTTTCAACAAAGGACAAGCAGCCATGAACGCGACCGCAACCGGCACCCGCGGCGACGAGTCCAGCCTGTTGGCACGGCTCAGCCTCGAGCAGAAGGTGCGCCTGCTGACCGGTGCCGATGCGTGGTCGCTCTACGCCATCAACGCCGTCGGACTGCGCTCGATGATCGTCTCCGACGGCCCGTCCGGCGTGCGTGGACGCCGCTTCGACCCGGGTAACCCCTCGTCCTCGCTGCCGTGTCCGGTGGCACTCGGCGCCACGTGGGATGAAGATCTCGTCTTGGAGGTGGCGCGGGCGCTCGGCGAGGAGGCGCGCTCCCGCGGGGTTGACGTGCTTCTGGCCCCGACCGTCAACATCGTCCGGACGCCGCTCAGTGGGCGCGGCTTCGAGTGTTTCTCCGAGGACCCGGTCCTCACCGCACGCATCGCTGTCGCCTACGTGCGCGGTGTGCAGGGGTCGGGGGTTGGCGCGACCGCCAAGCACTACGTTGCCAATGATTCCGAGACCGACCGGCGCACCTATGACGCGCGGATCAGCGACCAGGTGCTTCGAGAGCTGTACCTCGCGCCGTTCGAGGCCTGCGTCTTCGAGGCCGACGTGGCCATGGTGATGGCCGCGTACAACTCGGTCAACGGACACACCATGACCGCCAACCCAACCCTGCTCCGCGATCTGCTCAAGGACGAGTGGGGGTTTCAGGGGGTCGTCATTTCGGACTGGTCGGCCACGAGGACGACCGAGCCGACCGCACTGGCGGGTCTCGACCTCGTGATGCCCGGACCTCGGGGACCGTGGGGCGACCAGCTGGTCGCGGCGGTGCGCGAGGGCACGGTGCCCGAAGTGGTCGTCGACGACAAGGTCTCGCGGTTGCTGCGCCTCGCCCGCCGCGTGGGTGCGCTCAACGGGGTGTCGCAGATTGATTCGCCGGACGGCGCCGACGGCCATCACTCCGAGCCGATGACGGCGGGTCGAACGTTCATCGATCCAACGCTCCTGCGTGAGGTCACCTCGCGGTCATTCGTGCTGCTGCGCAACCAGGATGGGCTGCTGCCCCTGAAGCCCACCGACATGCGGCGAGTGGCACTGATCGGTCCCAATGCGATCGAGCCGCAGACCCAGGGCGGCGGCAGCGTCCGCGTCCTTCCCGTTGTCCGCCCCGGACTGGCCGATTCCCTGCTCACGCTGGGTGAGTTCGATGCGGTGGACGTGCACCAGGGGTGCGTGACGTGGGCGACGATTCCGCAGCCCCGGGATGGCACCCTGCGCGACCCGGTGTCCGGAGCGCCCGGCGTGCATGTCGAGGTGCGCGACGCCGATGGAACCCTGCGCCACGACAATTCGATCCCGAGGAGCGTGCTCACGTGGTGGGATGGCCTGCCTTCGGCAGTGCATCAGCCAGGCTCGGAGCTGGTCATGCGCGCACGCTATCGGGCGTCGGTGGACGGACCACACGTCGTCGGTGTCGCCGGCGTTGGGGTGCTGAGCATCGCCATCGACGGATCGGTGCTCGCGGAGGCAACGACCCTCCATCCCACCGAGGTCGTCGAGGCCCTATCGCGCCCACCCGAACTGCGTGTGCCCATCGAGCTCAAGGCGGGTGGCGAGGTGGAGATCCGAGCGGCGTACCGGCCCAATGTCCGCGGGCCGGAGGCCGGCTTTGTCACGATGCGGCTCGGAGTCACCCCGCGACTCGACGAGAACCAATTGATCGACGAGGCGGTTGCCTCCGCACGTGAAGCCGACGTCGCGGTGGTCGTGGTCGGGTCGGCGGAGGGGACGGAGAGCGAGGGGTACGACCGGGACACTCTGTCCCTTCCGGGGCGGCAAGACGAGCTCGTCAGAAGGGTTGCCGCAGTGCAACCGAATACTGTGGTCATCGTCAATTCGGGGATGCCGGTGCTGATGCCCTGGGTTGACGATGTCGCAGCGCTTATCCAGGTCTGGCTCCCGGGCCAGGCGTTCGGCGAGGCACTGACCGACTGCTTGCTCGGCTTTGTCGAGCCGGGGGGGCGCCTGCCCATCTCGATTCCTCGTGGAGCGACCGATTCACCGGTTCTCGACGCCATCCCCAAGGGAGGAGAGATCGCGTACTCGGAGGGTCTGCTGGTCGGCTACCGCGGCTATGACCGCAGCGAGCGCGAGCCACTTTTCTGCTTCGGCCATGGCCTCGGCTACACCGCGTGGAGCTACGACTCGCTCGTGCTGGAATCCGATGCGCTGCTACGAGATCAGGACCTTCCGGTGGTGGTCACCGTGCGCAACGCCGGTCAGCGTGCCGGCCGCGACGTGGTGCAGGTCTACCTGGAGGCCCCCGACGATGATCCCGGCCGGCCGCTACGAGTCCTGGCGGCGTTCGCCACCGTCGAAGCCGATGCAGGTCAGACGGCGGAGGCACGGATGGTGATCCCCGCTCGCGCGTTCGCCCGCTTCGACACAGGCGCGGGCGGCTGGGTCTGGCCGCCGGGCTCGTACACGGTGCGGGTGGGAAGGTCGTCCCGCGATCTCCGCCTGGCTCAGCCCGTGCAACTCGGAGCCGGTTAGCCGCCCATTGTCGAACCGGTCGTCTTGACCCGCGTGGTCCTCGCGGAGTAGCGTCGGCGCCCTGACGCCGTCGGCGTGATCAACGGGGGTTGCACCATGCATCGCAGGCAAACGACACGACGGGCCCGTCTGGCAGTCGTGTGCGCCATCGCACTCGGGGCGGGAACTCTGGCATTCGGCGCCGCGCCCACCGTCCTGGCATCAGGGCACGCTCGGACACTCACGGGCACGCTGCACGACGGTGCCACCTACCTGATCCAGGTTCCAGCCAATTGGAATGGGACGCTCGTCCTGTACAGCCACGGCTACGTCACGCCCGGAAGCCCGAACCCGGCGACCGACGTGGGGGACCCGCTCACCGGCCAGTGGCTGCTGAGCAACGGCTATGCGCTTGCCGGATCGTCCTACGCAACCACGGGCTGGGCGCTCCAGCAGGCGATTCCGGATCAGCTCTCGACGTTGAACACCTTCGACCGGCGAGTCGGCACCCCCACCCGGACGATCGCCTGGGGTCATTCGCTCGGCGGAATGATCACAGCTGCCCTGCTCCAGGTCGCACCTGATCGCTTCACCGCGGCGCTCCCGATGTGCGGCGTCGTTGGAGGAGGTGTGGGCACGTGGAACGTGGCGCTGGACGCGGCGGTTGCGGTGCAGCAACTCCTCGGCCCCGCCTCCGGCCTGCAGGTGGTCAACATCACCGACCCGACCACCAACCTCGGGATCGCCGAGACCTTGTTCGCCGCGGCGCAGGCCACGCCGCAGGGAAGAGCTCGCATCGCTCTCGCCAGCGCGCTCGGCGACGTTCCGGGCTGGTTCAACCCGGCAAGCCCTGAGCCCGCCCCGACCGACTACGTCACCCAGGAGGCGAATCAGTTCCTCTGGCAGTCGCAGGTCGACGGTCCATTTGCGTATCTACTCCGGGCCGAGCTGGAGGCCCGGGCGGGCGGCAACGTGTCCTGGACCACCGGCGTCAACTTCACGCGGCAGCTCGCCATGTCCTCTGATTACGCCGAGGTCCAGGGGTTGTATTCAGCCGCCGGCCTCAGCCTGAGCGCCGATCTCGCGACCCTCCAGGCCTCGAGGCCGATCGCCGCGGACCCCACGGCGGTGAAGTACCTGACCAAGTACATCACCTTCAACGGCGATCTCGATCTGCCGGTGCTCACCCTCCACACGACCGGCGACGGTCTGGTCGTCAACCAGGCTGAGCAGGCCTATCGGGCCGTCGCCCAGGACGCGGGCGACGCCCAGAATCTCCGCGAGGGCTACGTGAGTCGCGCCGGTCACTGCACCTTTACGCCGGCGGAGACGATCGCCGCCTTCCAGACGCTGATTCACCGCGTGAACACCGGCATGTGGGGCGATACCACGGCGGCGGATGATCTGGAGGCTGCAGCAACCGCGCTCGGGCCCACGTACAACACCGTGCCCGCGGCCTTCATCGTGTTCCAGCCGACCCGCTTCCTCCGTCCGTTCGACCTCGGTCAGAACTGAGCCGGATCGGGTCATCGGCCGCCGAGGCCGCGCGGGTTCGGCCGCGCGCCTCGGTGGTCGCCCTCGACGGGACCGACGAGGCATGCTAGACGGCATGCGTGGCTTCAGCGAGCCGGGCGTCGCCCGATGAGCATCGTGGTGCTGCTCGCCACCGCTCTTGCGGCGGGGGTCGAGTGGGTCGAGGCACTGACCATCGTCCTCGCCGTCGGCCTTTTCAAAGGGTGGCGGAGCGCCTTCGTGGGGATGGCAGTCGGCTTCGTGGCACTCGCTGTCCTGGTGGCCGTCTTCGGAATCACGATCACCTCGAGGGTGTCGATCGATGCCGCCCGGACGGTGGTCGGCGTCTTTCTCCTCCTCTTCGGGCTGAAGTGGCTCCACAAGGCCATCCTCCGCTCGAGTGGCCTGAAATCGGCGCACGACGAGGCCAAGATCTTTGAAGAGACAAAGGAGATGCTCACGGCATCGGGGTCGGTCTCGTCCGGGCTCGATCGGGCAGGCGTGACCACTGCCCTGAGCGGGGTGTTCCTCGAAGGTCTCGAGGTGGTTTTCATCGTCGTGGCACTTGGCGGCCTGCAGGACATCCCCTCGGCCGTGATCGGCGCGGTCGTTGCACTGGTCATCGTCGCGGGCGCAGGCATTGCCTTCCGGCGCCCGCTGACGCGAGTCCCGGAGAACGCGATGAAGTACGTGGTCGGGATCATGCTGACCTCGTTCGGCACCTTCTTCAGCGGCGAAGGCATCGGCGTCCACTGGTGGGGCGACGACCTGAGCCTGCTGATCCTGGTGGCGGCCTACGGCCTCGCGTCGCTCGCCTTCGTCTGGTTCCTGCGGCGACCGCGCCGTCAGGCGTCGTCAGTAGGCGGAGTGGAGCGAGTGATCCGAGCGATCGCCCTGGAGATCTGGGGATTGTTCGTCGACGACGGTGCGGTCGCGGTCGTCGCGGTGGTCGCCCTGCTTGCGGTTGCACTGTTCGTGGAGCATCAGGGCGACGGGCACAGCATCGCCGGGATCGTGCTGATCGCGGGCGTGCTGATCGCCGTCTGGGTGGGTCTGTCGAGCGCAGCCAAGGCATCCCGCACGCCGGTCAGCTCGGTGTCCCCCGAGCGCGTTGCGCAGCCGCCTGTACCTGATGAGACACTCGTCGCACCTGAGACACGGGACGCCGCGCTCATCGGCCCGCCCGCGGACCGATAAGGGAAGAGGACCGCCGCCCGAATCATTGCCGACAGAGATGGATCCGCGGCGCTGAGTCGGCGTGCCCGCGTGCAACCGGCACCTGCGCAAGTCTGCGCAAACAGTCGCGCAAACCCCTTGCGATTGTGCGCATCGCGGGACGCCAGACGAGGGGGCTTGACGGAACCCCTACAACACCGCGATCATGTCGCCGTCAGTACGAACCGGCAGCCTGTTGAGTGGAGAACTGGTGCCCGGATTCATCGCTTCCTCGGCGTCGCGGGTCTGGCTGAGCGCGCTGGCTCGGCACAGTGGCCGTCTCCACGCGACGTTCCCCGCGGTAGTCCGCTTCGACGGTGTTGCTTCCGCCATGGCCGCGTACATATAGAGGTATAGGCACACATGCGATCGAGAATCTGGATCCTCCTCGCTGGCGTGGTGGTGGCGGGAGTGGCGGTCGGTTTCTTCGTGACCCGGTTCCTCAACCCGACGCCCCCGCAGATTGCGGCGAACACGACGTCACAGACCCTCCAGGGGCGGCCGGTTGTGAGCTTCAACCTCACAACGGTTGCGGCCGTGGGCACTGCAGGACAGGGCAATGG
>CABEDX010000047.1_pt1 | contig 13050 bp, 11 predicted proteins | sample 3132991 | NCBI WGS metagenome assembly CABEDX01 (sample SAMEA5534332, study PRJEB31848) | metagenome | biome: tundra; feature: field; material: soil | place: USA | collected 2013-05 | depth 0.15 m
GTCGGCCACATCGTCGCTCGTGGGACGGGGATGGCTGACCGTTGTCGGGATCCTCGCGTTCGTCGTCGGCAACGCGATCGCGTTCGGACTCGAAGGCTTGGTCGTCGGCATCCAGGCACTTCGACTCGAGTATTACGAGTTGTTCTCTCGCGTGTTCGTTGGTGAGGGACGCCGGTTCCACCCCTGGCATCTCAACATCGTGGAGGCTTGAACCATGACGGTTACCATCGTTTTCGCACTCGTCGGGCTGGTCATCGCCGCGGGATGTGGCATGGGGGCCAGCGTGCTGCTCCGACGAAGTCCGAGCGTGGCCGCGTGGGTGCTCGGCGCCACGTGCTTGGCTGTTCTTGCGCTCGTTGCCATCATTCTCAGTCATAGCTCGGGAGCCAGTGGTGTCACGGCGTTCCAGCTCACCGCCGCGTCATCGTCCGACACGTCCGGTGCGTTCATCGGTGCTGCGATCGCGGTCGCGGGGTCATCCATCGGCGCCGGGATCGCAGTCGCGTACACGGGCTCGGCAGCGCTGGCTGCCATCAGCGAAAAGCCGGAACTCTTCGGTCGGGCGATGGTGTTCGTCGGGCTGTCGGAAGGGATCGCCATCTACGGCTTGGTGGTCGCCCTGCTCCTCATCGGCAGAACATGAGCCGGATCGTGGCGCTCGGCGAGGCAGACAGCGTTGAGGTCTTCGCGATGGTCGGCGTCGACGTGGTCGCAGTCAGTGACGCCGCAGCTCTGAGGCGCACTTGGGCCGGCTTGCGGGACGACGTTGGCCTGGTGATCCTGACGAGGTCGGCTGCACAGATGCTGGGACGAAGTCTCCACGATGCCGGCCATCCGCTCTGGGCGGTGATGCCGTGAATCAGCTCGAACCGCTGCGTCAGAGCCTGCTCAGCGCGGCTTCAGCCCGCGCTACCGCGACGATTGCCCAGGCGCGCGCAGACGCGACGGTGACACAGGCGGCTGCCAAGGCGACAGCGGCAAAGACCATCGCCACGGCGCGTGCGGAAGGCAGGCGAGCGACCGAGGCGCGAGCGCAAGCGCAACGTGTCGAGGCCGAGCGCGCGGCGCGGGCGCTTGTCCTCACCGCCGAGCGAGGAGTCGAAGATAATGCGCGGAGTCGAGCACTGGCCGCTGCGATGACCTTTCGCCGCCAGCCCGAGTACACCAGGCTCCTCGACACCCTTGAGGCGAGCGCACGCCGGCGCCTCGGACCCACCACGGAGATCGAGCGCGATCCACCCGATGCGGGGGGACTCCGTGCCCGGCACGGGCGCCGAAGCATCGACCTCACTCTGGTGTCGCTCGTCGATCAGGCGCTCACGGGTTCCTTTGATGAAGTCGCTGAGCCGGGCGCGATCGGCTCCCGCGCCTCGGAGCTCGCGAAATGAGCACTGCTCCCGCGGTCCTTCGGACGGGGAAGGTCCGACGCGTCAACGGCCCAGTGGTCGATGTCGTGGGGCTCGACGGCGTGGCCATGTTCGACGTCGTCGCCATCGGCGATGCGGGGCTCGCCGGAGAGATCGTCAGCATCGATGGAGACGTGGCGACCGCCCAAGTGTACGAGTATGACGGCGGCGTCTCACCGGGAGACCCCGTCAGGAGCCGCGGCGAAGCACTCTCCGTCACCCTCGGACCCGGGTTGCTCGGGCGCGTCTTCGACGGAATCCTCCGGCCGCTCGACGAGAAGGACGTCTGGCTCACGCCGGGGCGGGCCGACGACACGTCGGCCGGCATGGCCTGGCACTTCACCCCCGACGCCACCGTTGGCGAGAAGGTAGCACCGGGCGCGCCGCTGGGACGGGTCACGGAAGGTGAGTCTTTCGAGCACCGCATCCTCGTCCCGCCGGAGGTCGACGGTGTCCTGTCCTGGCTATCGCCCGAGGGCGACACCAGCGCTGACCAACCCATCGCGCGCGTCGGTGCCGTCGATGTGTCGCTCTCGCACCGGTGGCCCGTCCGGCGCCCACGCCCCGCTTTCGCGCGCGACGGCGAGCCACGGTTACTCCGGACCGGTCAGCGAGTCCTCGACCTTCTGTACCCCATCCTCCGCGGCAGCAGCGCATCGGTGCCGGGCGGCTTCGGCACCGGCAAGACACTCTTGCAACAGCAGATCGCCAAGTGGTGCGACGCCGAAGTGATCGTCTACGTGGGCTGCGGCGAGCGCGGCAACGAGATGATCGACGTCCTCGAGGATCTTGCCCGCCTCAGGGATCCGCGCACCGGTGGAGCCCTGCGCGAGCGGACGGTCTGTATCGCCAATACCTCGAACATGCCGGTCATGGCGCGCGAAGCAAGCATCTACACAGGCGTCGCGGTCGCGGAGTACTTCCGCGATATGGGGTACGACGTCGTCGTCATCGCCGACTCGACGTCGCGCTGGGCGGAGGCGCTCCGTGAGTTCGCCTCGCGGACGAATCAGCTTCCGGCGGAGGAGGGGTACCCTGCGACGCTCGGGTCAGCACTTGCGGCGTTCTACGAGCGGGCCGGGAACTTCACGACTCTCGGCGGCACCCGCGGTTCGGTGACCATCATCGGGGCAGTCTCACCTCCGGGCGGTGATCTCACTGAGCCGGTGACCGCCCAGACGCGGCGATTTGTCCGGTGTGTCTGGTCGCTCGACCGTGACCTGGCATACGCGCGTCACTATCCTGCGGTCAGCTGGAACGAGAGCTTTTCACGAGATGCTGAACGCGTCGGGCTCATGCGATCTGAGGACGGCGACACGGCGTGGGCAGAACGCCGCGCACTGGCCCTGGCGCTGCTTGCCGAATCGGAGCGGCTCGAATCACTTGTGGAACTTGTGGGAGCTGCCGCGCTGCCGGATCGTCAGCGGATCACGCTTCGTTCCGCGAAGCTCGTGCGCGAGGCGGTGCTTCAGCAGGACGCGACCAGTGCGGACGACTCGTACTGCGGCGAGGCGAAGCAGGAAGCGCTGCTCGAGATGGTTCTCGCCGTTCACAGTGCATTACTCGAGCGTCTCGAGGCCGGCGTTGATGCGCAGCGCCTCGAACAGGTCGATCTTGCCCGAGTCTCGTCTGCGCGGGAGAGTGGCGGGCCCGGCGACGTGGCCGCGGTGACCGCGGTGCGCGACTCCGTTCTTGCACTGCTGAAGACGTTCATATGATCGACGCGATTCCGATCGAATACACGGGAGCCCGCAGCGCTGACGGTCCGCTGCTGGTGATTGAGCACGTCAGCGGAGTGGGCTGGGACGAGGACGCGGTCATCACCCTTGCTTCGGGTGAACGGCGTCACGGTGTCGTGCTGGACGTCAACGACGATCTGGCGGTTGTGCAGGTGTTCGAGGGAACGTCGGGAATCAGCCTTTCGGGGACTCGAGTGGCATTCAGCGGCAGCCCGATGCGGGTGCCGGTGGGCGCCCAGTGGCTCGGGCGGGTCTGCAACGGTCGAGGGGATCCGATCGACGCCGGGCCTCCGATACACGGAGACCGCCTCGTCGCAGTTAACGGCGTTCCGATCAACCCGGCGGCGCGGGAGTTGCCCCGGGATCCCATCGTCACCGGCATCTCGGCCATCGACGGATTGACCACCCTGGTGCGCGGCCAGAAGTTGCCCATCTTCTCGGTGGGTGGCCTGCCCCATCTCGAGCTTGCGGCACAGATTGCCGCGCAGGCGCGGGTGGCGGACGGGGCGTTTCAGATCGTCTTTGCGGCCATGGGCGTTACGCACGCCGATGCTGATGCGACCCGTGACGCGCTCGAGGAGCGATCCGAGTCGGGTGACCTGGTCCTGTTCCTCAACACGGCATCGGATCCGGTCATCGAACGCGTGCTGACGCCTCGCATTGCGCTCACGGTTGCCGAGCACCTCGCCTTCGAACGCGGCGGCCACGTCCTCGTCCTCATGTGCGACATGACGAGCTATGCAGAAGCGGTGCGTGAGGTGTCGGCAGCGCGTGGTGAAGTCCCGGGGCGTCAGGGCTATCCGGGATACCTCTTCAGCGATCTCGCATCCATCTATGAGCGCTGCGGGAGGCTGCGCATCAGCTCGGGCTCCCTGACCCAGATTCCCGTTCTCACCATGCCGGCCGGCGACATCACCCACCCGGTCCCGGATCTGACGGGATACATCACGGAAGGCCAGATCGTGCTGTCCCAGGAGATGCAGAGTCGCAACGTCTACCCGCCATTCGACGCACTCTCCTCACTGTCGCGTCTGATGCGGCATGGGGTGGGGCCAGGACAGACCCGAAAGGATCACATGGCGGTCGCGGGGCAGGTGTACGCCGCGCTCGGTCACGCCCGGCAGGTTCGTGAGCTGACGGACCTCGTGGGCGAGACGGGCCTGTCGGAGGGTGACCGCGCCTATCTCCGTTTTGCGGACGCGCTCGAGGCGGGGTTCATCAATCAAGGGCGCACTGAGCATCGCGCCATAGACGCCACCCTCGAGCATGCGTGGACCGCGCTGACGATGCTTCCGGCGGGTGACCTGTCGCGGCTCGACCCCGTCGAGCTCGCGCGTCACATGGCGTTGAGCGACCGCGGTCGCTCCGGGGGATCCACATGATCCGCGTCCCGCCGGGGCGATCTGGGCAGGTGTGGCTCCGGCGTCGCCTCGAAACCGCCAGGCGGGGGATCGACATCCTCGGTCGCAAACAGAGCCTTCTCGCCGTCGAGCGCGAGCGCCGGGATCTCCAGGCAACGTCGGCACGAACCGCATGGATGGATGCCTGCGCCGAGGCCGAACGGTGGTGTTCGCGGGCGTTGCGGCTCGGACATGAACACCAGATCGATGTGGTGGCCGCTCATCTGGATGCGCCGGCGACTATTACCGTCGACTGGCACAACGTGATGGCGGTGTCCATCCCCGAGAACGCTCATTGTGCGTTTCCGGATCTCACGCTTGCGAGTGCGAGTGGCGGTTCCAGCGCCACCGACCGAGCCGTGGAGGCGCTTGCCGGTGCCCTTGAGAAAGGTGCCGCTGATGCCGCCATCCAGCGTGCGCTGGGCAATATCGACGCTGAGCTGTTGCAGACGCGCCGCCGTCTCCGGCTCCTGGAGCGCCGTAGGCTGCCGCAGCTCGAACGGGCGCTCCACGAGAGTCGGGAACGCTTGGAGCAGAGCGGGCGTGAGGACACGCTTCGCCTTCGCTGGGCTCGCCATGGATGAGTGCGCTCGCTCGAAACAGGGTGCTGACGTTCGAAAGGCCGCGCACGCCAGCGCGGTATACACCCGCCATGCCGGAGGAATTGCGAGGTGACTGACACCAATGCGCTACCGACCGCGATCCTTTTCGCCACCGATGGGACGCAAGCCAGCCGAAACGCTCGGGTGGCCGCGGCACACCTCGCCCGGACGTCGGGTACGCCCTTGCACGTCGTTCACGTCTGGGCGCCCACGGGCTCGTTCAGCGGCGCCCCGGGCGTTGACGAGGAAATCGCAGCCGGCGTCGCGAGCGCGGAGGCGGCGCTGATCGAGGAACCCCTCGGGTGCCGGGTCGCCGGCATCCACACGCCGCGCGGTTCGCGAGCCCATGCAATCCTCGCCACGGCCGCCTCAGTGGGCGCGGGTCTCATCGTGGTCGGCGGGAGGAAGCTCGGCATCGTCGAGGAACTCTTCACCTACCGGGTTTCGGAGGACGTCGTGCATCACTCCTACAGGCCGGTGCTGCTCGTCCGTGAGGACGGCCACGACTGGCCGCCGAGTCGAGTCGTCGTCGGATTGGACGGATCGCCGGAGGCGGATCGTGCTCTGAGGCTCTCCGGCTGGGTCGCCCGTCTCTCGAAGGCCCATCTCATGCTGGTGACGGCCGTCAATCCGGATGCGCCGGGTGCCGATACCGCTCGACACGATGCCGAACGCGCACTCGAGGCCGGCGCGTCGATCGTCCGCACTCCCGGCGGGATGGAGGTCGCCACGCGTGTTGTCGCCCGAAGCGATGTCCCGAAGGTGCTGCGCGACGCGTGCGCTTCATCTGACGGAACGTACCTGCTCGCCATTGGCGCTCGCGGAAGCAGCGTCACTAACCGAGCACCGGAGCTCAGCGTCTCGCGCTCGGTCACCCACCACACGCGGCTACCCTTGTTGTTGGTACCAGCGGCATCCATCACTACAGGTGGTACGCGTACCTGACGCCGGACCGCCCGTGGCAGACGGGGCGGTACGGCGTTTGAGTCGACACGGTCGGTGAAATGTTGCGAGGTCCGCGTCCGTCTGATGTGAAGCCTGCGGCCGCGCAGGCTGCCGGGATGACACTCGTCGAGTCCGCGCGCCTCCCCGCGGCCATGGTGCTCGAGGCCATGGGTTCGGCCGACACCGGTCTCGCCGCAGCAGAGGCGGCAAGGAGGCTCGAGGCCAGTGGCGCAAACGTGCTGAGGGAGCACCGCGTCACGCCCATCGGCGTGTTGCTGCGTCAGTTTCGCAACCCGCTGCTCCTGCTGCTCCTAGGTTGCGCGGCGGTCTCCGGGTTCACGGGTGATCCGACCGACGCGGTCATCATCGCGGCCATCGTTGCGGTCAGCGTCCTGTTGAGCTTCATCAATGAGTATCGAGCGGAGACTGCGGTGGAAGCATTGCATCGCGAGATCCATCATCGCGCACTGGTCTGCCGCGACGGCCACGATCAGCTTGTCGACACGATCACGCTCGTACCAGGCGACGTCGTAACCCTGAGCGTCGGCAACATCGTTCCCGCGGACATACGCCTCCTCGAGGTCGACTCGCTGGAGTGCGACGAAGCCGTCCTCACCGGCGAGTCGCTGCCTGTGCCCAAGACCGCGGAGTCGCAGCCGGATGCGGCCAGCGTCAACCTCGCTTCCTGCGTCTTCATGGGCACTATCGTCCACGAGGGATCGGCGCGCGGCGTGGTGGTCGCAACGGGCACCGCAACGGCGTTCGGTGGAATCGCGTCCGGTCTCGCGGAGCCTGCGACGGCATCCGCATTCCAGCAGGGTTTGAGCAGCTTCTCGACGCTGCTGGTCCGCGTCGCCGGGGTGCTCACACTGACCATCTTCGTCTTCAACATCGCCTTCCACAAACCGATCCTCGACGCGTTGCTTTTCTCGCTGGCCATCGCCGTGGGCATCACCCCGGAGTTGATGCCCGCAATCGTCACCGTGGGGCTGTCGAGTGGATCACGCGCACTGGCTCGGCGCAAGGTGCTGGTCAAACGACTGGTCGCGATCGAGGATCTCGGCAATATCCAGATCCTCTTCACCGACAAGACCGGGACGCTTACCGAAGGGGCGATCACGTTCGATCGTAGCCTCGGGGCAGATGGCCAGCCTTCAGACTCGCCACTGCGCTTCGGTCTGGTGTGCAACGAGTCCACCCCAGGAACCGGTGGACCGGTTGGGGGCAATGCGCTTGATCAGGCACTGTGGCAGAGCCCACGGTGCGCGGCGCTCACCCAGCTTCCCGACAGCCCGTCGGCGTTCGCTCGACTGGGACGCGTCCCATTCGATCACGAGCGGCAGATGGCGTCGGTGCTGGTCGACGGACCCACGGGGCGCTTACTGGTCACCAAAGGCGCGCCTGAATCGGTGCTTGCCCGGTGCGTCGCGCTGCCCGAGACAGCAGGGCCGACCCTGGATCGACTTTTCGCTGAGGGCGCTCGCGTGGTCGCGGTCGCAACCCGAACTGGAACGACCACAAAACCCTGCCGGGACGACGAGCGGGATCTGACTCTGATCGGATTTCTCACCTTCGTTGACCGGCCTAAGGTGGATGCGGGCGACGCAATCTCCCGGCTGCATGGGCTCGGCATCGAGGTCAAGATCATCACCGGCGACAATGGCACCGTCGCGGCGACGGTGTGCCGGCAGATCGGTGTGGACCCCGGGACGGTCATGACGGGCTCGGAGATCGACGCCCTGGACGACGAGGCGCTTGCCCTGGTAATCACCCGGACACGGGTCTTCGCGCGGGTCAGTCCAGATCAGAAATCTCGGATCATCAAGGTCACGAGGCGAACAGGCGTCGATGTCGCCTTCCTTGGTGATGGTGTTAACGACGCCGTTGCCCTGCACCACGCGGACGTCGGCATCTCAGTGGACTCGGCAACTGATGTCGCGAAGGATGCGGCGGACATCGTGCTCCTCGACAAGGATCTTGGCGTGCTTGCCGATGGCGTGGTCGAGGGTCGACGCGTCTTCGCCAACACCATCAAGTACGTCCTCATGGCGACATCTTCGAACTTCGGCAACATGTTCAGTGCCGCGGTCGCCTCGGTATTTCTTTCGTTCCTGCCAATGCTGCCGTCGCAGATTCTGCTCAACAACCTGCTTTACAACGCGGGCCAGCTCGCAATCCCAACGGACGCGGTGGACTCCGAAACCCTGGCCCGACCCGCCGCGTGGGACATCGCATTTGTTCGCCGGTTCATGATCGTCTTCGGGCCAGTGAGCTCCGTGTTCGACTTTCTCACCTTCTTCGTGATGCTCGACCTGCTCAGCGCGGGCCACAGTGAGTTCCGGACGGGCTGGTTCGTGGAGTCGCTCGCAACGCAGACTCTGGTGATCTATGTCATTCGCACCCGACGGGTTCCTTTCCTACGTAGCCGGCCGAGCCTGGCGATGCTGGTGCTTCCGCCTTTATGCGCATTGGTCGGTGCGATCGTTCCCTTCACACCGGTCGCGCGCATCCTGGGATTCTCACCATTACCACCACTCTTCTTCCTGATCCTGGTCGCGATGATCGCGACATATCTTGGTCTCGTGGAATGCGCAAAGGTCGTCTTTTATGCTGCGCACCCCCGAGCGTTCGCGAAACCGCCGTCCACGCATCCCGACCGAATTACCCGAAGAATCGTCCGCCGGCTCAGCCATTTCACGCGCCATCAGCCAGCGGGATGACGTGGTGCGATGCCGGGTCCGACGCTAGAGAAGATCAGTCGGCCTTCGCCGAGCGATAGCTGTCAAGTGCTCGCGGTCGTATATCACCGCGACTCCGAGCCCTACAAGCGCCATCAGCACGTCATTGACGACTCGGTAGAGGAGCGCTCCCGTCGTCGCGGCGGCTGGAGCAACGCCTGCTTATTCCCTCGCGACTACCTCGGACTCACCGGGCTGGGCGCTCGTTCGGCGGAACATAGGCAGATCAAGATGCCAGACGATGGAGCGAGCTTGGCGGAGCGCGCTGATGACCGCTTCCTTGTCGCCGGCGGACTGACTTCACCCTCTGGGTAAAACTCTTGAGCGGAAAGACGTCTGGACCCGCGGAGGTGGTAATCCAGACGTCGTTACCCTCGTCGTCGCCGGATTGGGTCTGCCCCGGTTTGACTGACACGCACGGTGGAGTGCTTGCAACGTCGACTAACTACTTGACGTGGCGCGCTGTGAGCTGGTCGGTGAGCGCGGCAGACCGTCAGGGTGTACGAGCCGAGCCATCGATGATCAGATCGCTATCGTCCACTCGAATCGATTGGCCGATGGTGACTGGTGAAGGCCACGTGGTCGCGCTCGAAAATGGGGTTGGATAGACATCCTGAGGGGTTTGCGGGCCTCACTGAATACAAAAAGGGACCGTCACTTTCCCAAGGTTGAAGTTGCGGGTTCGAGCCCCGCCTTCCGCTCCAGGCGCCGGGGAGGTTCGAATGGAATAAACCGAGCCGCAACGAGTCATCCCATGCGCCCGTTGTGGCCTCGTTACGATGCGCCCGAGTTCGAGGTACGAGAACAATGGGAAAGAGGGGAGATGGGGTACCGCTCAAAAGACCTCTGTGATGTCGAAGCGATTCCAGCGGATTCCATTACGCCCGCTCTAGTCGTCATTCCAACCATTTCCCGACGAAAGCACTCTAAAGCGAACTCAGCACTCATCGGGAAATGAGGACTAGTCTGGGGGACCAGGGGTCGCAGGTTCGCGTCCTGTCTCCCCGACGGACGCGCAATTGTGAGTTCGCGGCGAGCGATTGCGCGATGCGTTGGCCGTCCGTCGGCTAACGGGGTGTAGTGCGCTAACCAGGAGCAATCACTTCTCCTGCAAAAGGCATTCCCCACAGTCGGGGTCGGATCCCGTGGCTCATAGCAAGAGATTGTTGCAGTCCAGCGCATACATAGCGCTTACAGTTTTGACCGCGGTCGTCTGTGCGCTCTATCTGGCCAGCGTAACGGGCGCTGGGAGCAATCGCCAACGTAGACCGCGAAGAGATCGACTTGGTCGCGGTTCAACACGAGATCGGCAGCGTCCGCGGGATGCTCGAACCGTTCTAGAGGCTGGATACGTGTGTCAGCACGATGGACCGGGACAGCTCCACGGCTGGGGCCCTGGGCAGCGACGCAGACGGACATCTTGGCGGCGCTGGCCGCCTCGACTCTCAGCTGTCGGTCGCTGGGACTCAGTAACCGCAGTCTCTATGAAACCGGGGGCTGCTCATCAACGGGCGCAGGTTCGAGTCCTGTCGCCATCGGGCACCGGCCGTGGCGACTGGATGCACGCCCTCAGCGGGGTGTGAACGCGTCGACATCCCGCCCGACGCGGATTGCGTCGAGAAGTTCGCGGATGTCACCCGACTTGGATATGTACGCGGAAACGCCGGCGACAGTCATCGCCCTACGAATTAGCGTCTTGTCGAACGCGGAGAAGGCGATCAGGCGGGCGGCAGGCGCCACGACAACCATCTCCTTTGCGGCTCTGAGACCGCCGCCGTCGGGCATGTTGACGTCAAGGACGACCACGTCCGGCTGCAGCTGACGCACCAAAAGGACGCCGTCATCGACGCTGGACGCAACCCCGATCAGCTCGAGATCAACCTGCTTGTCGATGATCCGTCCGAGAGCTGAGAGCACTTCCCCGCTGTCGTCCACGATGATCACACGAAGTCGCGTGCCGTTCATTGCCGCTCACTCTGGACGCCGGCGCCGCTTTACACCGCCGGGGGCCGACTCGTCACGAAAACGTCATGCCGCAGGCATCTCAACGACGGACTCCGGCTTCTGAGGCAGCCATACCTCAATGGCAGTGCCTGCTCCTTCAGCGCTGTCTAGGTGTACCCACCCGCCAAGCGCCTCCGCACGCTCATGCATGGAGCTTAGCCCGAGGTGACCCTGCGGGGACCTCTTGTCGGTTCGAGGCGCGAATCCAGGGCCGTTGTCGCTGATGCGTGCACCGAAGCCGCTGCCCTGATCACCGTTCAGGAACACCGTGACGTACGCGCCGCGCGCGTGCTTGCTTGCATTCGTGAGCGCCTCGCGGATGATGCGGTACAGCGTTGTGGCCACGATCGGGGATGGATCCTCAGTGAGCTCATTCGTGAGAACCACCACAAGGTTCTCGTCGTCGTTGAACTCTGAGATCGACTGTTCTACCGCCGCACGCAGGCCAAGTTCGAGGATGTGCGGATGGAGATCGCTCAGCATCGTGCGCATGCGCACGATTGCTCCCTCGATCGAAGACTCGATCGACGCAGCGGTCGCGTCCTCGACCCCGTCGTCCCCGTGTAACAGGAACATTCGCATCTTCGCGGCGATCATCGACTGCAGCATGTCGTCGTGGATGATGCCGGCCATGTGCTGCCGCTCCTGCTCCTGAACGGTCACAAGCCGGAGGAGGAGCTTGGTGCGTTCATCGTTGGAGCGGTGGAGGTCCTCGAGGCTCTCGACGAGCGCCCGGGTGCGCTCGTCAACCTTCAGATCAAGATCCTCGTTCTTGCGCGCGACCTGTTCGTTCAATGAGCGGGTCTCACGGGCGAACAGATACTGCCTTGCGAGCACAACGGTGATGGTGAGGATGAGATCCCATTCCAGCACCCGGTTGAGCGACCCGGCGATGAACTCGGTCAGTACGGCTGCGATGCCGGCGGCGGCGACGGTGAGATACGGCAGCATCAGAGTCCACCGCGGTTGCCGGATGGCCTCGTCCCCGGTATGTGCTGAGGTCCTCAGCGCGCCCACCGCGGCGAGGCCGATGAGCGCATAGCCCATCGTCCAGCCGAGATCGGGGAAGTTCACCGACGTGTAGCTCTGGAGGGTCGTGAGGAAGGCGAACGAGCTGTCGGCCACAGCATTGAGCAGGACGCCAAACGCAAGCAGGAAGAGCGGCAGTCGCTGTCCGGCATGCAGGCGCGACAGCGTGAGCACCACGATGGTCACCATCGCGATATCGCTGATCGGGTAGGCGAGACCGACGATCTGCGCAAAGGTGTCGGTTGAGGACGACGCGTACACGGGTCCGAGCACCACGTCCCAGCTGATGAATAGCAATCCGCCGGCGATCAACAGGCCATCGAGCACCGTACGCATCCGCGCCTCGTTGGTGGTGGCGGCTCCGGGGAGACGGAGCAGGCCGGCGATCGCGAACGGTACCGAGAGCAGGTAGCCGAGATCCGGAAACGAGGGAAAGAGGGTCGCGGGGGTCAGGTGGAGAAAGACTTCCTGGTAGGTCCAGGCCGCCTGGCCGAGACCCCACAAGCCTGCAGCGACGCCGATCAGCCCCCAAGCCTGCCTGGTGCGGCCCCAGCCTCGAGCCGCGGTGATGAGGCAGGCGGTCGCCGCCAGGAGTGCCGACAGGGTCTCGGAGAAGTCGTCGACCACGATCGTCTGTCGCAGTAGCGGTGCCACGACGAGCATCACGCCGTTGACGCCTCCCACAATGACCACCGCCGCGACGAGCAGACGAAAGGGGCGCCTTCCCATGGGTAGCCCGAGTGTCGCGGCCCGCGACGCTCAGGACCGTGTTGGTGATGAGTCGTTGACGTGACGATCGAGCGCAGTGCTGCGCTCAGGGCTCATGGCTCATCCCGATTGTTGCCGGTTCGAGCGTGGCCGACACCGTTCGCTTCGGGTCCTTCGACAGCGAACCGGATCGATCGGGCGCCTCGTTCGACCCGCCTTGCCATTTGAGCGACAGACCACTCGTGGCTACTCGGCGCAACGCTGCAGCGCAGCCTGCTGAACCGCCCGGGAAAGCTCGAGACTCTGGGGTGTCGTGACTTTGGTGGAGTCAGGCGCTGGTCCGTCTGGCTGGCCTACCAGGTAAGACTTCGTGTTATCGTTGCCTCATGCGCACGACCGGGACAGTAACCATCTCGCTCCCGCCAGAGCTGGCGGTCGAGGTCGACCGCCTGGCGCACCAGGAGGGCCGGACGCGCAGC
>CABEDX010000048.1_pt1 | contig 12982 bp, 14 predicted proteins | sample 3132991 | NCBI WGS metagenome assembly CABEDX01 (sample SAMEA5534332, study PRJEB31848) | metagenome | biome: tundra; feature: field; material: soil | place: USA | collected 2013-05 | depth 0.15 m
GGCCAGGGGCTCGCCGTGGTGCTTGAGGCCTGATGGCAGCGCCGTCACGCTCCGTGCATCCGCCCAACGACTCCCCGGGGTATCGGTCAACCGCGCTGCGAGCACCGAAACAGCCGCTGCGAGTGCTCCCGGGACGGCTCGGCGAGCTCACCGCACCGCTCCTTGCCGGCGAGACGATCGGTGCCCTCGACCACGATTTGACGCGCCAGCACGACGGCGACCCGCTCGGTGAGCGGATCAGCATCAGCGGGCGCGTGCTCGATGAGGACGGGAACCCGGTCGCCGGCGCGCTTATCGAGGTCTGGCAGGCCAATGCGGCGGGGCGCTACGCGCACCTGTCGGATAAGCACCCGGCACCGCTCGACCCGAACTTCAGCGGTGCCGGCCGTTGCGTCACCGATGTTGAGGGTGGCTATCGCTTCGTCACCGTCAAGCCGGGCGCGTATCCCTGGCGCAACCATCCCAACGCGTGGCGGCCGGCGCACGTGCATTTCTCGGTGTTCACCCCCGCCATCGCTCAGCGCCTGGTCACCCAGATGTACTTCCCCGGCGACCCCCTCTTCGACCAGGACCCGATCTTCAACTCGGTACCGGACGCGGACGCTCGCCGGCGACTCGTGGCGCGCTGGTCGCTCGAACTCACCGAACCCGAGTGGTCGCTCGGCTATTCCTGGGACATCGTGGTCGCGGGGCGCGACGCCACCCCGCTCGACGATGATCCGACCGAATGACACTGCCGCTGACGCCCTCGCAGACCGTCGGACCGTTCTTCCGGATCGGGCTCTCCACCACCATCGGGTCGCACGTCATCGGTGAGGGAATGCCCGGTGCGATACGCATCTCCGGGCAGGTGCTCGACGGCGCTGGCGAGCCGGTCCCGGACGCGCTGATCGAGACCTGGCAACCGGAGGGCGCCGGACGGTGCGCGACCGACGAGGAGGGGCATTTCGCGATCGTCACCAGCAAGCCGCAGGATGGCGCGGCGAACGGCGCGCCGCACCTCGACGTCTCGGTCTTCGCGCGCGGCCTGCTCACACGCCTCGTTACGCGCATGTTCTTCCCCGATGAGAGCGCCGCAAATGACGCGGACCCGGTGCTCCGAACCCTCTCTCCGACCGAGCGGGCGACGCTTGTCGCAGTGAGAGAGGAGGGTGGTCTTCGGTTCGACATCCACCTTCAGGGCGCCGGTGAGACAGTCTTCTTCGATCGCTGAGAGCCTGGTCGGTCCGCTCTTCGGCAGTCCGGCAGTGGATGCGGCGCTGAGTGATGCGGCGTGGCTGCAGGCGATGCTCGATTTCGAGGCGGCGCTTGCGGAGTCGGAGGCACATGCCGGGCTGGTTCCCTCGCCCCTGGCAGCCGAGATCGCCGCCGCCTGTCATGCCGACGCTTTCGACATCGCGGAGATCGGGCAGCGTTCGGTCACGGCAGGCAACCCGGCCGCACCTCTGGTTCGGGCCTTGATGGACATCCTCTCCCCCGAAGCGCGCGAATACGTGCACCTCGGCGCCACCAGCCAGGACGTCATCGACACGGCGTTCTCATTGATGGCACAGCGGGCGCTGGATGCGATCCTCGAGGACATGTCATCGGTGGCGTCTGCATGCGCCGCCCTTGCTGGAACGCACGGTCACACGCTGATGACCGCGCGTACGCTCCTGCAGCCGGCCACCCCGACGACCTTCGGCTACAAGGCTGCAGGCTGGTTGGTGAGCGTGGACGAAGCACGCGTGCTGCTGGGTCGCGTGCGCTTCGAACGACTTGCGGTGCAATTCGGTGGCGCGGCAGGAACGCTGGCAGCGCTGGGGGGCAGCGGTGTCGAGGTCGCGCACCGTCTCGCCGCACGTCTCGGGCTCGCCGAGCCGGTGCTCCCATGGCACACGGATCGAACCCGGGTTGCCGAGCTCGCCGCGGCGCTTGGCACCGCTGTGGGAGTCGCCGGGAAGATCGGTCGCGACGTCGCGCTGCTCGCCCAGGCCGAGGTTGCCGAGGCCGCCGAAGCGGAGCCGGGGACGTCGTCGACGTTGCCCCATAAGCGAAACCCGGTTCGCGCCGTGTTGATCCTCGCGGCCGCGGCGCGCGCGCCCGGACTGGTCGGAACGGTATTCGGCTCGATGGTGCAGGAGCACGAGCGCGCCGCCGGCGCGTGGCATGCGGAGTGGGAGCCCATCCGCGACCTGCTGCGCATCGCCGGCGGCGCGAGCCATCACGCGGCGATGTTGCTGGGCTCATTGCAGGTGGACCCACCACGCATGGCCGAGAACCTCGCTGCGGATGGCGGATTGGTGATGGCCGAGAACCTCGCGCTCCAGATCTCGCACCGCGCCGGGCGCTCCACTGCGCGCGACGTCGTGCGCCGCTGCAGTGAGGAGGCGATGGAGCGCCGCATTGCGTTTGCGGACGTCGTCCGCGGCGATGCCGAGGTGCGCCGACACCTCTCCGATCAGGAGATCGCGGCGGCGCTCGATCCCGCCGGCTATCTCGGGTCGATCGAGGAGCTCATCAAGCGTGCCCAGGATGCGCATCGCGGAGCCGGCGCGAGCTCATGAGCGTCGAGGTCGCGTACTCGTGGGTCGGCGACCGTGACCAACCGACGCTGGTCATGAGCAGCGCGCTCGGCACGTCGCGAGCGATGTGGGATGCGCAACACCCGCTCGGCGACCGGTACTCGCTGCTCCTCTACGACCATCGCGGGCTCGGTGAATCGCCCGCGCCACCGGGTCCGTATACGGTTGCCGAGATCGGTGCCGATGTGATCGCGCTCATCGACGGACTCCGCCTCGAGTCGGTGGCGTTCTGCGGCGTGTCGCTCGGCGGTATGGTCGGGCTCTGGCTCGCCGCGCACCACCCGTCTCGTATCAGCGCGCTGGTCGCGATGGCCGCACTGTCGAGACTGCAACCGGCGGACCGGTATCTCGAGCGCGCTGCGGCGGTCCGAGCCGAGGGCATCGCACCGCTCGCTTCCGGGGTCGTGGCTCGATGGTTCACGCCGCGATTCGCACAGGAACACCCGGCAACGCTCAAGCGATTCACCGACGCTCTTGTGGATATGAACGCCGAAGGGTATGCGAGCTGCTGCGAGGCGGTGGCGTCATGTGACCTGCGCACCGACATCCGCAGGATCAATGCACGGACCCTGATCATCGCCGGTGCCGAGGATCCGTTCGTGCCGGCATCGAGCGCGGTGATGTTCGGCGCATCCTTCCACGACGCGAGCGTTGCGGTGGTTGACGGTGCCGCGCACCTCGTGAATGTCGAGCAGCCGGACATCGTCAATCGACTGGTGCTCGACCACCTCAGTGAAGCCGATGGAGGAGTGGCGTGAGCGACGACATCCGAGAACAGGGAATGACCACCCGACGTGAGGTCCTCGGCGACGAGCACGTGGATCGCGCGGTGGCCGGTGCGGACGCGTTCACCGCCGACTTCCAGGAGTACATCACGCGCTCCGCATGGGGTTCGGTCTGGTCCCGTCCGGGACTCGACCGGCGCACACGAAGTTGCATCACGGTGGCCATGCTCGCTGCGCAGGGCATGGATGACGAGCTCGCGCTGCACCTTCGCGCTGCGCGGCGCAACGGCGTCAGCGTCGACGAGATCAAGGAGGTCCTCCTCCAGGTCGCGGTGTACGCAGGCGTCCCTCGCGCGAACCGCGCCTTCACGATTGCTCGAGAGGTCCTGGCCGGGATGGTTCCACCCGCGGAATCGATGTGACCGACGTCGATCGACCCGCGGTTGCGCGAGTTGATCGCGGTATCGGCACGGACTTCGTGCAGTCCCTGGAGCGTGGCCTCGCGGTCATTCGCGCCTTTGACGCCGAACATCCCGAGCTGACCCTGAGCGAGGTCGCGCGCGCTGCCGGCCTCACCCGCGCATCGGCGCGGCGTTTCCTCCGCACCCTGTCCGAGCTTGGTTACGTGCGCAGCAATGGACGCCTCTTCGCGCTGCGGCCCCGCGTGCTCGAGCTCGGCTACGCGTACCTCTCGAGCCTCAGCCTGCACGAGGTCGCACAGCCCCATCTCGAGCGGCTCGTGGGAATCCTTCGAGAGTCATCGTCGGTCTCGGTGCTCGACGCCGATGACGTCGTCTACGTCGCGCGTGTCCCGACCCGCCGGATCATGACCATCACCATCAGCGTCGGCACCCGGTTCCCCGCCTACGCGACCTCGATGGGCCGAGTGCTGCTGGCCGGGCAGAGCGACGAGTGGCTCGACGGCTACTTCGCGACCGTCGAACTGCGCCGGCTCACGGCGCGCACCGTCACCGATGTTCCGTCGCTGCGCGCGGAGCTGCTCCTGGTCCGCGAGCAGGGCTGGGCATTTGTTGACGAGGAGCTCGAGGAAGGCCTCCGGGCGATCGCCGCGCCGATCAACGATTCCTCTGGACGCGTGATTGCAGCCGTCAACGTCTCGTCGCCGGTGAGCCGCGGGAGCCCCGACCTGGTCCGAAGCGAGTTCCTGCCCCACCTGCTCGCAGCCGCGCGCGGGATCGAAGAGGATCTGAGCCGCAGCACAACGGGGTCGCGCTGACCATGCCGGTCACATACGCCGGCGACATCGACATGTATTACGAGCTGCATGGATCGGGCGATCCAGTCCTCTTGATCGGCGGTCTCGCCAGCGACATCTCACAGTGGGGGTGGCTCACCGACTTCTGCGCGCAGACCTACCAGGTGCTTGCGTTCGACAACCGCGGTGCCGGACGCACCGACAAACCGGACGCGCCCTACACGATCCCGATGATGTCCAACGACACCGACGCGCTCATGGATGCCGTCGGCATGAGCCGGGCGACGGTGGTCGGGATTTCCATGGGCGGCCGCATCGCGCTGGACCTGGCGCTCGAGCACCCCGGCCGTGTCGCGCGCCTAGTGCTGGTGAGCACGATGGCGTCGGCGAGGCTCGACGGCTCCATGTCGCGCATGGAGATGCTCAGCGTGCTCAGTAGCCTGGTGTACCGCGGGAAGTACCCACAGCCGCGGTACGCCTTTTCCCGGCAGCGAGAGGCATCGCGTTCCTACGGCTGCATCGACCGCCTTGGCGAGATCCAGGTTCCAACCACCATCCTGCACGGGCGCAAGGACAAGGTTGCCCCACTTCGTGAGGCGGAAGCGATGCGGCGGGGCATCGCCGGGTCGCAGCTCGTGACCTTCAGGGGCGGTCACCTCTTCTTCCTGGCCCGCGAGCGCAAATGGTTCTTCGACAGCCTTTCCACCGCGATGACCGCTCGTTCACGGGTTGCCGGGTCATGAGCCACACCTGGGTCGCGCTGGTACGAGGTATCAACGTCGGCCGTGCCAAACGAATCGCGATGCTGGATCTTCGCAACCTGCTGGAATCGCTCGGGTACTCGGAGGTTCGCACCCACGGGCAGAGCGGCAATGCGGTCTTCTTGTCGGGACAGCGCAACGCCGCAGCGATCGAGGAGGAGATCTCGAAGCGCATCCGCAGCGACTTCCGCATGGGCGCCTCCGTGCTGGTCCGGACCGCCACCGAGTTCGTGACGGCCGTCGACGCCAATCCCTTCGTCACGCGCGGCATTGCGCCTCAGGAGCTGCATGTCGCGTTCCTGAGCGCGGAGCCGGCGGCCGCGAAGAAGGCCGGTCTTGATCGAGCGGCCTTCGCGCCAGACGAGTTCGCATTCGGCAAGCGGCTGATCTACCTGCGCCTTCCCAATGGGATCATGGGCTCGACGCTGCCCGACTGGGAGCGTGCGCTCGGCGTGCGCGTGACTCAGCGAAACTGGAACACTTCTACGAAACTTCGCGAGCTGCTCAGCGCGGCCGCCATCGGCTGTGGCGTGTCTGCGCCGCACCCGCGCGGATGAGCTGCAGCCGGGGCTTCGGGCCGTCGCTCCGACCTCCCTGTGGCTTGCGACTGCCGGCCTTGTATGGATCCGGCCACTCTGCGCCCGGGCCGAAATAGCCCTGGTCGGCCGCCGCATGGAGGGTCCACTGCGGGTCGTAGAGGTGGGCGCGCGCGAGTGCGCAGAGGTCGGCTCGGCCGGCGAGGATCAATGAGTTGACGTCGTCATACGACGAGATGACGCCGACCGCGATGGTTGCGATGCCCACCTCGTTGCGAATGCGGTCGGCGTAAGGCGTCTGGTACGACCGGCCGAAGGCCGGCCGCTCGTCCTTGGTGACCTGACCGGTCGAGACGTCGATGGCATCGGCTCCGTGCGCCGCAAACGCGCGAGCGATCTCCACGGCGTCGTCGGCGTCGATGCCACCGGGCGACCAGTCGGTGGCGGAGATGCGCACGGTCATCGGCTTGTGCGCCGGCCACGCGGCGCGCATCGCATCGAAGACCTCGAGCGGATAGCGGAGGCGGCGCTCCATGGATCCCCCGTACTCATCGGTTCGCTGGTTCGAGATCGGCGAGATGAAGCTCGAGAGGAGGTATCCATGCGCGCAGTGCAGCTCGAGGAGATCGAACCCGGCACGCTCGCCGGCCTCGGCCGCCTGGACGAACTGGTCGCGGATAGCGACCATCTCATCCGTGGTCAGCTCATGGGGCACCTGGTTGGCGGGTGAATAAGGAACAGCCGAGGGCGCGATGACCTCCCAGTTGGCTTCCTGGAGCGGTTCGTCCATGCCCTCCCACATCAGCCGCGTGGACCCCTTGCGTCCCGAGTGTCCGAGCTGCAATCCGATGCGCGCGCTGGTCCGCTCGTGCACGAAGTCGACGACGCGCCGCCACCCGGGCTCGTGTTCGGGTGCGTACATTCCCGCGCACCCCGGCGTGATCCTGCCCGCAGCTGAGACGCACACCATCTCGGTCATCACCAGGGCCGCGCCTCCCAGCGCCTTGCTTCCAGTGTTCACGAGGTGGAAGTCGTTGGGCATGCCGTCGACCGCTGAGTACATGTCCATCGCTGAGACGATGACCCGATTCTTCAGCTCGAGGTCGCGCAATCGGAAGGGCTGGAACATCGGTGGCGTCGCCGCCCCATCGAGTCGCGGCTGCTGCGCCTCTCCCTGACCCGCGAACCAGGCGTCGACCTCGCGCACGAACTCCGGGTCGCGCAGTCGGAGGTTGTCGTAGGTGACCCGGCGGCTCCGCGTGAGAATGTTGAACGCGAACTGCATCGGATCCTGGTGGACGTACTGTCCGAGATTCTCGAACCATTCGAGGCTCGCCTGCGCAGCCCGCTGGGTCGACACGACCACGGGCTTGCGCTCCGCCTCGTATGCCTCGAGCGCCTGCGCGACGCTCTCGTTCTCATGCAGGCATGCGGAGAGTGCGAGCGCGTCCTCCATGGCGAGCTTGGTGCCTGACCCGATCGAAAAGTGCGCGGTGTGGGCGGCATCACCGAGGATCACGACGTTGCCGTGATGCCAGCACTCGTTGCGCACCGTGGTGAAACTGATCCACCTCGAGTTGTTCGCATGCACCGCGTGGCCGTCGAGGATTGGCGCGAACAGCCGCCGTATCTCCGCAATGCCGGCGATATCGCTCTCACCCGGATCGAACCCGCGGGCGGCGAGCGGTTCGAATCCGGCGCCGCGCCAGACCGCGTCGTTCATCTCGACGATGAACGTGCTCCCGGTCGCGTCGTACGGGTACCCGTGAATCTGCATGATGCCGTGCGGCGTCTCGACGATGTAGAACTTGAAGGCATCGAAGACGAGGTCGGTCGCGAGCCACATGAACTTGCAGCGGCGCACGTCGAGAGTCGGTCGAAACGTCCCGGCGTACCGGCTCCGTATCGTCGAGTTCACGCCGTCCGCGCCAACCACCAGGTCGTGCGTCGCGGCAAGCTCGCCGGCGGGCGGTGCTTCGGAGTTGAAGAGCAGCGTGACCCCAAGCTCGCGACAGCGTGCGTGGAGGATCTGGAGCAGCCGTTTGCGGCTCATCGCAGCGAATCCATGTCCTCCCGACGTGATCACCCGTTTCCGGTAGTGGATGTCGATGTCGTCCCATCTCGCGAATTCACGAGACATCGCCTCATGGATCGCCGGGTCGGCGTGCTCGATACCACCGAGCGTCTCATCGGAGAAGACCACGCCGAACCCGAAGGTATCGTCGTCGGCGTTGCGCTCCCACACGGTGACCTGGTGGGTCGGGTCGAGCTGTTTGGTGAGCGCCGCGAAGTAGAGTCCGCCCGGACCGCCCCCGACAACCGCAATTCGCATGTGAGTCTGGGCGCAACTGTAAAGTGTGGAGCGTCGTGAATGTGGCGTCCTCAGCGTGCCTGCGTCGATCCATTTCGCCGATCTGACCTCACCGCGCGCGCGGGCGCTGCTCGACAGCGGGTCGGTGCCGGTGCTGCTCCTGCCCGTCGGCGCGGTGGAACCGCACGGCCCGCACGCACCGCTCGGCACCGACTCGATCATCTCGGCCGCGATCTGCGAGCGCGCGGCGATGGCGCTCTCCGACGACCGAGCGGTGCATGCGCTGGTGCTCCCCGAGATCGCATTCGGCGTGACCCGCTACTCGGCCGCGTTCACCGGAGCGGTGACGATCAGCGAGGGCACGCTGCACGCGATGGTCGTCGAGGTCTGCGCATCCCTGCGCGCCCAGGGCTTCCGCCACCTGGTGATCGTCAACAGCCACTTCGAACCGGCCCATGTGGCCACGCTGCGGCGGGCCGCCGGCGATGCGAAGGTTGGCTTCCTGGATCTCACCCGACGTGCTGTCGCCGAGCAGCTGACTCCGGAGTTCAAGAGCGGCGCTGCCCACGCCGGCCGCTACGAGACGTCCCTCGTGCTCGCCCGGCGCCCTGAGCTCGTCGAGGCCGAGACGATGCGCCGGCTGCCCGCCTATGCGCTCGACATGCCGGCGGCCATGGCGGCAGGTCAGACCGACTTCCTCGCCATGGGCATGGACCGCGCCTACTGCGGCGCGCCCGCCGAGGCAACCGCGGCCGAGGGTGACGAGACCCTCGGGACGCTGAGCCGTCTCCTGGTCGACCTGATCCGCGCTCAAGTCGAGGCAGAGCCGCGGACGTGAGCGCTGCCGGCACGGAGCCCGGCGTGAACCTGGCCACAGTCTTCCTGGACCGCAACGTCGCCGAGGGGCGGGGACGGCGAACGGCGCTCACCGGACCGGCAGGTAGCTGTACCTACGCCGAGCTCTCCGCCCTCAGCAACCGCGTGGGCAACGCGCTCATCGAACTCGGCGTCCAGGCTCACGAGCGCGTGCTCCTCGCCCTGGCCGACTCGGCGGAGTTTGTCGCCACCTGGTACGCGGTGCAGAAGATCGGGGCCGTGACCGCCGAGGTGTACACGTTCCTGCAGCCCAAGGACTACATGTATTACCTCGACTACACAGCCGCGACAGTGGTGGTGGTCGACGCGGGCACCCTCGATCGGATGCGGGAAGCCTTGGCTGCGACCCGCGGGCGCGCGCGATTGCTGGTCGTCGCCGCCCCCGAGAGCGACCTCCGCGATGGCGAGGTGTCCTTCGACGCGCTGGTCTCGCGCCAGACTGCCGACCTCGAAGCCGCCCCGATCGCGCAGGACGACATCGCGATCTGGAAGTTCACCACCGGGAGCACCGGCAAGCCGAAGGCGTGCGTCCACACCGCGCACAGCCCGGTTTTCAGCCACCAGGCATACGCTCGCGGCGTGCTCGACATCCGTCCCGAGGACGTGGTCCTCCCGGTGCCGAAGCTGTTCTTCGGCTACGCGCGCGACCTCGCGGCGCTCTTTCCCTTTGGTGTCGGCGCCACCGGGGTGATCTTCGCTGAGAGGACCACGCCCGAGCTCATCTTCGAGCTGATCGCGCGATACCGTCCGACGATCCTGGTCAATGTGCCCACGATGATGCAGGCGATGCTCGATCACCCCGACGCCGCGGCCCAGGACCTGAGCTGCCTGCGCCTGTGCACGTCCGCCGGCGAGGCCCTGCCCGAGCCCCTCCACCGCCGCTGGAACGAAGCCTTCGGCATCGAGGTGCTCGACGGTATCGGATCGTCCGAGGCGTATCACATCTACATCTCCAACCGGCCCGGTCGTGTCCGCCCGGGGAGCATCGGTGAGGTCGTCCCCGGCTACCAGGGCGAGGTTGTCGATGACGCCGGGCGTCCGCTTCCGGATGGGCAGATCGGCAAGCTCTGGGTCCGAGGGGAGAGCGCGGCTCTGATGTACTGGCAGGATGCCGCGGCGTCCGCGGACACCTATGCGGACGGGCTGGTCATGAGCGGAGACCTTGTGGAGCGCGACGTCGCGGGGTACTTCACGTATCGCGGCAGGGTAGACGACCTGCTCAAGGTTGGTGGTATCTGGGTCGCGCCCGCCGAGATCGAGCGCTGCATCGCCGGCCACCCGGATGTCGTCGAATGCGCGGTCGTCGCGGCAGAACGCGACGGGCTCACGTTCGGCCAGGCGTGGGTGGTGCTCAAGCCGGCCTCGGCGGCGAGCCCGGAAGCGTTGCAGGGATTTGTCCGCGAGCGCCTCGCGCCCCACAAGGTTCCGCGGGAGGTGCACCTCGTCGCTGCGCTGCCCCGGACCGGCTCGGGCAAGGTCGACCGGAGCGCGCTGCGCAGGCTCGCTCTCACCGGCGACGGAGGAGTCAGACGGGCGTGACACGATTCCGCGCATCTGCCGGGTTCACCGAACGCTGGCAGCATTTCAATTTCAGCGTCGATGAGGGCGTCGCCACGATCACGCTGGCACGCCCCGAGAAGCTCGGCGCGCTCACATTCGACGTCTATGCGGATCTTCGCGACCTGCTCGCCGAGCTGCCCCAGCGGGGCGATGCCCGCGTCGTGGTGATTACCGGCACCGGCCGGGGATTCTGCTCGGGCGGCGACGTCGTCGAGATCATCGGCGCGCTGCAGTCGATGGACTCCGGGGATTTGCTCGAGTTCACGCGCATGACCGGCTCGGTGGTCCGGGCGCTGCGCGAGTGCCCGCTGCCGGTGATCGCCGCCGTCAACGGCATCGCGGCCGGTGCCGGCGCGGTGATCGCGCTCGCCGCGGACATTCGCCTCCTCGCTCGCTCCGCGCGCTTGGCATTCCTGTTCACCAAGGTCGGGCTTGCGGGCGCGGACATGGGCTCCGCATACCTCCTGCCTCGGGTCATCGGCTTTGGGCGGGCCAGCGAGTTGCTATTGCTCGGCGACACCGTCGAAGCCGACCGTGCTCTCGAGATCGGCCTCGCGACTGCAGTGGTGGACGACGAGGCGCTTGCGGAAACTGCCCTGACCATGGCTCGACGACTGTCTGACGGGCCGGCCCTCGCCTACTCGGCGACCAAGGTGCTGCTCACCCGCGAGCTCGACATGGGGTTACCCGGATCGCTCGAGCTCGACGCCATGACCCAGGCGTTGCTCATGGGCAGCCACGACCACGCCGAATATCACCGCGCCTGGACCGAGGGGCGCGCGCCCAGATGGGAGGGCCGATGAGCACCGAGCACGAGATTGTCACCGCTGCAGATCTCCCTGCGCCGGTCGGCTACGCCCACGCCGTCGTCGCCGCGGCGGGCCGGACCGTGTACCTCAGCGGTCAGACAGCCCAGGGGCCGGACGGGGCGATCTTCGGAGCGTCCATCGTCGATCAGTTCGACCTCGCCGCTCGCAACCTGGTGGCCGCGCTCCACGCCGCCGGGGGGCAGCCCGACGATCTCGTCTCGCTCCAGATCTTCGTGACCGACCTCGCGGCCTATCGCGCATCCATGAGCGAGCTCGGGAGCGTCTGGCGGACCCATTTCGGGCGCCGCTACCCCGCCATGGCGGTGCTCGGAGTCGCCGAGCTCTTCGACCCGAATGCCCTGGTCGAGTTGGCCGGCATCGCCGTCATCACATGAGCGCCGTCTACGCGCATCTGACCGCGGCGCATCGCGAGCTGCTGGCCCGGAGCGAGGCTCTGGCGCGAGACGTCCTGGCGCCGATCGCGCACGGCGGCGAGCCGGGCAGGGTCAACCGCGAGCTGGTGGTTGCCCTTTCCGCGCACGGGCTCGTTCCCGAGGTGCTGGAGCGTGGTCGCGAGGTCCCGGCGCTCAACCTCTGTCTGGTGCGTGAGGGTCTCGCGCGGTATTCGACGGCCGCGGAGACTGCCTTCGCCCTCCAGGGACTGGGGGCCCATCCGATCCTGGCGGCCGGCCGGCGCGAGGTCGTCGATACCTGGATCCCGCGGGTCGCCTCGGGTGAAGCGGTCGCTGCTTTCGCGCTCACCGAGCCGGATGCGGGATCCGACGTTGCGGCACTGGCGCTTGCCGCCGAGCCCGACGGTGGCGGGTTCCGACTCACCGGCGAGAAGGTGTTCATCTCCAACGCGCCGGATGCCGACATCTACACGGTCTTCGCGCGGACCACCACTGGTGCCGGCGCCCGGGGCATCACCGCCTTCGCCGTGCCACGAGAGAGCGCGGGGCTGTCCGGCGAGCCGATCCCGTTCGTCGCCGACCACCCGATCGGCCGGCTGCAATTCGACGGCGTCGCGGTGCCTGCGGAGAACGTCCTTGGCGAGATCGATCACGGTTTCGGCGTTGCGATGCGGACCCTCGACCTCTTCCGCCCCAGCGTCGGCGCCTGCGCGGTCGGGATGGCTCAGGCGGCGCTCGACGCCGCGGTCGCTCATGCCGCGGAACGTCAGGCCTTCGGCCACCCGCTGTCGGCGCTCCAGGGGGTGAGCCATCAGCTTGCCGACGTCGCGACCCGGGTCCAGGCCTCGCGCCTCCTGGTCCACTCGGCCGCCGCGGCGCACGACGCGGGGATCACGCCGAACACCGAGGCCGCGGCGATGGCGAAGCTCTTCGCGACCGAGACGGCGATGATGGCGATCGACGTGGCGATCCAGGTGCATGGCGCCAGGGCTCTCGAGCGCGGACACCTCCTGGAGCACCTTTACCGCGACGTCCGCGGCACGCGGATCTACGAGGGCGCTTCCGAGGTGCAGCGCGAGATCATCGCTCGCCAGCTGTTCCGTCGGGCCGGTCGCGGATCATGAGGATCGATTCCACCCGGTGACCGGCGCGGCTGTCGGTGTCGAGGAAGGGCTCGCCGGCGACCCGCAGCCCGGCGTGCCGGTAGGCGG